>JABAOF010000654.1_pt5 | contig 19941 bp, 14 predicted proteins | sample 7062171 | NCBI WGS metagenome assembly JABAOF01 (sample SAMN14538628, study PRJNA623070) | marine sediment metagenome | biome: marine biome [ENVO:00000428]; feature: marine pelagic biome [ENVO:01000023]; material: deep marine sediment [ENVO:00002113] | place: India: Gulf of Khambhat ...
TGGGCTTTGCCTATGATGTGTTCGGGGACGCCACTCTTAAGGTTTTTGGAAGTTTCGGCATCTACTATGATGTCATGAAGCTCGAGATGGCTGAAGGTTCTTATGGTGGTTTCCAGTGGATTTCCAGTTATTATGACATTACCACCGTGGATTGGACAACCTTCGGACACTTTGACCATCCTGTCTCAGATGGAAGTTTCTTACCCTATTTTGAAAGCCTGAACTGGCGTATACCTTCTTACGAGACCACTCAACCTGATACTGGATCGGATAAACTGAAACCCTACAGCAAACTCGAGTTCACCTTCGGAGTGCAGAGAAAACTAGCAGAGGATTTTTCCTTTACAGCCCGTTTTCTCCACAACCGCATTCTCTGGGCCATCGAGGATATCGGTGTTCAGACCCCTGCAGGAGAGGCCTACTACACTGGCAATCCAGGTTCTGACTGGGTTAATTCATTCTGGGCTCCTGGGTATTGGCTGACTCCGAAAGCAAAGAAGAACTACTACTCCGTAGATATCGGTCTTGACAAGCGCTTCTCGAACAACTGGCTGGGTGGAATCCACTATACCTGGAGCCATCTCTGGGGCAATTTCTCTGGCCTAGCCAGTTCTGATGAACAGGGGCGTAAGTCTCCCAACGTGGAGAGATTCTTCGATGCCTGGTTCATGCACTATGACCAGAACGGAAATGAATCTACAGGCAAGTTACCCACCGATAGACCTCATCAATTCAAAGTCTATGGTGCCTATGCTTTTGACTGGGGATTGACTGTAGGCGCCTCCGCCTTTGGCATGAGCGGTACTCCCATAAGTGTTGAATTCGAGTTGAACAATATCCAGGGATACTATCCTGTCGGCCGCGGTACTGAGGGCCGAAATCCGTTCCTCTGGAGATTGGATCTCTATGCAGAGTACAACCTGAAAATCACTGATCGCTATGCGATTCAGTTCAACTTGAATGTGCTTAATGTATTCAACACTCATATAGCTCTGCGCCGCTTCCACTTGATCAACCAGGAAGACGTCTACCTCGATGATGATGAAATTCTGGCTGGCTATGACTATCTACAGGTTATTCAAGACCATGATGTTCTAGGTGATCCTCGCTACCAGAAGGAATGGACCTTCCAGGCTCCAATAACCGCTAGAATCGGTGTCAAGTTCATCTTCTAAATAGAAGCTCTAGGCAGAAAAAAAACCCCGCACCAATTCATTTTGGTGCGGGGTTTTTTATTTCAGGTAAGCCTCTGGAAATGAATAGGGGAGGATGTCTATATTGAGTTCATGTTCTCGATGTAATTAAGGATGTTTTGGACGCTAGCTGACCTTTCTGTGTCTGACTCAAGCTCAAGAAATTTTTTTAGGTTCTCTTTGGCCTTCTCGTAGTCAGTCAGGTTTAAATAAACAAGACCCAATTTGTAGAAAGCGTCAGGCCAGTCTGGTTTGATCTTGCTCGCCAGCTCGAAATATTCTACGGCACCGTCAAGCTTTTGATGAGAAAAGTATATTTCTCCCACATTGTAGGCTAAGATCTCATCCTGAGGGTCCAGGGCCAGGGATTTCTTGAAATAATCTTGAGCGGAATCTAGGTCTTCTTTTTTGAGATAGCTTTCTCCGATGGCAGCCAGTGTTTTGGCCCTCAGCTTGCGGTCTTTTTCAGCGTCTGTTTTTTCAAGAACGAGCTGATACTCCTGCAAAGCTTGTTCAGTATTTCCCAGCTCCTTGTAACAATTCCCTAGGCTGAAACGGACTTGGAAGATTTCTGGGTTTCGCTCCAGGAATTCCTGATAGGCCGCTATCGCTTCTTCGAATTTTTCTTCGCTGAAGAGTTGATTGCCTTTTTCAAAGATTTCGATTCCCGGCACATCTTTGGCGATTTGCTCTGCAACTTTTTTCAGAACAACAACTATGGTGGGGTTCAGGCTGAGTTGCTTAACATTCACCACGTCCTGGTAGGGAATGAATCCCTCGGCTTCTACACTAATTCTCCAATTGCCGCTTCCCAGCCCCATGATTTTCCATTTTCCGTTTTTATCCGTCTTTGTTTCTCTGGTTACGTTTTCATTTTCCATGAACTTTATGGTGACCTGAGCTGAGATAACGGGATTAAGGGACTCATCGGTCACTCTTCCGTGGATGCGAGCTCTTCCTCTTCCTGCCTGGGCGAACAGAAGAGGATGAGAGAGAAAGAAAATTGCTAGAAAACAAAAGAATAGGAGTTTCTCTTTATTTTGCAATTTGCACCTCGCCTAATTTTACAAATTAAACTCAAGGATTTTTCTGGCTTTGTTCCCGTCTGTCTTGTTTTCAAGCAAGGCCTTAATATTATACTTGCCCGGAGAAAGCTCGGTTTCGACCTCAAGCTGGAGGTTTTTTCCCAGGATCTCCACGATTTGATCCTGGTCTAGAGAAACCGGGTATTCTTCCTGAAAATCCCAGATTTTCTCTTCGGAATCGGAGAGTATCTCTAGGGTAAGAAGCAGGGTGGTTTCGAGCTTCTCATCCCGTTCCACCAGCCATATTCCTTTATAGGGTACTTCAATCCGAATTCTGATTTGGTTTTTCGAAAGTTTTTCCACCTTCACTTCAAAATCGAAGACCACTCTAACCTTTTGGACGTCGGGCTTGAGATCCATTTGGGCTTTGAGCAGATGGGCGAGGTACTCGGCGCTGCGAGCGTAGAGTTCATAATCCCCGGTGTAGGAATGGTCTATGAAGAGGATCGGGAAGGGACCGTAATACCAGACCTCGGTGGGCCGGTCCTGGAAACGGTAACCGGTCGGATATTTTTCTCTGTTTTCCGGGGGTCCTAATAATATGTAGATCCTTCCTCTATCTTGAAGCCAGCCTGGAGTGCCCCCTTCTCGAAAGAGATGGTTGGCCTCTTCGATACGGGTAAAATAGCGGTCTTTGAACTCGTTTTTTTCTGTTTCTGGAGTGGGATCCCTTTTCTTCCAGAATTCTTTGATGAAAGCTTCTCGCTCGGAGGCGGGTAGGTTGAGAAATATCTTTCTTTCTTGCCTGGTGATGAGGTAGCGGGCTTTGGATAAAAACTCTCTGCTTTCCGGGTCAAGGCTTTTCTCCAATTGCCGAGAAGCACAGGAAGTCATGATCAGATAACAGAGAGAAACTAAGAAGATGAAGAATGCAGGATTCTTTTTTATCATTATTCTTTTCCTTCCAAAGAGCGGACCTTTTCTTGAATCTCTTTTTGTTCTGGTTCGAGCTCGAGAGATTTTCTCCATGCTATGAGGGCTTCTTCCTTGTTTCCTACACTCGAGTAACAATCTCCAATGGCGTTGAGAATCTTCAGGTTTGTCCCGAAATACGCCAGATATTCCTTGTAGTTTTCGATGGCTTTATCGTATTCGCCGAGGGCTTGATGCGCTTTGCCGAGCAGCTCCAAGCAGTCATAGTTTTTCTCTTCGCCTTGGACAAAAGGCAGAAGAGTGGTTTTGACCTTTTCGTATTTCTTGAGGATGAAAAGGACTCGAGAGTAGCCCTTAGCATATTCTTTTACACCCGGTCTTTTCCGGTAGGCTTTTTCTAAATACGCCTCGGCTTTCTGTAGCTGGCCCTTGTTGTAGAATTGCCCTCCTAGAATATAATCATAGACCGGATTATCAGAAGCTGCTAAACGTTCAGCATAGATGAAAGGGCGAGGTACTGCCGGTTTGTGAGAGATGTAGAAGAAGGCCTTTTCAGTCAGAACCTCTTTTGCCTGGTGGTCTAGGATAGTAACGCTCAAACGATAGTTGGCAGGAGGTATTTTCTCGAGCGGAATAAATTCAAGGATGCGCAATTTTGACGAATAATCTTTGAATTCTTTGCTTTCACTCCAGACTTCTTTTCCCTCCTTGAGAAGAGCAAATTTCAATTTTCCTCTCTCTTCGATTTCTGGGGGAATTCCGTAGAGTTCGAAGTAGACATAGAGGTTGTCTTTTCGGGAAAAATCGTTGCGCGGTGAAGCGTAGATTTGATTTTTCCCCGTCTTAAAGGCTTTTATTTGTCTAGTGGCAGCTGCATCTTTGACAGTATGGGCCAACAGCAGCGGGCTCATCTGGAATCCAGATCCTGAAGGCACGGTGATTTCTTTCTCGAAGGAGGTGAATTCTTTAGATACATTATTCTTGAGAAGAAGATGGAACGTGTAGTTTCCTTCCACCAGAGGGAAGGCATCTTGAAAGCTGAATAATTTGGATTTCATCTGATTGTACTGGCTCTCGCCGAATCTTAAGGGAACCTTTTTTTGAAACTGGAAGACGGTCTTTCCGCTCGAATCCGTGACCTGGCCGTTGACTTCCAGGGAGGTGTAGTAAGTATCCTCGTAGAATTCGACCGAAAGCTTCTTTGGCTCGAGTAGATAATTGACAAAAAAGATACCAGCCTCATCCCGGAAGATACTAACGAGAGAATCGCTGCCGATGTAATTGGCTGAGTACTCGACCTCGATGATATCTTTGTATTTCAGAAGTTTCTCGGCATATTCGTCCTTGACTTTTCGTTTTGGAGCTTCGTAGATTCTTGATATGAGCACCTCAGAGGCCATGGTAGGTACAAGAAGGGTTTCAGAGCTGGTCGGAAGAAGTGATATGGAGACATGGGCGACAGGAGGTTTTATCTTAAGAAGCTGTCTGTACGCGGCTTCGATATCTAATGGATCTCCGTTATAAAACCTGAGAAAAATCTTAGGACCATCCCTGACCGGGCTGTAGAGTTCCCAGTCGCTGGCAATGTCTCTCTTGATAAAGACCACGTTGAAAGCATTGGGAAGGCCTAGTTCGACCTTTCCCTGGTAAAACCAGATCTCGGTGGGAATGATTTCTGTTTCGTGTTCGTACTTTTGCATTTCCTGCGGCTCTCCGAGAACGATATAAATCCTTCCCTTATCCGTCCTCCATCCCTTAGTGGGAGTTCCCCGGCCAAAGTGTTTGTTGACATAATTGATCCTGCGGTAGTGCTCGGTCTTGAGCTCGTTTTCAGGGGTGGAAGGGATGGGGTCGCGTTGCTTCCAGAAAGCCTCCATGAAAATATCTCTTTCTCTGTCGGTGTTCAACTGTAGGAATATTTCTTTTTCTTTGGAGGTGATGATGTAGAGCACGTCTTCTTTCAGCCACTTTTGGTAGCGTTCGGGAAGGTCCTTGATAGATTTCTTGGAAGCTAAAACAGCGCTAGGAAAAAGAAGCAGAACCTGAATAAATGCGAAAAGAATGAGTAGGGTATGAAGTTTCTTGTTCATCATTTTTAATTATAATTTCTTGCTTTTAAAATATCAAGACGAGTAAAAATAGAATCGTTTCCCTTATTCTTAATGGGAACAATTCTATTTTGCCCATTATTCTTAAAACTGTTGGAACTCTCCAAACGTTGCCAATTGGGAGATGAAGTTTCGGGAATTGCCAGAAGTGAAACAGGGTGTCTTTTTGTCTGTTTCCATTTTTTTGGATTTAATCCAATTTTTTGAACTTGTAGAGAAATCATTTCCTGTAGAGAGATTTTATAAATGATTGATATTAATAGACTTAGATAAAATGGAAGGATTGGCATGAATATTGCTTAAATGTAGAAAAAATGGAAATGACTATTATTACAAAGGAGGTGTTATTAGGATACGTACGCATGAAAGGAAATGGGTGGAGTGAAATATTTTCGCTCCAGGGATTAATCAAACCTAAAAACCCGATTCTTCGGGTAAAAAGGAGGCTTAATTGAAAAAGTTCCTTACGATTTTGATTGCAGCCCTGTTCATCTGCACCGCCTTGACCTATTCGCAAGAGCAGTTCGGCCGAGTTTACGGAACGATCACCGATGAAGAAGGAATGCTGCTGCCCGGTGTTACCATAACCTTAGAATCAGACGTGATTCCCACCAGAACCACCACCACTGGAGAGAAAGGCTTCTTCCGTTTCATCAACCTTTCTCCAGGAGAGTACAAGATCACTTTTGAACTGCCTGGATTCGTTACCCAGGTCAGAGAGAAGATCCCGGTCTCTGTTGGTGGAACAGTCGACTTTAGGATCGTCATGAGAGCCACGACTCTTGAAGAAGAGATCACAGTTACTGCTGAATCTCCCATTGTCGATACCAAGAAAACTGGAATCGTGACTCATATGAAGGATGAAATCCTGGCCAACATTCCTTCCGCCAGAGACCCCTGGGTTATCCTGCAGCAGGTCCCCGGGATGATGGTGGATAGAGAGAATGTTGGTGGAAGTGAGTCAGGTCAGCAGGCAACTTACGTTTCCAGAGGCGGTATCGGCGCTGATGACATGTGGAACGTCGATGGTGTTACCATCACTGACCAGGCAGCAACAGGTGCCTCGCCGACCTATTATGACTTCGACGCTTTCGAAGAAATTCAGATCACCACCGGTGGTGCTGATCCCAGAGTTCAGTCCGGCGGAGTGGCCCTGAATTTTGTGACCAAGCGGGGAGGCAATGTCTTCCATGGACAGGCGTATTTTTACCGAACCGGTGAAAAGTTCGGAGAATTCGCCATGCAGGCGAAAAATGTTCCCGCTGAAATGGAAGCCAAAGGATATGTCGGCAACAGGATCAACCAGATCAAGGACTTCGGGTTCGAGGTTGGAGGACCTATATTAAAGGATAGACTTTGGTTCTGGGCTGCCTACGGCGTTCAAGACATCAAGATGTGGGCCATCACTGGCGCCTCGGATGACACATTGCTCGAAAACCTCTCTTTTAAATTAGACTTCCAGGTTCTGAAGAATAACCGCTTCACCTTCTTCTACATGAGAGGTGACAAGAACAAGTGGGGCCGTGGAGCTGGTATTCGAAGACCGACTGAGACATCCTGGGATCAGACAGGTCCTTCTCCCATCTATAAGTTCAGCGATGAGCACGTTTTCACCGAGAATCTCCTCGTAACAGCTCAGTATGCTTTCGTCGATGGAGGCTTCCAGCTAGCTCCAAAGGGTGGAGCTGCCCAGCCAGTGTATGACTATGGAACCAGAGTCTGGGGAAACAGTTACTACCGTTACAAAACCGTCCGTCCGCAGGATCAGGTCAATGTCGATGTTAACCTCTTCGTGGAAGAGCTTTTCGGTGCTGGCCATGAGTTGAAGTTTGGTGTGGAATACAGAAATACTCCCACCTATTCCTCCTGGCGTCCGGATTCTATGATCGTCGGTGCTTATTACTTCGGAGATCCTTGGGATGCCTGGTTCATCCGCGGCGGCGTTGACGACTACTATTCTAAAAGATACAGTGCCTACATCGGAGACACCATCACCGCAGGACGCTTGACCGTCAACCTTGGTTTGAGGTACGACAACCGGGCACCTGGTCTTAACGAGAACAATGTCGAGGCAAACCCTCTGATTCCGAATGAGTTACCTGGTATTTCCTTTGCTGGTCTCGATGCTCCTATAAGATGGGCCGATTTTTCGCCAAGAACCGGTTTTACTTATGATCTCACTGGCGATGGAAAGACCCTGATCAGAGGTAGCTTCAACATGTATGCGGGAGTCATGGGCAACTGGATGGCTACCCACTTGAATCCTCTCGCCACGGCTGAAATCGACTATTACTGGAATGATGCCAATGGCGATGGACTGGTTACAATCGATGAATTGCAGGGCTATCCTGACAGTCCTTCCTGGTGGGGAGGCGTTGACCCTGATAATCCTACCCTAGCTGTGAGCAACAACACCATGGATCCAGATATGGGTTCTCCCAAGACCTGGGAAGCTATCATCGGTTTCGAGAGAGAGCTCCTTCCTGATTTGGCCGTAACCGTTCAAGGCGTGTACCGCAAATATACCAACTTCTATTGGGACAATTACCAGGAAGGCGAATTCCCGACCTGGGCCGCTACTGATCAAGTCTTTGATGAGTATACCGGGAAGAACTTCCCTGTTTACACTGCTAACATCGCAAAGCCAATCGGCGAGCATAGAGAAAACCGGACCGATGATTACTACAGAGATTACTACGGAGGAGACATCATCATCAACAAGAGGCTGTCCAACAAGTGGATGATGAGCATGTCCTTTACCCTGAACTGGACCAGCATGAACTGGGATAATGCCAAGAATCCCTTTGATCCCACTAACTACTGGGCCACCAACGGCCAGTACTTTTCGGTTGAGACCGGAGGTAGTGGAAAGACTGATATCTGGGTTGGTGCCAGATGGATGTTCAAATTAAGCGGAATGTACCAGTTACCCTACGGATTCAACATCAGTGGATTCCTCAATGTTCGAGAGGGTTACATCCTTCCCTACTTTACATCAGGCATCTACAGATCTGGTGGTTGGGGATGGGTAAATCCCGATGTTGTTAAATTTGGAGACGAAAGACTTCCTGTCTTCTGGAATCTGGATTTGAGGATCGAGAAGGTCTTCCGGATGGGAGACTGGGGTGCTCTCAGCTTCATCGCTGATATCTTCAACGTCTTCAACAACAACATGAGTCTCGGAAAAGAGCGCAACACCGCTTCTCCGTTGTTCCAGGATGACCAAGAAATACTTGGACCTCGTGTACTCAGAGTAGGAGTGAAAATCAAGTTCTGATTCATCTTCAAAGCTGAAGCTCAAAAGCCCTGCTCCTCAGCGAGGAGCAGGGCTTTTTTTTTACCTGTTTGATTGAAAGAGGCAATTGATTTATTATAATATTGAGGAAGATGCGAAAAAGGAGAGAGAACATGCTATCGAGAAAGAAAGGCTTTGCTCTGGCTTTTATTGTAGTCCCGGTCTTTTTTTCTATCTTTTCATACTCCCAGGATTGGAAAGGAAAGGGTAGACTCAAGGGTATTGTGCTGGGCGAGGGCGGAGAGCCGGTAGCCAAGGCCTCTGTTACTCTTACCCATGTTCAACTACAGTCTTCCATTAATTTTACGACCGATGAAAAAGGAGAATTCTTAGCTGCCTGGATCAAGGGAGGACTCTGGAACATTGATGTTGAAGCCAACGGATACCTACCAAAGAAAATGTCTTACAGTGTGAGTGAGCTTGTACAGAACCCTCCCATGGAGGTTGTGCTGAAAAAAACAGAGAAAACAGTCGTAAAAGAGGAATTGAGGGAGGCAGTAAAGAACCTGCTCCATGAAGGAAATGAATTGTTTGAGCAGAAGAAATATCAAGAAGCCATCGTGAAGTTTAAAGAGATATTGGAGAAGGTTCCCGCGTTATTCCAGATTAACCTGAACATAGGCAACTGTTATTATCAACTGGAAGACTATGATTCTGCGGTGCCTTTTTACCAGGCCGTGTTGGAGAAAGAGCCTGAGAATAAAGACGCCCTCTTGAGCCTGGGAAACATCTACATAGAGAAGGGAGAGCTGGAAAAAGGAATGGAGCTGCTCGATAGGCTATCTGAGGAAGATATCACCTCTCCCATCACCCTTTACAATATCGGAACCTCCCTCTTCAACAAAGGAAAGCAAGAGGCAGCAGTTAAATACTATGAACGAGCTATAATCCAGGAACCAGAGATGGCTGATGCCTATTATCAAGTGGGATTATGCTATTTGGGCCTCAACAGAAAAGAGGAAGCCAAGGAGAGGTTCCTCAAATATCTTGAGCTTGAGCCAGAGTCGGAAAAGATAGAGCAGGTAAAAATATTTCTCGAATACCTGGAAAAGGATAACTGACCGCATAAAATAATCAATCTCTAACCAGCTAAGAGACAGAAACCAGGGATAACATCATGAGAAAGGCCTCTTGTTTCTTCATTCTTATCCTGGGCTTGATTCTACTCTTCCCTTTTTTTTCTGCTGCTAAAAAAAATCAACTGAATGTGCTACTCATCACCATTGATACTCTGCGAGCCGATTATTTAGGCTGTTATGGAAACAGGGAAATAGAGACTCCCTTTATCGATGAGTTAGCCAGTGAGGGAATTCTTTTTACTCATGCCTTTGCCCACAACGTTGTTACCCTCCCCTCCCATATCAATATTCTTACCGGGACCTATCCCATCTATCATGGAGTAAGGGATAACATCGGCTTCCGGCTGGAGGGGAAGGTCATTGTCCTATCCGAGATTTTGAAGGAGAAAAAATACAGAACCGCTGCTTTTATCGGAGCGTTTCCCTTAGATGATAGGTTTGGCCTCAATCAGGGTTTTGAGTTGTACGATGATTTTTACGGCGATACCAGCCAGGTCAACGAGTTTGCGGAAGTCGAACGCCCGGCCGAAGAGGTCATTGCTCTGGCTCAAGACTGGATAAAGAAGAACAAGGAGGACCGCTGGTTCTGTTGGGTGCATCTGTATGATCCCCATTACCCCTACAGTCCTCCACAGAGGTTTAAAGATAAATATCCTGAGGACCTGTATGGGGGAGAAGTCGCCTACACTGATTTTTCGCTCGGCCGTCTTCTCCGGTTCATGAAGACATCAGGCTTGGATAAAGAAACAGTTGTTGTCTTTACTTCTGACCATGGAGAGAGTCTGGGGGCTCATCAAGAGAAGACTCATGGGATATTCGCCTATAATGAGACGCTCCACATTCCCCTTATTTTTTACCAGAAACGAGTGTTTCCTCGTTCCCAAAGAGTTCATCCCCTAGCCAGGCACATCGATATCGTGCCCACAGTGTTGGATATCCTGGATATTAAAGGGCCTAAAGAAATACAGGGAGTGTCTCTTCTCCCCTTGGTTAAAAATCCAAAAGAATGGAAAGAGCAAGACTGCTATTTTGAGTCCCTGACACCTCAGCTGACCCGGAATTGGGCTCCTCTTGATGGAATTATCTCTGAGGGCTATAAATATATCCATTTACCACTCGAGGAGCTCTATCACCTGGGACTTGATTTTAAAGAAGAAACCAACCTGGCTTCCGAAGAGAGAGACGTTGTTAAGAAGTTGGATGAAAAGTTGGTCGGAATTAAAAAGCTCCATACGAACCCTGAATTAGAAAAAAAGAAGAAAGTGATCGAAGACCCAGAGACCTTGAGGAAGCTACGCGCTCTGGGTTATGTAGGCGGAAGCACGAAAAAGTCTTCTCAGAGAATTTTCACCGCAGAGGATGATCCCAAGAGGTTGATCGGCTTGGATAGTCTTTCTGACGAGGCTACAGGTGATTTTCTAGAAGGATATCCACGGCTGGCTATAGAGAAGCTAGAAAAGGTAATAGGAGTGCGGCCAGATTTTTCTCGGGCTTATTCTAATCTGGCTTTCATTTGTCATGAAACTGGCCAGCTCGAAAAAGCCATAGGAATTTTGGAAAAAACCATAGCGTTGGGTTTTGCCGATTCATCCCACCTGGCAGTATTGGGCCTCTATTTGCAGGAGGCAGGGGAGCTGCAGAAGTCCCTTGAAATCTTGGAGCCTCTGGTTGAAGAATATCCTTATGAAGCTGACGCCTTGAACAATCTGGGCATCACTTATTGGCGGTTGGGGAAGCATGAAGAAGCAGAGCAGACCTTTGCCAGGTTGCTCGTTTTAGACCCTGGCTATGCCAGTGCTTACAACAATTTCGGTTCTGTCTACCTGAGTAAGAAAGACTACGACAAGGCGATAGAGAAATTCAACCAGGCCATCGAGTACGATTCCCAGCTGGCCTCGCCCTATAACGGTCTGGGCGTTGCTCTTTCTCAAAAGGGGGAGGAGGAGAAAGCCATCACCAACTGGAAAAAGGCAGTGGAGCTGAGCGATAAGCAATACGATGCTCTTTACAATCTTGGAATTACTCTAGTAAAAAGAAAGGAATTTGGAGAGGCCATTCCTTATTTGGAGAGATTTGTAACTTTTGCTCCCCAGCCTAAATATGCAGACGATATAGAGATGATAAGGAAATTACTGGATCGGCTGAAGACTGTTCAAGAAAAGAGATCTTTTCAAAGTTGAGGAACAGGAGGCGATGCGTGTCAAGTAACCTTTCGCGTCACCAGCGACTTAAATAAAATGTCATTGCGAGCTCCTGGAGGGAGCGTGGCAATCTCATAGGAAAAAATGGCCAGACGAAAGAAAAGAAGAAGAAAGAAGAGGGCTGCTGCCAAGGCTTTGCCTGTCCAAGAGGTCTCTCAGGCGAAGAAGGAAAAAGAAAGGATTCTTCCCCAAAAGAAGAAGATATTTCTGTACATCATTCCACTTTTCCTGGTTGTTCTATTTTTGGCTGTTTTTTTTATCCTCAAGAATAAGAAAGTAAACGAGGTAACAAAAGACAGCAGTTTAAATCTACTTCTGGTTTCCATCGACACCATAAGAGGGGATCGGGTAGGTTATGCTGGCTATGATATTGAGACTCCTTCCTTGGATTCTCTGGCCCAAGAAGGCGTGAGCTTCTTGAACGCGGTCTGTCAAGTCCCTTTGACTCTTCCCTCCCATGCTTCTATTCTCACTGGAACAAGTCCTCTGTATCATCAGATCAGGAATAATGAAGATTTCTTCTTGGAAGAGGATTTCTTAACTCTAGCCGAAATGTTGAAAAGCAAAGGCTATTTGACCGCTGCCTTTGTCAGTGCTTTTGTCCTGAATTCTCAGTTTGGCTTGCAGCAGGGGTTTGATGTCTATGATGACGAATATAAAACCCCTGAAGCTTTAATACCTTATGGTCCCCAAAGGCTGGCTGAGGATGTTTATCGCTCGGCTGTGTCTTGGATAGAGGCCAATCAGGAGCAGAAGTTTTTTCTCTGGGTGCACTTTTTCGATCCTCATTTTCCCTATACTCCTCCCTCTCCCTTTGATGTCAGGTATAAATCCAGGCCCTATGACGGGGAAATTGCCTACACAGATGTTTATGTAGGAAAACTCGTTCAGGCCTTGAAGGACAAAAACATCGCCGAGAATACCTTGGTCGTTGTCGTGGGAGACCATGGAGAAGATCTCTGGCAGCATTCTGAACCCACCCATGGCATATTTCTGTATGACACAGCCTTGAAAATTCCCCTTCTTTTCTGGAGCCCTCAGATCATACCAGAAGGCGTGAGAGTGGAAAGCCAGGTGAGGAGTGTAGATATTTTTCCTACCATCTTGGATATTTTTCAAATAGATATTCCTCCCGCCTGCCAGGGGATAAGTCTGGTACCGGTGATGGAGGGGAAGAAGGTCAGGGACATCGAGAAGTCTTACGCCGAGACCTATTATCCTTTGTTGGCCCATGGCTGGTCAGCCCAGGAATCTATCAGGACTGATGAATGGAAATATGTTCTCTCTCCTCGCCCCGAGCTCTACGATTTAAAAAAGGACCCTGATGAGATGAGGAACCTGGCTGCAAAAAGGCCTGAAGTTGTTTCTCGATTGAAGAAGGAATTGGAAGAATTGAAAAAAGAAGATTCCTCATCCCGGGCCCTCCCCATCAAAGAATTAACCCCTGAGGAGAAGGAAAAACTCAGAGCTCTAGGATACCTGGGAGGAGCTGTTTCCCCGGAGGCGGAGCAAGGGGACCGGCCTGATCCCAAGGATAGGATCGACACCCTAAAAAAATTGTATGCAGCCAGAACAGCTGTCAGGCAGGGAGAGTTAGAAAAAGGGGAAAAGATATTAAAAGAAATAGAAAAGGAAGATCCCCAAAATCCTCGGGTGTATCAATCCCTTGGGAAGATCTATCAACAAAGAAAAGAGTGGCTGAAAGCCATAGAGGAATTCAATAAGGCCTTGGAGCTAAACCCTCGAGACGTGGTGTCTTACTTTCAGCTGTCTCAGAGTTATTACAGCCTGGGAATGATGGATGAGGCAGCCGAGGCAGCTCAAGCGACTCTAAGCTTGCGGCCTAATCATCTAAGGTCTCTGTTGTTCTTGGCTCTTTATTTTAGATCCAGAAAAAATATCAAGGAATCCCTGGTTTATTTAGAAAAGGCTCAGCAATTGTACCCCTCTAATAAACAAGTCAGGCTGGAATATGCAGATGCCTTGGTCATGGCTGAAGACTATGAGAGCGCCATCGAGATCTATCAGCAGCTCTTAGTTGAAATGCCCAAGAATCCCCAGGTTTATAATAAATTAGGTTTGGTCTACTTTTATCTGGATGATTACGCGAAGGCTGTCGAATATCTAGAGAAAGAGGTAAGCTTGAAAGAGAACGCCGATTCTTATTTTCTTCTGGGAGCTGCCTACGGAAAATTAGAGAGATATTCGGAGGCGGTGGGTCATTTGAAGAAATATTTGATCCATGCCCCTCCTCAGGATCCGAGACGGCCAAGGGCTGAGGGAGCCCTTCAATATTATCAATCTCGAATCAAATAAGATTATTCAATAATGAAGGGGGTTGAGGATACCACTTCCTGGTCAGCTAAGGAATCTTTGAGGGATAATTTCAACTGGTAAGAGCCTGACGCCAGGTGGTTGAGAGTGGCTTGGAACAGAAGTTCAAAGACCCCGGGCTCCGGTTGATTCGGATTCTGGAGGAGACTCACCTTTTTCAAAGGAGTGCTGTTTCCTTCGCTGTCTACGATTTCGAAACTCATTTCTGTCTGAGGAGCCTGGGTCTGGGGGTGGAATTTCAAATTGTAAACCCTGATATAGAATTGGGCTCGCGCTGTACTCATCAACACAGGGACAACTCCTGGAACAAAAGGCTTGCTGTTCAATACATAGGGGTAATCCAGGGGGAGGTTGACACCAATTTTACGTCCGGTCGGCTTGTTAGGATCAAAGCCCCGGCTTAACAACCAGTCAGGCTCAGCTTGCAAGAAAACCGGACCGCTCATACCTAATTCTCCCTTATCATAATCCGGGATCGAGATTTCATGGAACTGGCAGCCCATTTCTCCGGTGTTTTTATCTCGAACAATCAATTTTATTTTATAATTGCCGGGCGGCAGCAAGTGAAGATCATAGTACTTGACTCCACCGAGTTCCAGCTTCTCCTTGGCTTCTTCAGGAGAGATGGAGAGGTCTTGATGAAAGAAATCTCTGAACACTCCTGAGCTGGTGATTGCATAGCCATAGATTTCAAGCTGACTCTTTTTTTTCTCGAGAAACTGAGTTCCGGGAAATTTCAAAAAGACAGGTACCTGACATATCCCCTCTCTGCCCCTAAAGGCAGAGACATAGCTGTCGAACTGAATCTCACTGCGCGGGATATCCTTAACAATGTATTCAACCAGCTGGAGTCTTTTCTCCAGGTTTGATAATTCTGGATAAGGTTTGGCTTCGTAATATCCCTTCCGGTAGGAGATATCCGCATCGCGTCTTGTCGTTTCGATCTTGATATTCCGGAATTTTCCTTCTTTTTTCTTGTCTTCAGGATAGTAACCTAAAATATAATAGGTGTTGGTAATATTGAGGAGGTTTTCCAAAGGCTTGTCTAATTCATTGATATTCTTGTAGACTTGCCCTCCTGTTTCTCTGGAGAAGACAGTCAGAGTATCCTGACCTCTGCGGATGGCAGCCAGGTCTCTTGTTGCGCCATCAATCCGACTTACCCTCCCTGCCTGGGTGCGGAGTCCACCGATATCGATGGTGTGGACTGGGCAGTCGGCGCTGGAGATTTTCTTCAGTGCATCGTAAAGTTGCATTCTCAGGGCAGTGTCGCCGAATCGCCCATCAATATCTCGGGAGCCGGTGAATAATTCACCTCTCAAATAAGCATCTGTATCCTGGCTTAATTCAGCCAAGGATTTTCCGGTTAACACTTTGCTATCAAAGCCTTCAGAAAAATAGATGATGTGTTTCCTGCCCTTAATCGTGTTTAAAGCTATGGATAATTTGTTCAAGTCGGTGATGAAATCAGCCACATAGGCTTTATAGATTTCGGCACTTTTTTTATTCAGTCTATTCTGCAATTCGTTTAATTCCTCATCCGCCATATCTTTTAGTGTTTTTTTCTCGGCTAAGGCGGTATCGGCTGAACTTACTTGTGATGGTTGGGTGACAGAGGGAAAGGAAAAGCCCACCGGCCCAGTTATTCTTTGCTTGGATTCAACCAGACCTAAACTGTCGATAACATAGAACAGTTGATTTCGGTCGCTGGTAAAATGAGAGAGAATCTTCAATCCCCCTATTCCAGAATAAGAGGCTACAGCGACCAAATCTGTGGGAAAAATTTTTTCCTTCACAAACTTCAAGCAAGCTTCTCTAGCTTTGATTATCCTCGCTGGAGTGGCAAAGGCAAAGTCAAACAAAATTAAAAACTGACGCCGAGCCGAAGGGTAGACTCGGGCCAGGCTATCGATTTGTGGGGAGTCATTCTGGACGAGGACAAAGTGGGAAATTTTTTGTTTTTTGCCATTTTCGTAAAGACTAACCTCTTCGGGTTTGAGGTCTTTTACGGGATTTCCTTCTTTATCGATTAAGTAGAGAGGGATCTCTATCAATACCACTTCCACTTCGTAGCGCAGGGGTTCCTGTTTCGTCTGAGAGAAAAGAGGCGAAGAAAATTGAGTTGCTGCCCCGCACAGGAGTAATGAGAAGAAAACAGTCAAGATAGATTTAAGATGTTGATGCATACTGCCCTCCTCCGAGTGTTCTCACCAGTGCTTGTATTGAACATCTAGCCCTGGCAAGTTGAAATGATTCCTGCCTGTTCTTCTCTTATATTTTATATCTCAAAAGTGAGAGTCTTTTTTATTTCTTCTTCACCGGTCTTATTGATGATTCCCAGGAGGGCTGAATATTCCCCCTGCGTAAATGGAATCGGAATTTGGATGGAGAAGACCTCATTAATTTTTTTCTGTAACTCGATCTCTGTCAAGGAGACAAGATAGTCTTTTTGATATTGCCAGACTGTCTCTTGATTCGTATCTAAAAGCTCCAAGGATAATTCAAGAGTGGTCTGTAAAGTTTTATCTTCGGTGGCGGTGAACCATACCTTTTTATAAGGGATTTCGATGGATAAGACAGCCTCGTCTTCATCATTTTTCTCTATTCTGAGATCGCCATCAAAAAGAGCCTTACCTGATTCGTATTCAGCAATTTGTTTTTGCTGCCCCTTTCGAATAGTCGCCAGGGCAGAGCCTATTTCGTGGAGAATGGCGACATTCGTAGTTACTAGCTGGTAATCGCCGTTGTAGTATATGTCCTGAAATATTATCGGAAATTGCCCATAATACCATATTTCGTAGGGAGGACTGCTCCCTGGATAGCGCGACTTCTGGGTTGGAGGACCGAAAAGAATGTGTATCCTCCCCCTGTCTTGAAGATAGCCAGGCCTTCCGCCGACGAAATATTTGTTGGCGTACTCTACTCGCTTGTAATATTCCGTCTTAAACTCATTCTTTTCAGTGGTTGGATATGGGTCTCTTTTTTTCCAGAACTCTTCCTTGAATTTTTTTCTCTCAGAGGATGGAAGTTCAATAAAAATCTTCCTTTCTTCTGGGGTGATAGTATACCTGACTACAGAGAGCCATTCTTGATCTTCCGGCGGCATTTTCTGCTCGAGATTGTAAAGCCGACATGAAGTCAAGACCAAAAGCAAGGAAAAGAGCAGAGTGAGGAAGTGAAAGTTTTTATTTTTCATTTTTTTTGCCTTTGATGGAGCTGATGATCTCTTTTAATCTTTCCTGATTGGGGTTGATTTCTAAGGATCTTTCCCAGGCCACGAGAGCCTGAGCCGTATCTCCCACTTGGTAATAGCAAGTCCCGATGGCGTTAAGAATTTCCAGGTTGGTCCCCATACGGTTAAGATACTCCTTATAGTAAGGAATGGCTTCTTGGTATTCCTGGAGAGCCTGGCAAGATCTTCCCAACAGTTTCAAGAACTCAAAATTTCCCTCTTGAATATTGAGGAAGGGGATCAATATTTGCTTGACTTTCCGGTAGTCCTTCAACCTGAAGTGGACATCTGATACGGAATAGGCATATTTGAGCCTGGAAGGCTCGTTCTGGTAAGCTCTCTGCAAGTATTCTTTGGCTTTATCCAAATCGCCTTTGTTCAAAAACTGATTGCCCAGAACATAATTGTATTCATTATTGCCTGAGGTCGGCATGATCTTGGCAAAAACCCAGGGGCGGGCCAGCCCAGCTACAGGAGTAATGTCAAAATGCTCTTTTTCAAAAAGAACCTCCTTACGATCTCTGTCCATAAGGGAGACTTTGATCTCGTAGGAGGCTGGCTTCAAATTTTCCAAGGGAAAGACCTCCAGGAAATTTCTTTTTTCCTGGAACTCTGTTATTTTTTTCTCCTTCTCCAAGACAAGCTCCATATCTTTGTAAATGATAAATTTCAAAGTTCCCTCTTCTCGTAAATCCCTATCCAGACCGAAGATTTGGAAGAAGACAGCTAAATCCTCTCTGGGCAAAAAGATGTTCTCGGGCTGAGAAAAGATTTGCTGCCTTTCCATCAAAAAGGGTTTGTTGGCCCCCAGCGGAATGCTGCTTTTTTCGACTTTGTAGCCCAGGAAGAGCGGAGTCATCTGGAGAGAAGATGTATCCTTGGGAATAGTGATATCCCTCTCGAAAGAAGTGAATTCCTTGGAGACAGTGTTTTTCAGGATGACATTGAATTTGTAATGACCTGGGATCAGCGGAACCATATCCTGGATTGAATAGGATTGGTTTTTTATCTCTTCGAGCTGGTCTTCGTAAAAACCTAAGGAAAGATTTTTTTCATACTGAAAAATTGTTTTCCCGCCCAAATCCGAGACTTGGCCGACGATTTGAAAATTCGCATAATATTTATCTTCGTAAGTGTCGATGGAAAGAGCGCTGGGCTCTATGGCGTAGTGGATGAAGAAGATCCCTGAGGGATCCTGGAAGATTTTCACCATGACAGCGCTGCGGATATAGTTGGCCGTGTACTCGACTTCGACGATATCCTTGTAGCGGAGGAGTTTTTCAGCATACTGGTCATCGACTTTCTTTTGAGGGTAGGAATAAACATTCGATAACAAGATCTCAGAAGCCATAGAAAGATGTCCGGGCACAACTTGTTCTCCTGGAATCAGGCTCAAGGAATTCACGGCCAGAGCAGGAGCCAAACTCAGCAGTTCCTCATAGATTCTCCCGTAATCCGTGGGGTTCAGATGATAACTCCTGCCACCCTTCTCGAAAACCATGGTATCTCTCAATAACGCTATGGGGCCGTCCTGGACCGGGCTGTAAAGGCGATATTCTCCTATCCCTCCCCTTTTATAAAAAACGAGATTGAAGGCAGTCGGGAATCCATAATCAGGATTTCCGTGATAATACCATATTTGTGAGGGCTGAATTCCTTTTCTTTCTGGAAGCCTGTCTATGGAAATCGGAGGGCCCAAGATGATGTAGATCCTGCCCCTATCGGTACTCCAACCTGGTCTGGTGGTCTCTCTCCCCAGGAATTTATTTGCGTAGGCAATTCTTTTGTAATGCTCTTCCCTGAATTCATTCTCTGGAGTCCCTGGTGTAGGGTCGCGCATTTTCCAAAAAGCTTCGATGAAGAGTGTTCTCTCCCTGTCTGTCTCGAGTTGGAGGAAAATATCTTTTTCTTTATCGGTTATGATATAAACGGCCTCTTCCTCAAGCCAATTTCGAAAATGGGGGGGGAGTTCTTTTATAGATTTTTTTGAGGATATGAGGCTAAGAGATAAAAAGAGGTAAAATAAGATGAGAAAGGTTAAGAGTTTTTTTTTCATTTCTGTAATGTTCAATAACAATTATAGGCTGTTTTGACCTTGAATTCAAGGAGGCTGAAGAGAGGGAAAAGTGCTTTTATAAGAGGGAAAAATGTGAATTAAACTGAAAAAGTTGGATGGCGCTGGACGAAAAAGAAAAATGAATTAGGGATACTGAATCGTGGTCGTTGCTCCAGAGATGATGTCAATTTGATAGACTCTTTCTCCGGTTCCATCGGTGTGTCGGACTTTAACGGTATGGGGTCCTTGGAACAGTAAAGTCGACCAGGTCGAATTCGGGGCTAGGTCTGATTTTTGAACAGTCCCATCGATTTCGACCACCACTACAAAATCAGAATTATTGGCTACGATCAGGGTCCCATCGAATTCCTCATGGCCGCGTGATCCCTTTTTTTTGCAGAAGGATAGACCAAGGAGCAATAGTATAGCTAGAGAGAAGACGCCCAGGATTTTTGTTGTCTTTGCCATTTCCTTTCTCCTTTAAC
>JABAOF010000042.1_pt1 | contig 19924 bp, 13 predicted proteins | sample 7062171 | NCBI WGS metagenome assembly JABAOF01 (sample SAMN14538628, study PRJNA623070) | marine sediment metagenome | biome: marine biome [ENVO:00000428]; feature: marine pelagic biome [ENVO:01000023]; material: deep marine sediment [ENVO:00002113] | place: India: Gulf of Khambhat ...
CAATTATCTGGATTGGATGTTTGCTCTTCCCTGGAACAAAAGCACGGTTGATAATTTGGAGCTTAAATCAGCAAAGGTAATTTTGGATGAAGACCATTATGGCCTAGCCAACCTTAAAGAGAGAATCCTTGAATATTTGGGAGTAAGGAAACTTTCCAAAAAGACAAAAGGTCCTATTCTATGTTTCGTCGGACCTCCAGGGGTGGGGAAGACTTCTCTCGGCCGCTCCATTGCAAGGGCTCTGGGAAGAAAATTCATCCGTATTTCTCTCGGGGGAGTAAGGGATGAAGCTGAGATTAGAGGGCACCGAAGGACCTATGTTGGCGCTCTACCCGGAAAGATCATTCAGGGATTAAGGCGAGTTGGCTCGAATAATCCTGTGTTTATGATGGATGAGGTGGATAAGATAGGCGCTGATTTCAGGGGAGATCCTTCCTCCGCTCTCCTTGAGGTCCTGGACCCCGAGCAAAATTATTCCTTCAGAGACCATTATCTGGGCGTTCCTTTTGACCTCTCCAAGGTTATGTTCATCACTACAGCCAACCTTCTTGATCCCATCCAGCCTGCGTTCCGAGACAGGATGGAGATACTCCGTCTTCCAGGCTATACAGAGGAGGAAAAGTTGCAGATCGCCTTGCGCCACCTTGTACCAAAGCAGCTAGAGGAAAATGCGCTCGACGAGAAGTTGATCTCTTTTACTCCAGGAGCCATTAAAAAGATTATATCTGTTTATACAAGAGAAGCAGGAGTGAGAAACCTTGAGAGGGAGATTGCTTCAGTTTGCCGCAAGGTCGCTCGGAAAGTTGCTGAAGGGAAAAAGATGCTGACTAAGATCGCATCAAAGGGTCTTGAAAGCTACCTCGGCCCTCCAAAAATATTCAAAGACCAGCTTCTGAAAAAGGAACAGGTCGGAGTGGCTACTGGGCTTGCTTGGACAGCCACGGGAGGAGAGATCCTTTTTGTGGAAACCACAAAAATGAAAGGGAAGGGGGCGTTAGTGCTGACAGGATCGTTAGGTGATGTGATGAAAGAGTCGGCTCAAGCGGCTTTGAGTTATGCCAAGGCTCATGCTGACGAACTAGGCATTAAAAGCCATGTTTTTTCTCAAAACGATTTTCATATTCACATCCCAGAAGGGGCAATACCCAAAGACGGACCTTCGGCTGGAGTTACAATTGCTGCCTCGCTTATTTCTGTCTGCAGTGATTTGAAAGTAAAGTGGGATGTAGCCATGACAGGAGAGATTACTCTAAGGGGTAATATACTTCCGGTAGGAGGAGTTAAGGAGAAGGTTTTAGCTGCGCAGCGAGCAGGCGTGAAGACAATGATTTTGCCCGCAGCCAATAAAAAGGACCTGATCGATATACCAAGAAAGGCTAAAAAAGAGATGGAGTTTATTTTTATAGAGGATATAAACGAAGTTTTTAAGCATGCCCTGGTAAAAGACGCGACCAAAAAAGCCAAGACCTAAAAAGAGACAGGCTACTTTTTTCCAAACATGAAAGAAACCTAAAAGGGGACAGGCTACTTTTTTTCGCCCATTTCACAAACACAAGACAAAGTCTCATTAATATATCGTGTAGGGGTTTGATTCATCAAACTTACCTTATTCTTGAAGCAAAAAAGTAGCCTGCCCCCTTTTTTATAGCCTTTTTTACTTTTTATACTTTTTTCTATCTTGACAAACAGAATAAAATTTAATAATTCAATAGACAGCGAAAAATCCATAAACCCTAGAAGGAGGGTCCAATGTCAAAAAGAGCCTTCATTTTTCTCGTTTCAATTTTATTAGTGTTCCCCAGACTCTGGGCGGGTGGATGGAATAATACCCTAATGGGATGTAGAGCTATTGCTATAGGAGGAGCTTTTGTAGGTATTGCGGATGATCCCAGTGCCGTTTTCTATAATCCTGCTGGCTTGGTTTTTCAGAGCAATGATTTAAATTTTTCCATTAATGGTTTTTACATTTGGCCAGATCATGAATACATCGTTCCTACTGGCTCGAAAACTCAAAGTAAGTACAACGTCTCTTTGCCGCAGGTCTTTCTCTCTTACAGGACAAGTGAAAAGCTAACCTTGGGATTTGGAATTTATGTTCCTTATGCAGGCGGAGGCGTCGATTGGAAAGAAGGAGAGCTGGGCTATCCTTTTAAGGTAGGTGAGGATGAATATTCTCGTTTTAAATCTACCTTGGGCATTTATACTTTGACTCCTACTCTGGCGTATCAATTTAGCGAGAAATTATCTATAGGCTTCAACCTAAGTTTTTACCGGGCTGTTTTAAATGTCGATGCTTTAATGGATCCTGATACTACCGTGGTCTCGGAAGAGAGTGGTTCTACTATTTCAGCCGGTTTTGGTCTTATGTATAGGCCAACAGAGAGAATAGGGATTGGATTGAGCATAAGAGGGCCTTCCAGGATGGAGCTTTCAGGGGATACAAGGATCACTCAGACACAGACAATCCCGGGTCTAGGAACCGTACCAGTCGAGCTAAGAGGAGATTCAGTGACGAGTTTCAATCTTCCCTGGGATGTGGAACTGGGATTCTCTTATAAAGTATCCGAAAATCTCCTTCTTTCCACCAGCGCTCAATATACGATGTGGTCACGGCTCCAAAAGGTGGATAAGATGGTCAAAGACCTTCCTTATGGGACGCCTGATATCGAATACGAAGAAGCCATGGATTTTCATAATATCCTTATTTTGAGGGCCGGAGTGGAATACTCTTTTCCCCAGGGAGTTTTCCTTCGTGGAGGCTTGGGGTTTGATCGCAGTGCCACGCCTGATTCAACTCTCGATTGCAAAAACATAGATGTTGACAAGTTCACGGTATTAGGTGGGATTGGTTACAGGACAGGAAGAACACAGATTGACTTCGTCTACGCTTATGCCTTGGGAAAAGAGCGAGAAGCGGATACTGCAGAGCGGTACAACCTCAATGTTCTTATAATGGGTTTAGGAGTTACCTTCTCCTTTTAACCTTTAAGGATTTGATTCATTTGTAGGGGTTTGATTTATCAAACCCACCGATTTATTTAAGCAATCAAATTATTTATATAATTAAGAATGTAGGCTTGATGAATCAAGCCCCTACGAAGAAAAAATCGCCTTTGAAGACGATCTCGGCCGGGCCGGTTTGATACACCTTCTCTTTTTCCCACTCTACAGTCAAGTGCCCCATACTGGTTCTCACCTTAACTTTTTTATTGGTCAGGTTCTTCAATATAGAAGCTACAGCCGCTGCACAGGCACCACTTCCTGAAGAGAGCGTTTCTCCAACGCCCCTTTCCCAAAAAAGAACTTCAATCTCCTCTTTGCTCAACTTCCTGATGATCTCGATGTTAGTCCTATTGGGGAAGAATGGATGCGATTCGATTTCTCGTCCAATTTGATGTAATTCCATGCGGTCAGGAAAACGGTCCACAAAGATCGCACAATGAGGATTGCCAATGGAAAGAGCTGTGATAGGGTAGACTATTTTATTAATAGATAGGGGGTAATCTATGATCTTTTCATGAGGAGAACCGTCATCAAAAGGAATGTCTTGAGAGCTCAACCGAGGGATTCCCATTTCGATTTTGAGGATGAAAACATTATTTTTTCCCTCGACAAGCTCGCTTTCTCTTTGACCGATAGTGGTCTTAAAAAGGATTTTAGGAGAATCTATTTTCTTTTGGTGATAAAGGGATGCTGCTGCGCATCTTAGTCCGTTACCAGAAACCTCTGCCTCTGTTCCATCCGCATTGAATATGCGGAAGTCGACATGACCTTTTGCTTTATTTTTGACTGAGATAAGGAGCAGGCCGTCGGCTCCAACACCTGTGTGGCGATCGCAGATTGTTCCGGCAAGACCGCTTATGTCGGAGAGACCTTTGGTCTCCGCCTTATCGATAACCAGGAAATCGTTGCCAAGAGAATGAACCTTAAAGAACTTCATTCAGGGATCCTTAAGGTCCTGATGAATTCTTCTGCCTGTCCGTCGCGTTCTCTTCTAATTTGCAGCATGAGAGTGTCGCCAGAATCCAGTTTATTCACGATATTTCTGAATTCTCTTTCGGTTGTCACCTTTCTTCTGTTAGCTTCAAGGATGATATCTCCAGCTCTCAGGCCTTTTTTGTCTGCTTCACTGAGTCTGCGGACATCGGTGATTAAAACTCCTTCCTCTGTTTGGAATCCAAAGCGCCTGGCAAGGCGCGAAGTCATAGTCATAACATTAATTCCTATATCCTTACCAGATGCGGCAGGGACTTCTTGTCCTTCTGCAGAGGGCCGTTCGGCAAGGGTTGCGGTTAAAATTCTTTCCTTTCCATCCCGGATTATTTTTATTTCGACTTTTGTCCCGGGCTCGATTTCAGCGATCCTAAACATAAGGTCGTGGTTGTCCTTAATAAGCTTGCCGTCGACTTCAATAATAACATCAGCTGGCTTTAGTCCGGCCTTTTCAGCTGGTGTGCCACGCTCAACCGAGCTTACGAGGGCCCCATCTCTTGTCTTTAATCCAAGATGGTCTTTGTCTTCTTCAGAAACTAAGCCGCTGCTTACTCCAAGGTATCCTCTTATGACTCTTCCTTTTTCCTTGAGCTGCTTGACTATTTTTCTAGCCAGGTTGGAAGGAATGGCAAATCCTATGCCGATGTTTCCTCCTGAAGGAGAGATAATATTGCTCGTGATACCGACAACCTCTCCTCTCATGTTAACCAGTGGGCCGCCACTGTTTCCCCGGTTAATGGCTGCATCCGTCTGGATGTAGTCCTGGTAGGGAACATCCGGAATCCCCAGCTGTCTGCCTTTAGAGCTGACAATGCCTGCCGTGACAGTATGTTCAAATCCCCAGGGGTTTCCTATGGCTAAAACCCATTCCCCCACGCGCAGTTTTTCAGAATCTCCGAGCTCGGCAAAGAGTAAATTTTTATCATTAACTTTTAGCAGAGCCAGATCTGTATTAGGGTCTGTTCCTACAATTTTTGCATTATATTCTTTTTCACTTAGGGTTGTGACAATCACTTTCTCTGCATTTTCCACCACATGGTTATTGGTCACTATGTATCCGTCTGCGCTGATAAGGAAGCCTGTGCCCCTTGCTTCAGAGCGGAACTCTCTTTCCCTTTCCCTTTGTCGGGGGATGCCAAAGAATCTATCCCAGAAATCCTCAGGCCAATCATCCCAAAAACTTGAAACTCTTCTCTTTTCCACCTTCTCGGCTGCAATCCTCACTACTGCGGGGCCGACTTTATCGGCTATACTGACAAAATCCAAATCAGGCTTCATCTGTAGCGAAGGAGACGCATGAAGAAAGGATGGTGAGGAACTGGGAGTTTCTTCTAAGAAGCTATCCGGTGTGTTCTTCTCGGGCAAATAAACGAAGACAAAGCTTGCTAAAAAGATACCCAAGAAAAAGCATATAATAGCAATCAAAGCTGTTTTTTTCATTTCCTTCCTCCTACTTCAGAATAATAAAATAGCATACTCATCTGAAAAATTCAATCGTCCTACTTATTGAAAACTCTCGGTTTACAGAAAAGTTGCATTAATAATTCATTGGAGATATTATCACATAAGTCGAGGACAATGGTCTTAGAAAAAGGAGTGTTAATTGTTTTTGAGGGCATAGACGGCTCTGGAAAATCAACGCAGGCGGAAATTCTTTTAAGGAGACTTCAGGAGAAAGGCGTTGAGGTGGTCTATTTCCGTGAACCAACCAAAGGTAAATGGGGCCGCAAGATTAAGAAAAAAGCCCTTCATCCTGGTTCTCTAACCCCAGAAGAAGAGCTGGATTTGTTCCTGAAGGATAGAAGAGAGAATGTGGAAAAAAACTTAAAGCCTGCCTTGAAGAAAAAAAGAGTCGTTATCCTGGATAGATATTATTACTCAACTATCGCTTATCAGGGAGCAAAAGGAATCGAAGAGAAAAGGATAGCGAGAATGAATGAAGAGTTTGTCGTCGAGCCTGATTTGGTCTTTATCTTTGATATTGACCCGCAAAAGGGTTTAGAGCGGATAGAGAATCGGAAAAGGAAATACAGGCTTTTTGAGCGCGAAGATTATTTAGTCAAAGTAAGAGAGATATTCCAGAGTTTTAAAGGCGAAAAGTTCGTCCATATAGATGCCCTAAAATCTAAAGAAGAAATCAGCAAAGAGATAGAGGAGAAAGCCCTCGCGCTCATCTCATAGGGAAATTGAGGGAAATTGGGGCCAGGCCCCATTTCTGTTTTTTTAAAAATGGGGCAATACAAATGGGGCCTGGCCCCATTTCATCCATTTCCTCGCCAGGCCCCGTTTCCTCGTTCATCAAGCCCACCGATTTATATCGTTTGACCCTGTTTATGCCATCTGTTATATTTTATCTATGGCGTTCAAAGGATTCATCATCAGGATAAGAAAGGCAAAAAAGCCTTCCGTGGGAAAACTTTTTAAAGTAGCCTTTTTAGTCTGTATCATGCTTTTTGCCTGCGCTGTTGGATTATGGCTGGGCGCTTACTTTGCCGTCAGACAGAACCTTCCATCTGTATCCCTGCTCGAAGAGTTTGAGCCCAACGTCATAACCTATATCTATTCCGATGAGGGAGACGTTATCGGAGAGTATGCCATAGAGAAAAGGATTGAAATTCCATATGAGGAGATTCCAGAGGCTGTCAAAAATGCTATTATTGCTACAGAAGACCCCAGGTTTTATAGGCACAGAGGTTTTGATCTTCGCGGAGTGCTGCGGGCTCTAAGGGAAGATATAAAGACCAAACTTGGAGGAAAATCTCGAAAGCTCCATGGCGGAAGCACCATCAGCCAGCAACTGGCGAGAGATCTTTTCCTCCATCGCAGGCAAACCGTTCGCCGTAAATTTAAGGAAGTTCTCCTTGCTCGCCAGATCGAAAGGAAGTATTCAAAGCATGAAATATTAACAATGTACTGCAATCAGTTTAACCTTGGCCATGGAGCTTACGGAGTCGAAGCAGCCTCCCAATTGTACTTTGGAAAGAGTGTTTCTGAACTGTCTCTGGAAGAAGCTGCCATGATCGTCGGCATTCTGCGTGGACCTTCCCTTTATTCTCCCTACAGAAATCGAGAAATCACCCACAACCGCCGAGACCACGTGATTAGACGGATGGTAGATGAGGGATATCTAACAGAAGAAGAAGGCGAGGAATTCAAGGCGAAGCCGTTCCATGTCCTACCGTTGCGTCGAGGAGATTCCGGTTTTGCCGCATATTTCAAGGAAGAAGTCAGGAAGTATTTAGAAGAGAATTATGGAGCAGATGCTCTTTACAGAAAGGGATTAAAGGTCTACACAACCTTAAATCCAACTTATCAAAGATTTGCTGAGGAGGCACTTCTGAACTGGCTACCGATCCTGGATAAAAGACAGGGTTGGAGGGATGATAAACGGAATTTACTGGAGGAAGGCGTTGAAAGCCTTGAAGATTTGGAGAATATCTCGATCGAAGACTGGCCGCCAGATAGCTGGCTAATACCTACGCTTGGTGAAGGAGATATCGTAGATGCTGTAGTTTTATCGGTCGCAAGCGAAGAGGCTTCTCTCAAAATAAAAGAATATTCTGCGAAGATGAATAATTCAGATATTGACTGGACACAGACGAAGAATCTGGAAGACATTATCAAGGAGGGAGATTTAATCCTTGTTAAGATCAAGGAAATAGACGAAGAAAATAAAGAACTTCTTGTCTCTCTTGACCAGGAACCTCTCATCGATGGAGCTTTTCTGGCGATCGAGCCTCACACCGGTCAAATAAAAGCCTTGGTAGGAGGCAAGTCTTTTAAAAAGAGCCAATGGAACAATGCAACCCAGGCTTTGAGACAATCAGGCTCGTCGATAAAACCCATTCTTTACACAGCAGCTATCGAGAGCGGATTTACGCCAGCGCACATAATCATTGATGAGCCGACAGAGTTTATCGATAAATGGAGAGGAGAACCTTGGACCCCGGGAAATTATGACCAAAGATATAAGGGAGCTGTGACCGTCCGCAAAGGACTGGAGGAGTCAAGGAATATTGTGACTGCCAAGCTGTTAGAATTTATCTCCCCTCAGAAGGGCGTTGATTACTGCCGCAAGTTCGGAATAACTTCTCCTATTTATCCTTATCTTTCCCTGTCCCTGGGAACATTTGAGGTGCGATTAATAGAACTTGTTTCTGCTTTTACGGCATTTCCCAATAAAGGTATTAGGATAAAACCCTACTTTTTAACTCGCATTGAGGATAAAGACGGTAACATTCTGGAAGAAAGTAGGATTGATACAGAAGAAGTTATTTCACCTCAAATAGCCTATATTATGACTTATTTGCTCCAGGGGGTAATATACAACAGGGGAACCGGTCAATCAGCAAGTTATTTAAAATGGCCTTTGGGTGGTAAAACAGGGACTACTGATGAGTACACTGATGCTTGGTTTGTAGGTTTTTCTCCCTCTTTATGCGCAGGTGTCTGGGTCGGTCATAGTAGAGGGCAGATTCCCATAGGAGAGAGGCAGTCGGGAGCTGTTGCAGCCCTTCCGGTTTGGAGAGATTTTTTTGACAAAGTTATCAAGGATAAACAGAGGATTGCCGAGGAAAATGGAGAGGAGTTTGTTATAAATGAAGAATTTGAGGTTCCTCCCAATCTCTCTTTTGTGGAGATTGATAGCAAGACTGGATTGCTTGCGTCTCCAGTTTGCCTTTTTACCTTAAAGGAAGTTTTTCTTCCCGGCACTGAGCCGGACAGATTTTGCACCCATGAAGATCACATGATGATCCTTGATTACTATTCAGTAAGAAAATAAAAAAGATAAAGCAGGGGGTTTGATTCATTCAAGGGGATTTAATTTCTCTGTAGGGGCTTGATTTATTGTAGGGGTTTGATTCATCAAACCCACATTATTTTTGATTTTATAGAACTTATCATTGATGCATTAAATTCCTGTAAGAAAAAGGAGGGGAGGGGCTTGATTAATCAAGCCCCTCCAGGGGAAAATATATCAAGAAAAGGGGCAATGGCTAAGTCTTTTTCTTTACCTTCCCGGATTTTGAGGCCGAACGAGAGGAAGAAGATGACGACTTTCGTGAAGCTTTGGAAGAAGAAGACCTGGATTTTGATGAGCCTGAGCTGACCCTTTTTGAACTAGTTCCTCGAGATGAGCTTCGTGAGGAACTTCGAGAAGAACTTCTTTTGACTGATTTACTTGAGGATGAAGAGCTTCGTGAAGAACGACTTTTAATGGATTTGCTTGAGCCAGATATATTTTTATAAATCCGGCCGATAAAAGAGCTTGTTTTTTTAGGCTTTATTTTTTTCGAAGGAGTTTTTGTGCTTACTGTCCGGGATGACGTGGAACGAGAAGGATCTCTTTTGACTGAACTTCTGGACTTGTAGGTCGGATTTTTCACTCTAGTTTTACTTACTTCATCTGATTTTTTCTTAACGACTTCTCTTTCTTTAGTAGGGTTAACTCTTGTGGCTGTCTTTTTTCCGATCCTGCTTGCATCTACAGCTTCAGTCTTTTTGACTGTGGTTCGATTCGCCCGCTTATTTACCTCAGATTCCGGAGAAATGCCTTTCTTCCTGAGAAGTACCTTTTTGCCGTCAAGCTTTTCGACGGATATCTTGCTGGCAGTGGGCCTTAAAGGTAGCTTCTTTCTGGTAAGGCTGATTTTGCCCAGACTTTTAACAGAGTCCTTAGAGAGGGCAACTTTTGAGACATTTCGAGCTTTGAGCTGATTTTTATGGATAACGGTAAGAGCGCGTGAGTTGTAAGGATAGTAGCGTCCTCGGAACCGGTCATAATACACGTTGTTGATTATCACACCTGGGTATCCATAGTAACTTAAAGGTGCCCAGCCGAAGTAATCGTATCCCCAGTACCAGCTAACCCATGCAGGCCCCCAAAATCTCGTTGGGATCCAGTACCAGCCGAGACCATACCTCCAGTGCCACCTGCCATAGTGGTGTGTGCACCAACCCCAGGGATCGTATGAAATCCAGGTCCAGCCGCATAAAGGAAGCCATGTCCACCGACCGTAGTAATATGGTCGCCAGTAGATATCAATCCCTCCGGGAACCCAGACATAACCATGCGGGACCATATAGATCCACTCGCCGTTGGTGGATAATTCATATTCGAAATCTTCTAATTCCTCTGGCAGGTAAGATTTTGCCATACGCTTGCGGAGCAGAGAATCCCTGTGTTCGCTCCATCTGTCAAAACTATCTTCAGCGACCGCGTAGAATCGAGTAGGCCGGGAGGTAAAACGGCCAGTTACAACCTCAACTCTTTGCTCGTTATTTATCAAGATAGAGTCCGATTCTCCAGCAGCCTCCAGCATACCCTCAAAAACGAATATCTCGGTCTCACTGCCCTGCCTTACATCAATCCTGTAAAGTCCATTATCCAGAACATAAATAGAAACATCTGGAGTATGAATTTCAATATTTTTTTCTTCCTCTAAGCCTCTAACGCGGAAATAGATATTCCCTGTCCAGACTCGAATACTTATGAGCTCAGATTCTATTTTTGGCAAGGTCAAAAAGTCTACCTTGGTTTCGTTGTCTAATCGTACATAGTTTCCGTTTCCCAGGTAAATTTCTGCGCGTCCATCAGCAGTACCCATCCTGTCGCCTTCTGAGATGGGCATATTCACAACACCTTCCTCAAAACCCAGGTCAGTTGATCTCTGGATATAAATGTCGCCCTTCACGTAGCTTAACCGGGCAAACGAATTGTTTGTGTACTGAGTCTCCTCTGCGTTTGAAAGTGAGAAAAAGAATAGAATTCCAATCAAAATTCCTGTTGTTTTTCTCATTTTTTTTCTCCTTACATTTAATCCAGATCATTTATAATGCAAATACTATGCCAACCTTTTTCCCCCAGAATCCCCTGGTTTTATGCATGTATTATGTCCTTAAAATAAGACGATTGCAGTGTTATAAATACACTTTTGTGTGGCAGGTGGGTTTGATAAATCAAACCCATACAAAAGACAAATCAATTTCCAATAAATAAGTTGGGCTTGATAAATCAAGCCAGCATTTGTGGAAATAAAAAGGAATGGTAGCGGGGGATAATTTAGGGAGCCACAAAAAATGGCAGAAAAAATGGGGCCANNTACAAAGAAATGCCCCTGTGCAAAATGGGGCCATGCAAAATGGGGCCTGGCCCCGTTTTCTATAAATCAAGCCCCAGCAAAGAAATGTCGCAGCAGGTTATATCCCTGGCCCGGGTTCGCGGAGGTCTTTCCAGTATTTTTGCTGTGTTTCAAAAACCGGGATCAATTCCCTCAGGGTGATGGCCGAAATTTTTTCTTCTATCTGTGGTTTTTTGGCTTCCCCTGCTAGATGGAGTAACACTTGCTTTACTCCCTCCCTGAGACCCTGCAAATCATAGCCTCCCTCAAGAGTGAATAGAATTCTATCCTTCGAAAAATCATATGCCAAGGAAAGAAGCTCTGAGGTGAGAGCCCCAAATCCGTCCTCGGTTACCATCATCCCTCCCAGCGGATCTGCCCGGTAGATATCAAAGCCGGCGGAGACGAGGATAAATTCTGGTTTATAAAGAGCTGTGATAGGGGAGAGGATTTTTCTGAATATAACGAGATAATCCTCGTCTGTTTTTCCAACTGCAAGAGGGACGTTGACAGTATACCCTTCACCGCTTCCCATCCCTATTTCATTCCAGTACCCTGTTCCTGGATAGTGAGGGAATTGATGGGTGGAAAAATAGAGAATATCGCTTCTTTCATAAAAGGAATGCTGGGTCCCGTTTCCATGGTGGAGGTCCCAGTCAATGACTAGAATACGCTTGAGGCCGTGCTTTTTTATTAAATATTCAGCACAGATTGCTACGTTGTTGAAAAGACAAAAACCAGCTGACTGCTCTCTTTCAGCATGATGGCCGGGCGGTCTGACGAGGGCAAAGCCATTTTGAATCTTCCCCTCCATTACTAGGTCTGCAGCTTTCAGTAAACCGCCTGCGGCAAGCAGCGCAACTTCATAAGAACGGGCTGAGGTGGCTGTATCAGGATCGAGAGCAACTCTTTCCTTGCCTGAGGTTTCTTTGATTAGGTTGACGTAACGAGCAGAATGGACCATCTGAATTTCTTCCTCTGTTGCAGGGCGAGGTTCTATCTCTGAATAAGAGAAAGTAATCTCCTTTTCCACCATGTCGTAGATTGTTTCCAGCCTCATCGGATTCTCCACATGGAAAGCTCCCATATTGTGTTCCATGTAACGCTTATCCTTGACAATTCCTGTCTTCACGTGCTCCTCCTGATATTGGCTAAGATTAGGATCACCTGTTTAAACCCTTATCTTTAAAAAATGGTCTCCACTTTTCAGGCGGGGGTTTAGGAGAAAAAAGGCTCACCCCAAAGAGGAGAACAAGAGAAACGATCAAAGCGGGGTAGATAGCCGGGACACCGAAAGGAACATGCCCCTGGATTTTATTCACGATCTCCCAGATAATGGTTACCGCTGTTCCCCCTAAAATGGACAGCACCCCACCCGAGATTGTTGCCCTCTTCCAGAAGAAGACAGCTACAAGGGCTGGAGTGATTCCAGCGCCGTAGACCGTGTAGGCGGCATAAGCTGCATCCAGAATCCGCGGGAAAAAGGAAATTAGAGAGTAGGCGATAAAACCCAAAACAATTACCGTCAACCTCGAGTAAAGAATCATCTTTTTATCTGGCAGGCTGGGATTTATAAACCGCTGGTATATGTCTCTTATGACGTTTGTGGCTGGCACGAGAAGGAAGCTATTAGCAGTGGAGATGATGATGGCCACTATTGCCACCAGGAGTAAACAGCCCACAGCAACCGGGACTCCTTTATGGGCTACAAGGAGAATAATCTTTCCAGCTTCCTTCGCCTCTAATCCCTTAAAATAGCTGCTGCCCACAACAGCAAGGCTCTGCAGAGCGACTCCCAGGAGGATAACTCCTACCACCCAGCCTATTACTGATTTTCTTGCTTCTTTTTCATTTTTAGCCGAAAAAAAACGCTGGTACATGTTTCCCTGTCCCAGGGCAAGAAGCAGTGTCGGGACAAAATATCCCATTGCCTGAACCCAAGTCATGTTCCCCAAAAAGGCATGGCTCCTCTCGGTCACGTTGGCCACGATATAGTCCATTCCTCCCACGTGCTGAATAAGAAAAGGAAGTGCAAGAAAGATGCCTGTTATCATCACAATGCCGTTGAAAATATCCAGGTAGGCTACAGAGATCATGCCGGCAAGCAGGGTATAGGTGATGACAAATACAGCAATGATGATTATTCCTTTTTCTGTGGGAATTTTCCCTCCAGTAATAATATCAAGCACCCAGCCTCCTCCTCGAAACTGGTAACTGACAATTGTCACATAGGCTATTATTGTGGCAACAGTGGCCAGAATTCGGGCCCACTTGTTGTACCTGGCTTCCAGGATATCAGGGACTGTAAACTGGCCAAAAGTCCTGACTCTGCCCGCTATGAAAAAGACAATAATGATGCCCAGCCAGCCACCGCTGCTACCGATAAGTGAGGAATAGCCGTGGTTATAGCTGAGATCAGAAACGCTGAAAATATCTCCAGAGCCAATCCAGCTGGCAAGGAGTGTTCCTACGAGCACCGGAGCTGTCAAGCTCCTGCCTGCAACCAGAAAATCTTCTTTTCTCTTTAGCCGTCGGGTCAGCCGGAGTCCGAAGATAAAAAGAACAACAAGATAAACTAATATGGTTACGAGGTAAACCATTTTGGCGTCTTATTTTTTCTCAGGGAAGAATTTTTCAAGTTCCTCTGGTTTTGGCTTTTCCGTAAGAAGGCTGACTATGATCAACGAGCCTAAAGATATAAACAAAGCAGGATAGATTATAGGAATTCCCCATGGGTCACCTTCTGGTGCTTTATCTGGAGGCAAAACTTCTGCCAGAATCCTCAAAACTATACAGGCTGCTGTTCCAGATATAATCGAGGCTAATCCTCCAGCTTTGGTTGTTCTTTTCCAGGCCAAAGCTGCGATGAGGGCAGGAGTGATTGCAACTCCGTATATTGTATATGCAAAGTAGGCCATTCCGAGCACCGATGTTAGCCTCATGGCCAGAATAAATGCCATTACCCCAAGGAAGACTACAAAAACTTTCTGGAGAGCGACCATAGTGCTTTGGGATGCCTCTTTTTTTCCAAAGCGCTGGTAAATATCGCGCATGATGGTTGTGGTAGGAGAAAGAAGGTAATTCATGCCCGTTGAGATAACCACAGCGCAGGCTGCGCCGAGAAGGAGAATTCCTACAGGCGCCGGAACCAGTTCTCTGGCCGCCATAAGGACAACTTTTCCTCCTTCCTTGGGAATGGTAAGATCAATCTGTCCTTTAAACTTGCTGTAAGCAAACACGGCGATAACAACAACCACGGTCTCCACAAAAACGGTTCCGATCGTCCAGAGGATAACTGCCTTTCTAGCGTCTTTCGGTGTTCTAGCGCTGTAGAATTTCTGGTACATACTCTGTACACCCATAAGAAGAAGCATGGTTGCCAGAAAATACCCTCCGACTTTAAGAAAAGGGTGAGTTCCGAATTGCTCGTTCACAACAGCAAAATAGCCTGCATCAAGCGTTTGAGTTGCCTCTGGAAATCCGCCAGCAGCGAGATAAACAAACGGAACTGAAAGCAGGCAGGCGAGGACAATTATGATTCCGTTGGGCAAATCTGTGTAGGCAATCGCAATCATTCCGCCCAGAGCAGTAAAAAGAATAACAAAGGTGGCGGCGATGATAGTGCCTATTGATTCTGGGATAGCTCCATCAGTTGCCACATTAAGAATAAATCCCCCTGCAACAAACTGGTAAGATACGATAGCAGTAAAAGAGATGATGAGAGCGATGGCTCCAACCAGCCTGGCTGCAGGCCCGTAGCGCACTTCTAGGATATCTCCGATAGTATACTGGCCAAAAGTTTGAACTTTTCCAGCCAGAAAATAGATAACAATTATGCCTACCCAGGCTCCTGCTGCCAGCCAAAGGGCAGAGAAACCTGCTTTCGATGCGAATTCTGCTCCTGCGATAAAAGTTCCAGAGCCAATCCAGGTACAGATAAGAGTAAAAACCATGACTGAGGTTTTTAGTTGGCGGCCGGCAACCATGAAGTCTTCTTGGCTTTTGACGCGCCTGGCTCTGTAGAAATTGAAACCGGTAAGGACTATGATATAGGCGAGGATGATGTAAAGATAGGTTGACATGAAACCCTCCTTTTCATTTCATAATAATTAGGCGGAAATCTGTCAATTCTGTAAGGATTTGATTCATAAAACGTATTTTTTCCTTAATGTAGGGGCTTGATTCATATTTTGTAGGGGCTTGATTCATCAAGCCCGCACTTTTAGGATACATATAAACAAATCCTTATATCTTTGGGTTTCTCTATTCTTTCAATTATCTCTAAAATTTTCAAACAAAAAATTGTCATTGCGATGAAAGAAGATGATTCCCTCGCTTTGCTCTGAACAAAAAATGGGGCCAAAAATGGGGCCAAAAATGGGGCCTGGCCCCATTTTTTCCACCATTTTTTCCATTTTTCAACGTTTTTCTTTTGATTCAAGTTTTATTGAATAGAGGCTTGTGATGTTGGGTTCAGACATGGTTGTTCCGTAGATGTAATCAGCTACCTCCATAGTCTTGACGTTGTGAGTTATTAAGATGAATTGTGTCTGATCTTTTATTTTTTTCATCAATTTTAAAAACCTTGCCAGATTAACATCATCGAGAGCGGCATCAACCTCGTCAAGTACACAGAAGGGAGTGGGTTTGTAGCGAAAGAGGGCAAAGAAGAATGCCAGACTGGTCAAGCATCTTTCTCCTCCGGATAGAAGAGATAGGCTCTGGACTTTTTTTCCTGGTGGCTGAGCGGTGATATCTACTCCACTTTCTAAAGGATGACTTGGGTCTGCCAGTTTTAATTCGGCAACGCCACCGCCGAACAACAGGGAGAAAACTTTCTTGAAATTTTTATTCACTTCCCTCAAAGCCTTCATGAATTGGGTTTTGCTCTCCTTGTCAATTTTTCTTATGGCTTCTCTGGTTGTATCTATGGATTCTCGCAGGTCTTCCTTCTGCTGGATAAGAAAATCATAGCGTTGTTTTTGGATGGAATATTCTTCTTCTGCCATCAAATTAACGGATTTAATCTTTTGAAGTTTTTCTTCTGTTTCTGCCAGTTTTTCCTCAATTTCAGTATCGGGAATCTTCTCATCGGGCATCTCTTTTTTCACTTCCTGGAGAGTTTTTTTAAGATCTTGCCAGCAGCTCTCTTCAAGGTTCACCAAATCTCGGTCTATCTCAGCTTTGCTGATTTCCCATTTCACCCGTTCCTCCTTTTTGGCTTCATGCTCTTCTCTCGATTGCTCAATCCTCTTTTCCATATCGTCCTGCTCTTTTTTCATATCCTGGAGGTGAGATTCGCTGCGGGCAAGCTCTCTTTCTTGTTTTTTCCTTTCTTCTTCGAGGTTTTTTGCTTTTTTAGAAAGGTCCTTGATGTTTTCTTTAAGATTTAATTTTTCTTCATCGTAATTCTTAATCTCTTCCTGAAGAGAGCTCAATTTGACTTCAAGAGCCTGTTTTCTTTGGCTTTGGGTCTGCAGCCTGTGATTCAGGTTTTTGATTCTTTCCTGGAGGAGATCTACTTCGGCTTTAAGCTCGAAAAAATTTTTTCGCTTCCTTTCGTCCTCTTCCTGATGGTCTGCATATTCTCTTTCTTCATCTTCTATTTTTTTCTTTAAAGAGTTTTCTTCTTCCTCGAGAGATTTTGCCTTAAACGATACAGCATCCATTTTTTTGGTCAACGCTTTTCTGTCCTTAGTAAAGACATCAAACTCGTTTTGAAGGAGAGAAATATGAGCTGCGATCCTCTCTTTTTCTGTCTGGTCGTACTTGTTTTCTTTTTCTATTTCCTCAATTTTTCTATTCAGTTGGCTCAGAAGAGCAGATTCTCCCTGTAGCTTTTCTTCCAATTTATGCTTTTGGTTGATATTTTCTTCGAGTTCTGTGCTTAAAGGATTAAGCTTTTTATCCATAAGGGTAATGCTCTTTTTTGCCTTCTTTATCTCCTGGCTTATAGTGAAGATCCCTTCTTCTTTTTGCCCTGTTTTCAGAAGTCCTGAAGAAAGCAGCAAATCCCCCTTAAGAGTTATGTAATTTGAAGACGGAAACCGAGTCCAGAGCTCGACAGCACTTTTTATATCTTTCACAATGGCTGCTTCCTGAAGATTGGAGAGGCTGTCCTTGATTTTTGGGCTAGGCCGAATTTGAGACTTAAATAGCCCTAAGACCTGAGGATCTTTAGCGAGCTTTGATAGAGTTGGAGAGGTTTCTTCTTTTTTCTTGGGGGAGATAAGGAGAAAATTTCCCTTTATCTCTTTCTCCGCCGTAATTTTTTTAAAATCTTCAGAATGGACAAGAGTGGCCTTTGCCTCTTCCTTCCAGAAAATATCTATTAATGGGGCATGTTTATCATCGGTTTCGATTAAATCAGCTAAAAGGCCGATGGCATCTGGGATATCTTTCGAAAAATCTGAGCTTCTCTCTTTTTTTGACAGTTTTTCGAGCGCTTGGAGATGATGGATTTCTTGCTCTTTTTTTTCTTTTATTTCAGAGATTTTGTTTTGGAGGCTTTGCGACAAAGAGAGCGCTTGATCCAGCTCTTTCTGAGTGGTAATCAATGTGTTACTCTTCTCATCCCTTAGCTTTTGAGCCTGGATTAGCTCTTTCTGGTTTTGTTCCAGTTTGTTTTCCTGCTGCTCGAGAAGCGCCTGTTCTTTTAAAACCTGGCTCTTGAGTTTTTCTTCCTGACGATGAATAAGTTCTTTTTCTTTTTCGACTTTAATCCTCTCATTTTTTGTCTCTGTATGAGAAGAGAGCTTTTCGAAATATTCAGTCCGCAAGGCATCAAGAGTTTTTCCCCAGTTCAGCAGTTTTTCTTGAGATTCCTGAGTTGCGAGTTCTGCCGTCTTCAAGGCCTGTTGTTTTTGCTTTTGTGTCTGACCGAGGATTTTCAGATTCTCCTCAACTTCAGCCCTTTCCTTATCAAGATGGAGGAGTTCTTTTTCGTGCTCTGCGGTATCTTTCAGGGCTTTATTCTTTTTTTCCTCGAAAAACTCAATTCTTCTTGTTTCCCTATCTCTGTCTGTTTCTACTCTTGAGACCTGAGAATTAAGGGCAAAAAGGTTTTTCTGTCCTTCTTTCATGGATTTTTCAAGGTCCCATACTTCTTTTCTTTTTTGGCCCAGGCTCTTCTCCTCGGCCTTAAGTTTAGAGATGAGCTCCTTCTCCTCATTCAAGGAATTCTCATAAGAGAGCGTGATTTCTTGAATGCTCTTTTCAATCTCTAAGATTTTTTTTCGATAATTGAGTGAATTCAGTCGGCGGATTTTTTCCCTCAGTTTTCTGTATTTTATGGCAGCGCTGGCCTGTCTTTTAAGGGAGTTTTTTGCCGTAGATACTTCGGCAATGATGTCTTCCAATCTGATTAGATTTTGCTCGCTGTTCTCCAGCTTGTTCTGACTCTGCCTTTTTTTATCCTTATAGAAAGCTGTGCCTGCAGCTTCTTCCAGGAACAGCCTTTTCTCTGCAGGCTTTGAAGTGAGGAAAAGTCCGATTTGCCCTTGCTCGATAACAAAATATTCTTTTTCAGCAATTTCTCTTTTCCAGAGGGAATCCTGGATATCCTTCAGCCTGACTTGTTTGCCGTTGAGCCTGTATTCGCTCTCGCCAGAGCGGAAAAATCGATGGTTTATGATGAGCTCTTCATCATCGTCTCTTAGGGAAAGAACAACATCAGCCATTCCCAGGGGAGGTTTCTCTGTGTTTCCGTTGAATATGACGTCTCCGCCCCTCTCTCCTTTTAGGTACTTCGACCTCTGTCCACCTAAGACCCAAAGGAGGGCGTCGACGATGTTGCTCTTTCCTGTGCCGTTAGGGCCGATGATGGCAGTTATTCCGGGGTGAAGGAGGATTTTTGTCCTTTCAGGAAAAGATTTGAATCCCTGGAGTTCTATTTTTTTGATGATCATGTTTTGTAGGTCATGTTCTGAGCTTTCTAATAAATAGCTATTTTATCTAATTAAAATTGATTGTCAAAGAACTAAAAGAAGTGGTCTTGACAGTCTGTCTTAATTCTATTAATTTCTATGTGTTCTGAAGAAATTGATTTTCCAAGAGCCAGTGTAGCTCAGTGGTAGAGCAGCTGATTCGTAATCAGCAGGTCGGGGGTTCGAATCCCCCTGCTGGCTCTCTTTTTTACTGTCATTTGTCACCAATTTGTCAATATAAATTCCCCCATATATATCTACAAATGCTTTCAAATATGGTCTGTATTTAAGAGGAGGTAATCATAGTTGAAAAGCTATCTGAGGGGATATGGGTCGGAAATGAAAAGTCAATGAAGTCAGACTAGAATCACTTTAAAATTAATATAGCTGATTCTATCTGATTCGCTAGATTTTGCTGTGATAATAGAGAAGGCCACGCAGCTTTATAAAATACTGCCTGGCCCTCGTTTAAAATAATAAGGTCTATACAAATTCTATTAATTCGTTCCTCTTTTCGAATAGGCGACGATAGTAAATTTGATATCATAATAGGTGTCCTGTGTCACTGAACATGTTCCGCGATCCATAATGTATATTTTGACTTCATTTTCTTCTAGCTGTTGGGTATACATTCCCGGTATTGGATGAATTCTATGACAACCGCCATTTACCGTTGCTGTGCAGGCAAGAACTTTAAACTCACGCGGGAAGGTCACGGCATAATACCTTTGCGATCCAGTCCATCCAACCTGCGCTGTAATGGATGGATGACTTTCATGCCAAACTTGAATAGTCGAATAGGTAGCATGGATTAAAGCCCAATGAATTTCGGTTGCTCCTGGATGATCGGGCGGATTTTGTGACGGCTGGGCACTACTATTGTTG
>JABAOF010007452.1_pt1 | contig 19906 bp, 23 predicted proteins | sample 7062171 | NCBI WGS metagenome assembly JABAOF01 (sample SAMN14538628, study PRJNA623070) | marine sediment metagenome | biome: marine biome [ENVO:00000428]; feature: marine pelagic biome [ENVO:01000023]; material: deep marine sediment [ENVO:00002113] | place: India: Gulf of Khambhat ...
ATATCTAAAAACTTTTTACAGGTAGCTTAGGAGCGCAAAACCACTTTTCAGTAGTCCTTAAAATTCCTCATCCATTGTGGCCAGTCTGAGGGCTGAGCGCCGCCTGCTTTGGTCCAGGCATTTGCCATATTGAATCCGCGATACCAGTTGAGTGTCCACAGCTCTTTGAGCCCGATCTTTCTGACAGACCAATCCATAAAAAGGCCGTTAATATACCCATCGTGACGATTTACACAAACCCTCTTCATCTCGCCTCCGCCTCCGGTTTTTACCACATCACCCGAGTACTCAGGAGGAAGGTCTGTATCAAGCGGATACACATCGTACCATATGCAGTCGAATAACAAGGGAATCTCGGCGGCCCCTTTGACGTTGATGGTTCGCCAACGATGTTCTGATCTGGATGCACCCGGGGGTGTGTTATACGCCAGCTCATTCATGCCATAGCTACCGTAGTCACCTTCCTCCTTCGGCCCGGACCAACTTGGATGGTCAGATGCTAATCCAGCTCCAAAGACGCCCCAGGCCGCGAACGCACCTCGAGCTCCTTCCGACATAGGCTTTGTAGCCGTTGGACAGACACGGATTTTGGGCTCCTGATAGTAAGGCCGCAAAGCACCGACCCATGTGCCGTTAATCCCGCCATCATACCCATTCATGAATAATCCGTCGTTGTCATCAGTGTACATAGCGAACACGAAGGTCCATTCATGCAGATTGGCCTTGCACGCCGCCGCCCTAGCTTGCTCCTTGACGCGCTGCAATGCCGGCATCAATATCGCCAATAAAATTGCGATAATGGCAATCACCACTAAGAGCTCTATTAAAGTAAAACCGTCTTGCTTGCGCACGATCTTTTTACCCTTCTTTTTCAAAGAGATACAATAAGTTTTTCTGGCATGCTTATCTGTCATAATTATAGCATACTCGGACTTTGTAATGCAAGCCAACAAATAGAAAAGATATGACAGAAATTAAACATAGCGTGAGAGAAAACAAAAATGATAGGAAAACACAAATCGGGTTTTAAGACATCAATGGCTATAGGATTTAGTTATATAGCCTTATTAAGTTCCCCGAAAATGTCAAATGCTCAATGGATTTATTATCCTCCTCGAGGATGGGGTTATTATAGACCTCCTGCAGTGTGGCGTTATAGAACTTATGTGGGAAGAGTTCCGGTTGGCACAGGTATTGATTTTGGACGAATGGGCTACAACAGGTTTCCTGGAGCATGGGACTATAACGGTTCTATAAGTGAAATTGAAGGAAAAAGGATTATCCATAATTATTTTAAACGTAAAGAAATAGGTTTTAGAGAGGATATGTCCCCACGAATAAGGGATACAGAGATACCATATTTAAGGCCCGATTTCAGATTCGATTTCCAGCTAATAAATGGGGTGATAATTGAATACTATAGCCCAGGAGACAAACTAGACTCAGAAGATAGAGAAAGAGAGTTCGAAAGACGTAAAGATGCTATTAATATAGAACTGAACAGAATTTTGGGACCACTAAGATGGGATTGGACTTTAACAGAAAGGCGAAGAGAAGAAATAAGAGAAGCACTAACCTTCAGATATCTCAATCAATTAGGAGTTAGATATGAAGCAGATCCTAATTCTGAACGGGGTTTTACAATAACAAAGCCTATTAACTTTTTCAGTAAGAAAGAGATTTATGAAGAACTAGGAGTGAAAGTTGAATATATAGATGCGAAAAAAGACGCTGCAAGTATAGAACATGCACTAGAAGAAATTTTAAAAGACACAACAAGAGGTAGGATTTTATCAGAAAAGAAAGCTGAAGATGTAATTTCTAAATATCTTAGCCTAAAAAGAATCAGCCACAAAAGAAACACAATTTTTAAAACAGATGGCATAAGGATAAGAGCTGATTTCTTAATAGAAGATAAATCCACAAAGAACAAATTGCCTACAGCAATAGAATACTGGAGCCTCACAGATAAGAAATATAGAAAAAGAAGAGAAAGGATTTTTGAAAAATACAGAAAAGCAGGTGGAAAATTTTATCCAATAGAGGCAAGTTATAATGAGGAAGAAATATTATCTAAATTAGAAGACACATTATTCCCTAAATCAGAAGATGAAATATCGCCTGAATCAGAAAATACAACACCACCTAACTCAAAACATGAAAATAAGAGTACTTTAATTGAAAAATGATTTAGTGTGTTTTTATTGATATAATTAAAAGGAATTTTCATATATAACTCTTTCTTAACTTCATATCTTAACTGTCGAGTACACCAACAATACGCAGATAATGAAAATCTGATGAATACAAGTAGCTCTGATCTGGCAGCCTAATCTCATCAGCACCCAGATAGAGAGAAAAGGGCAAGGCGTATAGAACTATGTCCTAAAATAGTTCAACATACTGCGTGTATTAAGTGACGCGGAGGAAAGACCGGGCTTTGGAGTTTCCAATTTTAGCTTGGAGGAGTAAAATCCAACATCGATGTTAAAGCAAATCAGTTGAGTTTCGAGTACAAAGGTAGTATGATGCAACGACGTGACTTTCTCAAGTTTACGGGAGTAACCGCAACTGCTGCGATGTGGAATTTCGAAAGCTTAGTACAAGCTCAAGGCCATCGGCCTAACATTGTACTCATCATTGCCGATGACATGGGATGGGACGACTGTGGGGCATATGGGCATCCCACGATACGAACTCCCAATATCGACAGACTTGCTGCTGAAGGCATGCGCTTTACAAATGCTTTCCTGACAGCCAGTTCATGCAGCCCGAGTCGTGCCAGCATAATCACGGGTCGTTATCCACACAACACTGATGCAGAGCAGTTACACTGGCTGTCCACCAGAATAACCTCGTCCACCTTGTCATTAAAGAACTTACGTAAACTTGCTTCGTGCAACTAATTGTATTATCTTGGCGGCATGAATGCCACAAAAAACCTTCTGACAAACCTCTGCAACCTTCTTGTTTGTGCTCGCGAGGCGTTTCGATATGGTCTGACTTTTCTGCGGGCTATCCTTTGTTCCAGAGCGGTACTGGCAGCCAAACTGCTGGCAGTCGAAAGCCAACTCGCTGCTTGCAAGCAGCGGATCGATTCGAATAAACGTCCGCGGCCACGATTTACTGCGAGTTTTCGCCTCCTATGGGTAGTGCTTTCAAAGTCTCTGGACAAGTGGGAAGATCTTGCCCATCTGATTCAGCCAGCCACAGTCAAGAAATGGCACGTAACGGCTTTCCGGTACTTCTGGCGATGGAAGTCGCGTAGCAAAGGTGGCCGACCTCCGATTTCCAAGGAGATGCAGAACCTGATCTACAAGCTAAGCAAAGAGAATCCCTTATGGAGCCCCGAAAGGATCAAGGACACACTTATCCTTCTCAAGTACGATCCGCCATGTGAGGATACAATACGCAAATACATGTACAAGCAACGAAAACCTCGCAAGAGATCAACTACATGGCTGCCATTCCTGCGTAATCACCTCAATGTGTCATGGGCAATCGATTTCTTTACGGTTACTACGATTAACTTCGCCACGTATTATGTATTCCTTGTTTTTGACCATGGACGACGCAGAGTTATACACTTTGCAGTAACAAGAAATCCATTGATGAAGTGGGTAATCCAGCAACTGCGTGAGGCGATGCCATTTGGTCTACAGCCAAAATATCTCTTCCGTGACAATGATGGGATCTATGGCAAAGGCGTACGAGCTTTTCTGGACAGCTGTGGCATAGAGGAAGTTCGCACAGCATATCGAAGTCCTTGGCAAAATCCATTCATAGAGAGATTCATCGGAACACTACGGCGAGAGATGCTCAATCATGTGATAGTGCTTGGTCAGGGACATCTTGAGCGGCTGCTTCAGGAATTCATCGAAGAGTACTATCACGTAGCGCGACCACACCAGAGCCTAGATGGTGACACGCCTGTCTTACAAACGAAACAACCACAAATTTTAGGCCCAAGCAAGCTTATTTCTATTCCTGTTCTCGGAGGTTTGCATCACAGGTATATCCGCGTAGCTGCATAGGTCACGAGGGATAAGTTTTCTGACAGTCAGATTGCCTGCCGATTCCCCAGCCTGTTGCGCAAAAAAGGTCCCTGCTGATTCTTTCGGTGCCATTGGCAAGGTCAGAAAATCAGAAAGACCATCAGTCTTGGCTTCAACTCGTTATCTGGATAGAGTTTTTCGGGGGGACAGGTACCCTATTCCGGCACTTTCGCTCCTTTTCGTAAATCGTAGTAGTTTTGAGCAGTGCAGCAGTCTGTAACCTCCTGCATTTAGGGCAGACGCGTAGACGTTCGTAGAACTCTTCCGACTTCATTGCGATTTTGCACAAAGCCTGCTCACTTACTTGTGCACTGATAACAGGCTTTCCACATTCTTGGCAGACAAGCAGCTTAACCCGCGACTTGAACGGTGATATCTCCACTTCTTCCTGATCTTTATGAACTCTCACTTTGATGGTTCCCACTGGGCACACGGCAGCACAAGCCCCGCAGCCGTTGCAATCCTCAGAAGGTTGACGAAAGGGCGCCGCCACACACCGATCTGCGCCGCGTCCGGCAAATCCGATAGCCGCTTGCCCGATTATCTCCTCACATACCTGAATGCACAAACCGCACAGAATGCAATTTCGTTGACTTTCCGTAACTTTTGGGTAACGAGTTTCTTTAACACCTATACGTTCAGCCAATGCCTTGAGCTCTTCGCTCTCCGGCGCCCTCGCAAGCAATAGTTCCATGACACCACAACGGGCTGATTGAGCCCTCTCGCTGGAAACGTAAACAACAATGTCCCTCCGCACGGGGTAATTGCAGGCAGTGATAAGTTGTTTCCAATCACCACGGTCGAGCTCAACCATGCATAACCGACACGACGCACCGGGTGAAACGGCTGGGTGATAGCAAAGAGTCGGAATCCAGATTCCGGCCTTTTTAGCCGCGTCGAGAACCGTGGCATCCTTTTCGACCCTGACCTTACGTCCATCTATGGTTACTGTTGGCACTGGTCTACCTTTCCTTACACTTTTAACACCGCAGTGAAGGGACATTTTTCCCAACACGTTCCACACAGTGTGCACTTTTCCTGATTAATTACGTGCGGAACCTTCTTTTCACCAGCGATAGCGTCTGCCGGGCAGTCCTTCAAACAAATGCCACAAGCCTTACAGGCCTCTGGATCAATCTCATAACGGAACAGACCGCGACATTCTTTTGCGGGGCAGCGCCGGTCCAAGATGTGTGCATCGTATTCGTCGCGGAAATAGCGTATAGTGGAGAGGATGGGGTTTGCGGCGGTCTTGCCAAGGGCGCACAGAGCAGTTCCTTCTAAGAGTTCCGCTAATACACCGAGCTCTTCTACGTCGCCAACGTCTCCATCTCCCCTAGTTATACGATTAAGGATATGCATCATCTGAGCCAATCCCTCACGGCAGGGCGTACACTTGCCACAGGACTCCTTTTGAAGAAAATCTGTGAAGTACTGCGCCACTCTCACCATACAGGTGTCCTCATCCATCACGATCATACCACCAGAGCCCATCATGGATCCAAGTTTGGTGAGCTCGTCGAAATCGACCCGCGTGTCGAGATGTTCGGATGGTATGCACCCACCGGAAGGTCCTCCTGTCTGGACAGCTTTGAATTGCTTGCCGTCCCTTACACCCCCGCCAATTTCATCTATGATTCGCCGCAGCGTGATGCCCATTGGAACTTCGACTAAACCAGTATTGACAACCTTTCCAACTAAGCTGAAGACCTTAGTCCCCTTGGATTTCTCGGTTCCAATACCTGCAAACCACTTACCGCCGCGGTTTATGATCTGTGGAACGTTAGCCCATGTTTCGACATTGTTTAGGTTCGTCGGTTTGCCGCGAAAACCACTCTCCACGGTATGCACGTATTTTGCCCGCGGTTCACCTGGGCGGCCCTCAAGCGAGGCCATCAGCGCAGTGGATTCCCCACAGACAAACGCCCCTCCGCCGCGGTTTATCTTTATTTCAAAAGAAAAAGAACTCCCCAGGATATTGTTGCCCAGAAGTCCTCTTTCTCTGGCTTGTGAGATAGCGATTCTCAAGTGCTCGACAGCCAGTGGGTACTCATTGCGTACATAGATATAGCCCTGTTTGGAGCCGATTGCGTAGGCTCCTATAAGCATGCCTTCGATAACGGCGTGTGGATTTCCTTCCATAATTGAGCGGTCCATGAAAGCTCCCGGATCGCCCTCGTCACCGTTGCAGATGACGTATTTGGGAGACCCTTTGGCCTCACGGCACGAGCACCATTTTCGCACCGTCGAGAAGCCGCCACCGCCACGGCCCCTGAGCCCTGCCAACTGGACCTCTGAGATCACCTCCTCTGGCGTCATCGAAGACAGAACCTTTGCCAGAGCACTGTATCCTCCTTCGGCGATGTAGTCAACGATCCTGGTGGGGTCAATCCTACCATTGCCAGCCAAAACGACCCGTTGCTGAACGTCATAGAAAGGTATCTCAGTCGCAGTTTTTGCCTTCTCACCCGTATTGGGATCTTCGTAAAGAAGTCTTTCGACGATTCTTCCTCCGAGAACCGTCTCCCGGAAGATCTCCGCCACATCTGGCTCCTCAACTCGCTGGTAGAAGATTTCGCCGGGCTCGACTACAATAATGGGACCACGCTCACAGAACCCGTGGCAACCGACACATTTTGCCTCAACTCGAACATCCATGTCGCACTGCTCGGCTGCCTCGCAGAAGAGCTCGTACAGCCTCCGAGAACCCTTAGCTGCACATCCGGTTCCTATGCAAACTCTCACGCACTTGGACGCGTCACGGCCATCACTGCACAATGCCCGTGCTAAGGACTCAATGGCGTCAGGGCTTGTGAGTTTGGTAACACCCGAAGCCGTCATGTAGTCTCCTCCTTGACAGTAGAGTCGGTGGTTTCGGCGGCGGGGGTAAGATCACCGAGTATTTCAATCGCAAATGCTGGAGTAACTCCGTCGTAGTATTTACCGTCCACTATCATCACTGGGGCCAGGGCGCAGGCCCCCACACAGTTGACGGGTTGGAGACTGAAAAGCCGGTCTGGAGTGGTACCGCTGGGTTCAACCTTAAACTCCCTGCAAATTGCTTCCAAAATGTCTGGCGATCCTTTGAGGTAGCATACAGTGCCCATACAGAGTGTCACGTCGTGAGCGCCTTTGGGGGCAAGACGAAACGATGCATAAAATGTAGCAACAGCATATACCCGGCTAAGGGGCACTTCAAGCCGTCTACTCAAAAAGCGCAGGTCGCCCGCTGGCAGATACCCGTGTTCTGCTTGGAGGTCCTGCATCATGGGTATAAGCATCCCTGTATCAGCGTCATAACAGTCAATTATCTGTTCAACAAGCTCATTTTTTTTTGCCATGTTCACCATTACCTGACAAGTTTATCATCAAATCAAATTGATATTTATATTCTCAAACACATCTGTCGTCAATACACAATTTACTGGTTCAAGGCCAGAAGGTTCTTCTGTTTACGCAGCCTATAGCTAGATAGTCTCGATACTTACCTCCTTACCCCTCTTCCGAAGTTCCTCCGCAATTTCCCGCACTACAGCTAACTTCATGCCAAGTTGCCGAGGCAGATCGGGATTCTGATGGGCTGGATTAACACTCAGCCCTACCATGAAATGGATGTGGTCGACGTCCAGACACAGGCGGACCAACGCTGAGGCCCCGTCTGTACCGAACTTTACCGTCTCCTTGTCGGCGCCTGAATGAAGCAGGTCATTTGTCTTGGTAAGGGTCAGGATACCCTCAGTCGTTAGGTCTACACCTTCCAGCTTAGCCAAAGGGGGAACATCCGGTTTCATCGTAGCTAAGTCGACATCCAAAGGCTTACCACCTAGATAGCGAGCAACAATTTTTGCCGTGGTTCCTCCGCAAACCGCTAGAAAGCCAGGGTGTTGTTTGAACCTTTTGACAGCTTCTTCGTCGACATCTTTTTTTACAGGTGGGCCAGTTATTACGGTGGCCATGAGCTTGTGGCGGACTTTTATGACTGCCACGCTGACATCGTCCCCGGGTTTGCTACAATACAAGTCCTCAACGGCCTGCACGAGCTTGTGGGCAAGCTCCTGCGCGGAAAGGTCCGGGTGACAGTGTTCTTCGAGAAACTGCACGGCCTGGTCCAGGCCCCATCCAAGCGGATAGAGCCCCCCTATGCCAGCATTTATCACCCCATCAGAGACAAAGACAAGCCAGTCCCCCATTTTTAGTTGTAACTCGGATTCACGAATGGTCTTTTCCTCAATTTGGCGCTCTTCATAGGGCACAGGGACAGACTTTCGCTGTCGCAACAAAACAAACGACGGTGTGTCGAACTCCACTACCCGCGCGCGGCCGTCACGGAAAAACTGTCCGATAGCAAAGGTGCTGTAAGCTAGCTTTCGGACATTGCATACAGGCAGTGTCTTACCCAACGTCTCTACTACTTCACTCAGAGGCAGTTCATTCTCCATAAGATGCATAACGATCCGGGTAGTCAGGATAGATAGAATATTGGCCTTGACCCCGCTTCCAAGACCGTCAGAAAGAGCAAGCGTGACGTAATCGGCATGACGAGCAATAGCTACGTTGTCGCCGCAGAGTTCTTCGTCGTGTTTTCGAAGCTGTTTTGTACCCCACTCGTAGAATAACCTCATCACTGACCTTCTTCCTGATAAAGGGACATAAGTTTCATCAAAAGCACCTTAGTCTCCGCCGTCGTCTCACCCAGGAGTCTCGCTATTTCTTGTGCTGTTTGCATTTGACGTGAGATAACCTCTTGTGCCCGTTTAAGCGTCTGCGCCCTTAACTCAAGCATTTCCTTTCTGGCTTTTTCCTCATCTGAGATATCGATGAAAATGCCGCAGTAAAGGTCTTCGCCCTCGATAGGAAAAATGCCTACGCGATAGCTAATCTCATGCTCAGGAATGCTCTCTTTGACCATGAGGGAACCGCCGGCAGTAATGGCACGTTCGAAGCAGTCAGAATGTACGAATTCTTCGGCCAATCGACCCAAAATGTCATCATCACCGCACTTGAACATTGTGCGAAATGCCGGATTGATGAAACGGATGTGCATCTCTTTATCCACAAGAATAACACCGTTGGGTGTATGCTGCAGTATAGCACTGGTGTGCGCGGTTACCTGGCTTTTGGAAAGTTCCATACTAAGTTTTCCTTCGACGGGACCTTTTAGCAGGTCCCTCAACTACATTTTCCTCCAGGGCCTTCAAAATTCTTTTTCGGAACATTTTGGCCCCCTCATCTACGCTGGGGCTACTTAAAACCTCACTGTTGATCTCCCAGTTAATCCCCTCGCCGCAGCGCTCCATGCAGAACGAGCCCTTTAACTCGACCTTGTCCTGAAGATTCTCCCTGGTTAGAAACTCATTGAAGCAGGTTATCATCTCCCGGGCACCCTTGATGTGGCAAGAGCTGCCCACACATACTGTTACGGTTATCATTGGGTATTCTCTTTTTGCTCTTCCTTCTTATTCTTTTTTTGAATTGATAAGGCAAGTTCCTCGGCAGCGTTCATTCTCCTATCTCGAACGTATTGTTCGGCCTCGATGAACTTCAGTGCTCCCATGGGACAACTTGCCACGCAAGCTGGTTCCTGCCCAGCTTCGAGACGCTCGAAGCACAAATCGCACTTGACAATTCTATGGCCGTCATATGACGGTGAAATTACACCAAAAGGACAGACGGCAAGGCAGAAATTGCACCCAATACAACGCTCCTGCTCAATCAGCACTGGGCCGTTTGGGTCGTCGCGATGTATCGCCTGCGTGGGGCATATTTTGATACATGGCGCGTCTTCACAATGCCTGCACATCATCGGTGCCCAGAGTTCCGAGGTCCCTTCCACGTTTACCCGTGGCTCCACCTCCTTCATCGCCTCCTCAAGTGTCTTCGATTTCGAATGAGCCAATGCACACTCTATCTCGCAAGTGCGACAAGCCACACACTCCTTCACATCTATTACAATAATCTTGTCCATGTTTCTCTCCAACATCACGCAACTCTTAGGGGTGTCTCAGTTTTTTAACTAGACCACTAAAGATAATTCAACCTCTTTTGCCAGCTTCAATTCATCCACTATTTCTTAAGCTATACACACTGCGTTAAGCATAACAATTTACAAAAAATATAATATATAGTAAGAACAAGGTATTGTCAAACGGATTTAACCTCGCGATTACCCGTTTTGGTGCGGGATATGCACAGAGCCTCCCGGCATATGCTAAAAACCATTTTTGAACAATAACACAAGGAGGCCAAAAAATGTTGAAAAGAGATTTTATCCTCAACAAGACAAGATGTCTACTAAATGAATTTATAAATCCAATTATAGAAAAAGCTGACAAACCAAGAAAAAAATTTCTCCACCAGGCAATTGGTGCAATACTGCTTTCAGGCTCACTAATCGTAACCGATTTGCCCACTGGATACCTCCATATATCCTGCCTTATAGCTGTAACTACCCTGACAAATTTGTAGTTATGATAGCAGATCGTCTGTGATATTAGAGCAGAACTCGAATCGTGCTCTCAGTGCTTTGCCTGACGGAAAAAACCGAAATGTCAAGTCTTAAGATTACTATGTAAGACCAGGGAAGTCAAATCTACAGTTGCCAACATGGCCTACAATAATAGTGCAAGATTTATCTTATAATATCCATGTTCTAATCAGAATCCATATCCCTAACAACAAAGTTAACGTTCCCAAGATAATTTTTATTTTTTTCTCTGATTTAAACTTAGATGTTAATAAGGCCCCAAGAGGAGCTCCCAGTAAAGCTCCCATACTTAATAAGACTACCAAGTTCCAATCTGATATCCCTTTTGTTATTACAAAGGTTAAAAATCCAGCAATGCAAATTGGCGCTTCAGCAAAAGTGGTGGCTCCTATCGAGCTTTTACCATCTCTACCGGCTATAACTTGGCCACTTGTAACAACAGGTCCAAAACCACCTCCAGATAATCCTTTATTAAAAGCACTCAATACACCAACTGCTACCATTTTCTTCCAAGAAAATCTAAACTTAGGACTTGAAAGTAATATTACTCCCATAGATACGACTAATATTCCAATATAACTTTTGAGAAGTGCTTTTGGGATACTAATAGCTATCAGTGCTGCAATAATAGTAGCTACGATCCCTAAGCCCGATACGCAAAAAGACACTTTAAAATCTTTAGTTGTTCCTCTCTTAAAAGATTCGACACACCCCAGTTGAAGAAGTCTTTCAGCGATAACCTTTGGATTTATGGATTTTAATGCGAGATTCACATTTCTTAAGCGGTGATGAAATATACTTGCTGTAAATCCTCCTAGGGCTTGAGAAAATAAGATGGATGGCACTACGATCACCGGTTCAAAACCAGCAATAACAAGAACCGGCGAAAGAATCGTTCCGTACATCATCCCCATGGAAGCGTCAATTAATTCACAAAGAAATCCTCCTAAAACTAATAGAATGGTAGTTTCTGTGCTCATATTGCATACTCCCGAGCCAATCTTCTCAACTTCTTCTTACGTAACTTGAAAGTCGGTTTTTGTCTTGATTTGGCAGCCATTTCTCTGGAGCTACCTGGTCCTATGACGCATCGGCTCAGGGATGGCCTCGCGTGCCTCTTGCAATATTAAGGCACCCGATGGTTACTATTCGGATCGCAGGAACAGCAGGGATAGCCGCCACAAGACGTGTTTTACGGCTGCCAAGATTCTTTTGTTCTTATTCCAATCACCTCACAAAGCTTCGTTACAATCTGTATGTTAATTGGTTAAGTGCTGACCGTGGGCTTGTACGATCAACCTACATTTTTCTTTGCGAGCTGCTGCTCAAGTTTTTCAAGAAGGGCCTCAGGTTTGATAGGTTTCTCCATGTATTCGTTGACGGGTAGAAATTTGGGGTGTATGCGTTCGCCAGGGAAATCAAACCCTGTCTTTTCCCGCATGGCTGTAAGCATCAGAATCGGTATCTTTGCATAACGGGGGTCTTTCCTCATCTTTCTTGCAAAAATGAATCCCTCAGCGCCTTTTCCCATCATGACGTCGAGAATGATTGCATCTGGACTCTCCTTCTCCAGCTTGGAAAACCCCTCGTCAGCACTGTACGCACAGCTTACTTTGTACTGCTTTGTAGTAAGGATTGTTCTCACGATCTCCACGAACTCTTGCTCATCATCGATAATCAGTATGTTTGGAGCGCTCATATTTTTTCTCCTTCCCGCCAAAATGAAGACGGCGGAGATATCTCCTCAATCACCAGCCTTGTAATATCAGCAATGCTCTCCTGGACTTCTTGTGACAGATTGTTACCCAGTTCTAATGTCTTCGGCTCTATACCAATCACAGTAATCTCGGAGTCGGCCAGAACCGGATATACCGACTTCAACAATCGAAGAACAACGATTGTTCCTATCTGATGACCGGACTGCATTTCATCCTTTACGGTTGCCAACTTACTGTAGTCGAACCTATAAACTTGACCTGGTTTTCCTCCCCCCCGGATAGCGTCGATGAAAATGATCTTCTGCGGTTTATTTATATAGGACATAACGCAGAATAGATCGCATCCACAATCAATAATACTCACATTGGATGACATAAAGATTTGGGATAGCTTATCTATAATATGTAATCCTAATCCTTCATCACCAAGAAGTCGATTTCCTAATCCGATTACCATGACATCCTCGTTTGTTGTTTTTGCTTTCTCTTCTGAAAGTTTTCTGCTCATACCAAATTTACCTCCACCAAATGGACGGCACAGGATATGCAGGGATCATAAGCTCTAACTACCATCTCCAACTTTGAAGATAAGGATTCCCTTGGCTCATCAATCAGATTCTCAACTGAGACCCTAAGATCCTTTTCGATGTTAGCTAAATTCTGAGCCGTTGGAGTGATCACATCGGCCTCGATTAGTCGACCCACTTCGTCAAAGCTATAACTGTGATAAAGCGTACCTCGCGGAGCTTCTACAACACCAACTCCTGTACCAGCCCGGATAGTGACTTCCGCTGGCTCTTCCTGCTTTATCCCTTCTCTGAGCAGTTCGTCGATAATATCCAACGCTCTCTCAATGGAGTAGACCATTTCAACAGCCTGTGCAGCATTGTTATAAAGCATGTTCTCCGATAGCATGTCCAAATCCAACTTTTCCTTGGCGTTTTTAGCTTCTCCAGACAGCTTGTTCCCGTTCAAGGCTATCCTTGCCAGAGCCCCAACCACGAAAGGCTTACCTTTGAACCAGCTTTGTTTGGCGTGAGAATGTCCGACAACTCTTTCACTGCAGATTTCCTTATACGAGTGGATATCTTTAGTGTCTCCAGTCGATAAAGCTATCTTGTTTCCGAACATGCTGTATCCAGGTACATCAGATAATAGAGCAGCATAGACATTAGGCGAGGCACAGAAATCGGGTATTTGCAGGCCGGACATAAGATCAACTGTGGCCAAGCTCTGTTCCAGTCCCCTTTTCAGTTGTTCCCTCAAATCGAACAACATCTCCCGCGTCGGCAGTCTTCCGAAACCACCAACTGTAGCATTTACAGGGTGAATGGCCCTGCCACCTATAGTTTCTTGAATCGTATTGCCCAACTTCTTCAGTTCTAAACCCATCTTCACTTCCTGTGCATGGTCAGAAGCCAGGGCGATGGCGCTCGGGTAGTCAAGGAAATCAGGGATGGCCAAGCAGAACAAGTGCAAAGTGTGGCTTTGGATGTTGCCTCCTTGTACTAAAAGCTCTCTCAATAAATGTGTCTGGGGAGTAACTTCGATACCAAAAGCATTCTCAACAGCCATCAAAGAAGTAACCGTATGAGCAGCAGAACAAATCGCACATATCCGCATCAATATCGGGGACACTTCATCATAGGCCCTGCCAACAACCAGGGGCTCAAAGAAACGAGGTCCTTCAAAGATATCCATATTTACTTCGGCAACCTTTCCATCTTTAATGCCCACGGTAATGCCACCGTGTCCTTCAACACGACAAAGGTGGTCAATGACTATTGACTTATGCATTCGCACCTTCCTTAAGGATTTTATCTTCAAAGCAGTCGGCCGGAGCGGCAAAGGTTCGCAGCCGGTTCTGGAGGTCAATCCATGTAAATCCCTTTTCCCTGAGCACCCTCACTTCGGAAGAGACATTTGCTTCTTTGACCGGCCCCCGGCAACCGATACAGGGCTGACCATAACCAGGACAGCGGGCCTTGCAGCCGGCCACCGTAATTGGTCCCAGACAGAGCTGTCTCTTCTCAACCAGTAAGCATGGATACTCTGACATTTTGCACTCTGTGCAGACTGCATAGTTGGGCAGACGAGGCACATCCCCATGCAGCAAAGAAGTTACTGCTTGTAATAATTGCTCCTTCTCTATCGGACAACCCGATATAGCAAGGTCAACCTTGATAAAACTGCACAGTGGTTGTGGAACGATAGTCTTGAATATCTTGCCTACTGGGCCGTAAACCCTCATTTTGAGCTCCTGCCGGGAAACCTCATTCTTCATTGCCGGCAGGCCGCCCCAGACAGCACAAGTACCGATAGCTATGAGCAATTTTGCCCTTTCTCTCAGGTTCTTTAAAATCTCTTCATCTCTTGGCTGCACCACAGTTCCCTCTACAAAGACAATATCTAAGAGGCAATCATCATCGCTTTCTGACGCGGCCATCGAAAAAGATTTAATGTCTAATGCTCTGACGACGTCAAGTAGTTCATCCTCACAATTTAAAATAACCAACTGGTCCCCAGCACATCCCGTTAATCCGCATATGCCTACTTTTGGCTTACTCATTACCTATCCCCTTTAGACCATCTCCGGTAAATTTATGGCATCCCAGTAAGTAAATATTGGTCCGTCAAGACACGTGTATTTATAACCTATCATGCAATGTCCGCACTTCCCTACCCCACAGTGCATACTCCTTTCCAGAGACATAAGTATCCTATCCTTTGGAAAATTCCTTTTCAGGAGTTCATCGAGGACAAACTTGAACATTACCTCCGGACCGCAGATAGCGGCATACGTATCATTAGAGTTGAGATCCACGGAGTCGAATAAAGTGGTGACAACCCCGACGTGGGCTTTCCATATCGCCGATTCATCTTTTTTGTCCACGGTTAGAAGACATTTCACATCTGCCCGGTCGATAAGGTTTAAAAGTTCATACTTAAAAAGCATATCATCCGGATTCTTTGCCCCGTACATCAAGATGACATCCTTGAACTTTGACCGATTGTCCAAAGTGTACCAGAGAAGAGATCTTAATGGTGCCATCCCTAAACCGCCGGCGACGAGCAGAAGATTGTTCCCTTCCAATTTCTCGACGGGAAAACCATTACCATAAGGCCCTCTGATACCCACCAGCGCGTTTGGGGGTAGCTTAAATAGGGCATCGGTAACGTGGCCGATGCGTCTCACGCAGAATTCGATAATTCCGGGTCGGGTAGGAGAGGACGATATCGAAAACGGAGCCTCGCCGGTCCCTATGACACTCAGCATCATGAACTGACCGGGTCTGTACCTAAAGCTCTCAGCCATCTCTTGCTCCTCAAACCTTATTTGAAATAGCTGGTGATCCGGTATCTGCGGGAGTGTCTTAATAATCCTCGCTGGCTTAGGCAGATATGGATTTTCGTCACTTGTGGCTTTCCGATGACTAAACACGGATTTCACTCCTTAGGGCAGTAATAACCTCGACAATATCAATCCCAGCCGGACAGTAAGCTTTGCATCTTCCACACCCGACACAACTCGGCCTTCCGTACCGGCTTACAAAACCTCTCTGTTTATGAAAATATCTGTTTTTAACCCTCGACGAGCGCTTGGATCTGAAGTTAAAGCCCCCAGCTACCAAAGCGTAATCTTTGAAGAGGCAAGAGTCCCATCTCCTCTTCCTTTGTCCGGTATTACCATCTAAGCTGAGTTCGTCAAAGACACTGTAGCAATAGCATGTTGGACAAACCATCGAGCATACACCGCAGCTTAAGCACTTTTCTCCTACTTCCTGCCAGATTTGATTTTCATATTCTAAATCCATGATTTTGGGCAAGTCCTGAAGTTGAATTTCTGTCTGGAAGCTCTCTCTTCTCCGCACGGATTTCCTCTTGTAAGCCTCTCGATCATCTTTCTCAACCTCGCGAAACAGCGAGTCTGCCGTCCTGACCATATCGTCCCCCAAGCTTGTCCCTACACGGACAAGGTATAAATCGCCAATATCAGATAAGAATAGGTCAAAGCCGGCATCGACGAAATCTGTTCGCGTAGAGCGACAGAAGCAGAGGTCATCAGGAATGCAATCCAAGCCTACAATTGCCACCTTAGTTCTTCGAGCAAAATAGCAAGTATCTACATATCTGCCACCAAAAACCAGGTCAAGTATCTTCAGGCCATGAATCTCACAAGAGTGAACCCCAAATATGACATATTTCTTATCTGCTTCTTCAGTTGGTACTTCATAACCCTTCTCAGCATAAAAATTAAACATGACATCTATGGGCTTGAAGAAATATTTCTTCAGCGGCAAGATGGTCCTTGTGTAATTGAGCTCTATCTCAGACAGGTCGCTCACCGGTGCAAAGACGACGCTTTTCTCACCCCTTTTGGTTGGAGCATGAATTTCACCAAAAGCGCGCAAATGCCCAATAAATTCAGTAAAGTTCTCTTTAGGCAGTGTTACTATTTTCATTGTGTTACCTTTTTTTTGGCAGAGTGATGCAGAAGGTAGTCCCTTTGCCAACCTTACTTGCTATTCTGATTGACCCATTATGTGCTTCGATAATCCTCTTCACTATTGGTAGTCCCAGGCCACTACCGTTAATTCCTTGAGTCTCTTTACTCTTTACCCTGAAAAACTCCTCGAAGATAAAATGTAAATTGTCCTCAGAAATTCCTATCCCCGTATCGGAGATCTCCACCACTAAATCATTGACTTCCTCTCTCGTGCTGACTGTCACTGTTCCCCTCTCACGATTGTAGTTTATTCCGTTACTAATCAGATTCATAAAGGCTTGTTTTAAGCTTTCTCTGTCGCCTTGAACCATAGGAAGGTTATCATGCAAATTCAACTCGATGGTGATCTTTCTGGCATCTGCCAACGGTATCAGAAGTTGTGAGGTTTCCGAAAGAATAAGAATTAAATCTACTGGTTCAAATTTCTTTGAGAGGTTACAAGCTTCAATACGGGACATGTCGAGCCAATCGTTAATCAGTTGTAGAAGATTGTCAATATACTTGCTTGCTCTTTCTATCATGTCCTTCTGCTTGCCTTCCACCTCACCAGCAAATCCCCCCCGTATTACCCCAAGATACTGCTTAACGGAGGCAAGTGGTGACCGAAGTTGGTGGGAGACAAGGGTGACGAAGTTCTCTTTCATCATCTCCTTTTCTCGCTGTAATCGTGCCGACTCGATAGCAAGTCTTCTTCTTTCTAAGCCCCTCTCGATGACAATCCTCAGTTGGTCCGGCGTGAATGGCTTGGGGAGGAAGTCGTAGGCATTACGTTTTATCGCTTCCACAGCCGATTCTATAGTTGCATAGCCAGTGATGACTACAGAAACGATGTTTGGATCAACATCCCCAATTTTTTCCAAGAGTTCCATGCCACTCATCCCAGGCATCTTAAGGTCAACCAGGACTAAATCAGGTTTTAGCTCCCTTGTTTTCCGAAAACCAGCATCCCCATCGACGGCCGTTTCTGTCTGGTATCCCTCTTTTATCAAGACTTGACAGCAGGAATCCCGAATTGCTTGCTCATCATCAATGACCAAGATGGTGGCCTTTCCCATCATATTGTGTCGTTCCTCTTCTGGTGTTGTATGGACGTCTTTCACGTTGTCTTCTACCCTTTTAGGAGCTTCTCAATCCTCGCCAGAAGGTCGAATGGTTTGACAGGCTTCTCCACAAAGTCATCTGCTTCAAAATATTCCCCATCTGTGGCGGGTGAGAATTTGAATCCGGTCTTTTCGGTGATAGCAGATACGGCTAATATTGGGATCTTTTTCATTTCCGGGTCATGCTTGAGCTTGTAACAGAGGTCAAAGCCATCAGTTAATTTCTCCATCATGATATCCAAGAGAATCAAGTCGGGCTGGAAGGTTTCGAGCTTCTCCATCCCCTCTTTCCTGCTATAGGCTGCTTCAACCTTGTAGCCCTTGCTCTCTAGAACTGGTTTCATTACCACAACAAAATTCGGGTCATCATCAACAACCAAGATGTTTGGTGGTTTGTTCATTTTTCTTATCTCCTTAACCTTGCCCATCTTCTTGAACACATCTCGAACTGCTTCCTTCAACTCTTCTCGATCGAAGGATTTTATATAGTAATAGAAGACATCCTGCTTACGCACCTTTTCTTCTAACTCCTTGGTATTCTCAGCTGCAGTCATAATGATCTGGACTTTTGGGTTAATCGCTTTTAGAATTGAGACTGCTTCATAACCCATCATCTCAGATTGGTTAACATCCATAATGACGCAATCAAATTGCACATTCTTGACCCTGTCAGCCGCCTTCGTAATACCTTCGCATACTTCTACATCGTAACCTTCGCCAACAAATAGGGCAGAGAGCCCTCGAACGGCATCACTATCAGGATCTACGATCAAAATTTTCCTAAGACCAACCTTCATTTGAAACTACCGCACTCTAACTCATGCACTCTCACGAGACCTTCATCACAGATGTCGCGGTGACGCAGACCAGCGCTAACATTTGACTTTACTCTACAATGTGGTAACGCAAACTTTGTTCCAGATAATAAAAAAACCACTTAGGAATTGCCCTAAGTGGTTGATGATAATGAACTTATCAGCGTATTCGTTAGTATTCTCGCCCCTCTACATACCTCCCAAAATAGTCTCTAATATGGGGCATTTCTCCCCGATGATGGGGAAGGTTGCACCATTACGCTCTATTCTATTCCATATTTCTTCAGCTTCGAGCGGAGTGTTTTGCGGTCTATTCCCAACCATTCCGCAGTCTTGCCTCTGTGTCCTTTGAACATATTAAGTGTCTCGGTGATATGCTCTTTTTCCACGTCAATGAGACGCCGGGGTGTACCGACGTCTGAGCTTGCGGGTCTCTCAACACTTAGCCCATAATATAATAGATCGGAAGGTTTAATTACCTCGTTTTCGGCTAATACGACAGCTCGCTCAATAGCGTTCTCCAGCTCCCTGACGTTTCCGGGCCAATCGTATTCAACCAGAGCCTCCATCGCCCGATCAGTAATGGATCTTATGTTCTTTTTCCTCTTTTTATTATATTTCTTTAAGAAATAGTTGGCCAGCAGCGCAATATCATCTCTTCTTTCGCGTAAAGGAGGAAGAGAAATGGGAACAACGCTCAAGCGATAAAAAAGATCCTCGCGAAATATTCCCGCTTTCACAGCTGCCCGCAAATCTTTATTGGTGGCAGCAATGATTCGCACATCCACTTTGATAACCTGTGAACTTCCGACTTTTGTGATCTCTCTTTCCTGGAGCACCCGAAGTAATTTTGTCTGAATATTTATGCTAATATTTCCAATCTCATCAAAGAAAAGGGTTCCACCATTTGCTAACTCAAAACGACCGTACTTGGTTGCCGTGGCGCCGGTGAAGGAACCTTTAACGTGTCCGAACAACTCACTTTCAAAGAGATTTTCTACTAAACTTCCACAGTCTACTGCCACAAACGGCTTGTCCTTTCTGCCGCTGCAGCGATGGATGGCTCGGGCGACAAGCTCCTTGCCCGTCCCACTTTCACCGGAAATAAGAATAGTCGTATCGGTTGGGCCTACTTTCCGCACCAGTTGTTCAACCTTCTTCATCGACTTGCTCTGACCAACGATGACCTCAGGCCCAAGGCTGGCCTCTAACTCACTGCGCAGCAGG
>JABAOF010018381.1_pt1 | contig 19892 bp, 12 predicted proteins | sample 7062171 | NCBI WGS metagenome assembly JABAOF01 (sample SAMN14538628, study PRJNA623070) | marine sediment metagenome | biome: marine biome [ENVO:00000428]; feature: marine pelagic biome [ENVO:01000023]; material: deep marine sediment [ENVO:00002113] | place: India: Gulf of Khambhat ...
CGGCAGCGGCCCGGGCCCCATGCGACCGCCAGCTTGCCGTGTCAGACCGTCTTCCTCAAGATCGTCTCGCAGGATGATCTGGCCAATGCAAATTTCGCGGCTGTGAGGCTAATCCAACCTGGAAAGCCGCCGTTGCGAAAACGGCCCAGGGTGAATCGACCGTCAACCGGAGGTCAGACGCGTGCCGTCATCGGTTGTTTGTCTTCCCCATTTTTCCGCAGGTCCTGTTTCTTAAGGCGATCGTCCGGTTGGAAAAAATTGCCGATTAGAGGAGGCGTCCTGAAGGGCTTGCCGACCGGTTGCAGTGTCCCCTTCTGCTGAAGATGGAAGGGTTGCCAATCCATTGCTCTCTGGCCAAGGTCCGCTGAACAAAATCAGCCCGGCAGGCCCGCATGTTTTCCCGAAAAGGCGGATCTCCGGTGAATAAACCGGCTGTCCTGCTAGGCCATGGCCAGTAACTTGGTTTATGATGCATGGCATGGCAAGCGAAGATTCCCAGGGGCGTCGGCGTGTGGAAGGGTTGGATCGGCAGCGGCTGACTGCCTTGCAGCTGGAACGGTTGAACCGGTTGCTGGACGACATCCTGCCGCATAACGCCTTTTACCGAGAGAAATTGGGGGATGTTCCGCGGCCGATCCACTCGCTGGACCAGCTGGCCAATTTGCCGTTAACTGAGAAAAGCGAATTGCGGGCCGGTGACAGCTCGGCTTGGGCCGCCAACCGAACATTTGACCGCGATCAATACGTCCGCTGCCACCAGACGTCGGGCACGCAGGGGCGGCCCTTGGTCGTACTGGACACGGCTGCGGACTGGCAGTGGTGGATCAACGGCTGGCAGTATGTCCTGGACGCTGCCCAGGTGACGGGTTCGGACGTTTGCCTGATGGCTTTTTCCTTCGGTCCCTTCATTGGCTTTTGGTCGGCATTCGACGCGGCGGTCCAACGTGGTTGCCTCACAATACCCGCGGGCGGGTTCCGCAGCGCCGCTCGCCTCGAACAGATCCAAACCCTGGGCGTCACCTGTCTGTTCTGTACGCCCAGCTATGCGCTGCACCTGGGTGAGGTCGCGGAGAAGGAGGGTGTCGATCCCCGGCGGTCGACCGTCCGCTGCTTGATCCTGGCTGGCGAACCCGGTGGTTCGCTGCCTTCGGTCCGCCGGCGAATCGAAGAGACCTGGGACGCCAGCGTGCTGGACCACAGCGGGGCGACCGAGGTGGGACCCTGGGGGTACGGGAATTTGGACGAACCGGGCCTGCATGTGAACGAAGCCGAGTTCATTGCCGAATTCCTGGCCGTGGATAGCGGCCTTCCGGCCGGGGAGGGAGAGCTGGCAGAGCTGATCCTGACAACGCTGGGCCGCAGGGGGGCCCCGGTGATTCGCTACCGCACAGGCGACCGCGTGCGGCCAATCTGGCATCACGATCGGCCGCTGCGATTTGTCTGGCTGGAGGGTGGCCTGCTGGGCCGCGCCGATGACATGATGATCATTCGGGGGATGAACGTTTTTCCGAGTTCTGTCGAGTGCATCCTGCGGGAGTTTCCGGGGATCGTCGAATACCGGATGACCGCCAGCACCAAGGCCGGAATGGACCAGCTGCGGATTGAAATCGAAGACCAGCAGGATGATCCCCGGCGGGTGGCTGAGCGACTGCAATTGCGGCTGGGGCTGCGGGTGGAGGTCCGCACGGTGCCACAGGGCAGTTTGCCTCGCTTTGAAGGTAAGGGCAAACGATTTATTGACCAACGATTATGGACCAACGATGACGGCTCGACCCACAACAATTGAAACGATCGGTGACGACCAGCTCGAAATCGCCTGGAACGACGGCTCGGTTCGCCGTTACGGCGTCCGCCAGTTGCGCGACGCCTGTCCGTGTGCCACATGTCGCGAAAAGAAACGGGCTGCCACGCAGGACCAGACTCAGTTGCCGGTCTTATCCGCGGCCGAGACGGCCCCACTGAAGGTGCTGGCCATGGATCCGATCGGAAACTACGCCTACGGCATCCGCTTCAGCGACGGCCACGATACGGGGATCTACCAGCTGGAATTATTGCGCCAGCTGGGAGAAGAGGTCTGAAGGGGTGCCGGGGGCCAGGAGAGCCAAACCCTAGCCTTCGTCCGGCTGTTGGACCGCCTGCTTGATCTGGTCGAAGGTTTCCAGATCATCTTGCGGCTCGATGCTTTGCTCGTTCGACTGGGCGGGTGCGTCCGCCTTCTGATTTTCGTCCTCGGTTTTTTCTTTTTCCTTGATGATATCGTCCCGGCTGAGGTGAATTTTCTGGTAGGTTTCGTCATTGATCACGTAGTACCAGTCGGCAAAGCGTGCATTAAGTTCCTGGACACGCTGCCTGGCATTTTCCAGCTTTTCTTCATACTCTTTCTGTTTGCGTTCGTTTTCCTGAATGATCTGGGCACGCTTTTTCTGCCATTCCTCCCGCTTTGGGGCCGGGTCGCCGTCCGCCGGGCCGGGATCCGCCTGGCTGGCATTTTCCTGATCGGTGTCTGCCTGTTCGGTGTCTCCCTGTTCGGTGTCTGCCTGTTCGGTGGCTCCCTGTTCGGTGGCCTGATCGCCTGGGGCGGGGGGGTCCTCCTGTTCCTGGCCCGTGGTGGCGCCGTCACGGTCGGCGGCCCCTTCGTCGTCAGATGAAGTGGCGGGCCCTTCTTCCGCGGGTGGCTCTTCCGCGGGTGGCTCTTCCGCGGGGGGTTCTTCCGGCGGGACCTCTTCCAGTTCGGGCTGATCGATCAGGGCGGGATTCATTTGCGTCATGACGAACAGGTAGCGCAAGACCTTGGTTTCTTCGGTGTCCGACTTTTTGTCGGCTGCTTCGTCCTGGCGATCTTCTTCACCGTTGGCCGCCGCTTTCTCTTTTTCTTCCTCGCCAGCCGGATCGCTATCCTCTTCCTGTTCCTGGCCTGCATCCACGCTCTTGTCGGCCCCGGCCACGTTACCGAACCGCAGTACATACTCGACGCCCGTCTGCAGACCGATATTGATTTCGCCATTGTTGGAGAGGAGGACAAACTGTGGCTGGTCATCGGGCCCTTTGACCCGCTGAAAAAAGAAGCCGCGGCGTTCCAGGTCATCGATCGCGCCTGGATTTTTTGTAATTGCCTTTTGCAGGTTTTCTCCCAGGCCTTTGGCTTTCCGCCGGACGTCGACGATTTGCAGATCATCCAGAGCGAACTTGAGGTCGTTTAACTTGGACGTATTCAACTCTTCGTTGTCCGCCAGTTTTTCCTCGTTGGGCTGGTTGTCAGCAAACACCACCAGTTGCTCAAGCTTCCACAAGAAATCTTCCTGGTCATAGACCAGATCGATGGAAGACTTCATGTCCAGGTCAGTGGCCAAGGCTATCTGGGGCCCGCCGGGTCCGAAGACAAGCTGTCGCTGGACGACGGCCGAGTAGTCATTGATGGCGACCTGAGTGACGTCGGACGTATCCAGCTTCAACAAATCGCGTTCGATCCAGTCTTCAAATTTCGTTGACAGCTTGCCGGGATCGATCTGGACCGTATAGACCTGGTCTTTTCCGGCGCGGCGTACGTACCGCTGACCTTCGCCTCCTTTCACTTCGTCGCCGATCACGAAGTCGGCCATGATCTTGCCATCCTCGGTGCTCATCGTGACCCGCATCCCCACTCCGGACTCACCGCCACCCACCGAAACGCTCAACGGATCCAAGACACCAAAATCCTGATGAGCGGCAGGGCTGTCGTCGACGACATCCAGGATCTCGACGTTGTTGACAAAATTAACCGCTTCGGCCAGATGGTCCTGGGCGTCGGCCGGATAATCTTCATGCGACGGGATGCAATACACGCCGTCCACCTTGCCGACCTCGAATGGCTCGGGCTTGCCTGTCTCGTTGTCGAAGGTGACGATTTTCAGCCGTTGCACCTGCAGGGGGTCTTCGATATCCACGAAGGCCGAGCCGATGTCGTCTTCGGCAGTCCGCTGGGGGGCTTCGCGACTGACGACAAAGGCCGCAATTCCGGTGACGAGGGCCGCAAACAGAAAACCAATCGTTTTGACTTCTTCGCTCATCAAATTCTCTCACTTCCCATGGATAGCGACCCGCAGGATCTATCGGACTGGCCGATCGGCTAGACCAACCGGCTGGCGGCGACCGATTCACGCTCCTGAGCTCGGCGGAAGAAGAACACCCAGATCGCGATGATCAACGGCGGGATCGGCGGCAACAGGACAGCCAGCAGTTTGTAGTTATCCTGAACCTGATGAATCTGTGCCGCCATCTGGTTGTCGATTTCGCGATACCGTTTCTCTTCTTCCCGGTCGAGGCTCTCTTTGCGAGCGCTAATTCGGTCGCTGATACTGGTCTGGAGGATTCTCAGCTTTTCCTCCTTTTCGCGAAGGGACATCTCTTGATCGTTGCGCAGCTCGTCAAGCCGCTGGTCTAGTTCCTTTTGTTCGGCATACAGCAGATCTTTGAATTCCTGTTTCGCCTGTTTACGAGCGTCGCTTCGCGCCCGCTTGGCCTCGTCCGTCAATCGCTGTACCGCCGCCAGTTCGCGGTGCACGTGTCGCCGCTTGCGGATATCAACAAAGCGATCGTCATCGGCCAGCGTATCCAGAATGTTTAGCACAAAGGGAACGTTATCCAGCTGCCAGCGCGAGAAGCGTTCCCCGAATATTTCGTTGCGGGCCCGCAATTCGAAAAAGAAACCCGACAGGGTATCGATATCGGCCACCAGCACCACGTTGATATTCCGGCCCGTATCGGCAGTGGCATCCTCCGCATCGTCTTCCTGGCTGGGGGGAGCCTCGATGCGGATGTGGGCGGCCAGGGTGAATTCATTGATCGTCTGTACCTCGTCCAGTTCCATTTCGTCCCGCGACCGCAAAAGCTGCTGACCGAAGGGGGTGGTCGTGAGGCAGCTGTCGTACGGCACGGTGCCGGAGTTTTTCCCGCCGGTCGTGACCAGGGGCACAAACTGGCGATCGAGGTCACTGCCGGTGTCTTCCAGCCCGCCGGGGTAGAGAAACAGCATCTTCTGCAGACGGGAACTGATGGGGCTCTCGGCGGAAAACGCCTCGTCCGCTCCGCAGTTGGGTGTGATCCACACGAATTCGTTCTGGACTTCGGCATCTTCGGGATGAGGATTATAGTCCTGCCAGACGACCAATGTCTGCCCGCCGCCTGGCATCCCCACACCGCCCAGGCCGATCCGGCTGACCAGGTTGACACCCAGCAGGTCCCAAAGTTTGCTGATGTCACCCTTTTGCTCAGGCTGGCGTGGCATGAACATATTGCCGCCGCCCCGTTTAGGCTGGCTGGTGCCGGGCGCGGGAAACAGCAGCGGAAAGGGATCCTCAAAAATGGCCGTCGGTGTGCCGCGGCGCACGACGTCCAGCAAGTTTTGCAGCTGGGGTTCGGTCAACGAAGACGGCTGGACGGCCAGCAGGACATCGAAGTTTTTTGTAATGGGCGCATCGGCCCTGACGCGGACGATCTCGTATTGCTTGCGGAGTTCCTCGATCAGGGGTCGTTCGCTGGCATCGGGCCGAGCAAACGAACCGGCCTGCATCAAGGCGGCATCGGTTTCCAGAACGCCGATCGTCATCCGCTGCTGCTGGGTGACCGTGGCCAGCGAACGCATCAGTTCGTACTCGATCGGCAGGCTCTCGCCCATGAAGGGGATCACCGCGCGTTCCTGGCCCGACTTGAAGGCCACGCCAAAGATGACGTTCTGGGTGGTGCGCGCCCCGCGGACGGTCGTTTCGACCGCTTCGCGTTCGATCCCGTACAGCATCTCGGCCCGGTTGGCCTGTTCGCTGTACAGATCGATTCCGTCGTAAATCTTCAAGGACACCTTGTCGCCGCCGATGGCGTTGATTTCCCGCAAGGCCGCCAGCAAATCGAAGCGTTTCTGGACAAATTGTTCCGGCAGATCTCGACTGATGAACGCCTCGATGGAAATCAGGTACTGATCCGTCGCGTCGGCCACGTTTTTGACCAGGGCCACGGAGGAGGCGGAGAGCGAGCTGAGCCCTTCGCTGGTGACGTCGCGACGAAAGAGCTGCCTGTGCGCGGCAAAGACGCTGACCGAGCCGGCGATCAGCAGCAGGGCGATGACCCGTACCACATAGTGCCCCCCCATCGCTCGACCGTCCCTCCCCCCCGACCAATGGCGACGACCGATCAGCACCATACACAGATACAACATGGTCACGATGATCACGAGGAAGTACACCACGCTGGCAAAGCTGATCACGCCCGTTTCGAAATCTTGGAATTTGTAGGCGATGCTGAACTTACCCAGGGCGCGACCGATCGCTTCGGGAAACACGACTTCTGCCCAGGCGACGATCACCAGCGGGACGCAGAACACGACTCCCAACACGAATCCCACGGTCAGGTTGGCCGTGAGGAAGGAGGCCACCATCCCCACCGCCAGCATCGCCAGGCCGACCATCCAGTAACCGAAATAATTCCCCAAAAACAGCCCGATGTCGGGATTTCCCAGGTTGATCAGCACCAGGAAATTGGAGATCTGCGAGAACAGCAGCGAGACGGTAAAGATGGCGGCCGCAGCCAGGTACTTGCCCAACACGATGTCCAGGTCGTCTGCGGGAATGGTTAACAGCAATTCGTCCGTTCCCTGCCGCCGCTCCTCAGCCCAAATGCTCATCGTGATCGCCGGAATAAACACCAACATGATCGTCGGCAGCACACGGTTCAACTGGTCCAGGTTGGCCAGATTGGCGTTGAAAAATTCTTCCGGCCAGAACGCGGCGAACGAGGTGAGGGCCACGAACAGGCAGAGGAATACATAACCGGTAGGGTTGGTGAAGTAGGCGATGAAGTTGCGTTTCAATACTGCAAAAGCGGGTTTCTTCCAGACGTAGATCACGCCCAGCAGAACGACCAGCGGCACCAGGAACAACAAATCAATACCCAACAAGGTAATCAAAGCCGTGAATCTGTCGGAAAATCTTTCCATGGCTGTTTAGGCATCCTCCCCGCTGGCGGCCGTTAATTTGGCAAAACGGATGTCCAACCCCTGGCCATCGGTATCCAGTTCGTCCAGGCTCCCGTCGAAGACGAGGCGCCCCTCATGAATGAACAGCACCCGGCTGGCCATCGCTTGGACCTCCTGCAGGATATGGGTGGACAGCAGAATTGTCTTCTCCTCGCCCAGCCGTTTGAGTGTCTGGCGGACTTCGCGAATCTGATTGGGATCGAGTCCCGCCGTGGGCTCGTCCATGATCAGCACGTCCGGTTCGTGCAAAAGGGTTTGAGCCATACCCACCCGCTGGCGATAACCACGCGAAAGTTTGCTGATGGGCTTGCGTAACACGTTTTGCAACGCGCACAGATCCACGACGCGTTCAATCCGTTGTTCGATCATATCGGTCGGCAGGCAACGCGCTTCGCCGAAAAAGTGCAACAGGCTGTAAGGGGTCATGTCGGGATAGAGCGGGCCGTTTTCTGGCAGGTAGCCCAACCGGGTCGAGCCAGCCAGGCGGTCGGTGGACATGTCGTGTCCAGAAATTCGCGCCGTACCGGCCGAGGGAGCCAGGTAGCCGGTCAACAACTTCATCGTCGTGCTCTTCCCCGCCCCGTTGGGTCCCAGGAAGGCCACCACCTCGCCCGGGGCGATTTGGAAGCTGACGTCGCGGACGGCGGCGAAATCCCCGTAGAACTTGGAGAGCCCGATTGCCTCGATGGCCGGGCCGGCTGTGGACTCATCTTGCTGTTGGCTAATCATCGTCCTCCGCTCCATTTTCCCATCCCAACCGCCTCATGGCCCAAGGGTGTCCGGGCTTGCCGAACCAGGAAAGAAGGCGGCTGTCGCCAGGTTGGGAGTGTACGAGGCGGCGTGCAGACGACCGCCGCTGGCAGGAATGGGCCGGATACTGGCCCGGACCCACAGCTGGTCAGAATGTATCGACTCGGGTCGACGTGTCAAGGCTTATTGCCCGCCTCGGCTGCTCCTGCCATCTACATACGGGGGCCAGCTCGTCACGGTTCTCCCGGATCGCCCTTTTGCGGTCAGGGAGGGGGAGGGGGAGGGGGGGGATTTACCGAACGTGGTTTGAGATTCGGAAGAAGAACCCACGTGGCGGCCCTTGTGCCCCGTCTCCCGCTGGCGGGGCCGGTCGGGGGGAGGGGGAGGGGGGAAATTGCCATTTCCAAACAGGTTTTCAGCACGAATCGTCCGCCGGCCGCACGAAGGCCAGGTGCCGTCGCCAGTGCGGGTCGTCCGTATTTGGAAAGTCCGCCCGCTGGTGGACACCCCGCGTCTCCTGGCGAGCGAGGGCGGCTTCGATCATCAATTTGGCGACCGTCAGCATGTTCTGCAGCTCCCAGCCTGCGGGCTCACGAAACTGCCGCGAGAGCACGTACTGGCACCACCCCTCGATGGTACCCAGGGCCGACACCAGGGAATCCCTCTCACGGCGGACACCCACAAACCGCCACATGAGACTTTTTAACGTATTGCGGATATCGCCCAGATTGAGCTGGTCGCCGCCATCGGCGACAACCGGACTAAGGATCGCCGCGCCTTCAAAGCGGTCGGGCATATCCAACGCTGCCTGGCTGGCACCCCGACCCGCATGGGCTCCGAAGACCATGCCTTCCAGGAGGCTATTGGAGGCCAGTCGGTTAGCGCCGTGCAGTCCGCTGGAAGTGACCTCACCGGCCGCCCACAGACCGGGTACCGTCGTCCGGCCCTGGGCATCGACGGTGACGCCGCCGATGAAATAGTGCGCACCGGGGCGGACGGGAATCAGATCGGCAGCGACGTCCAGGCCAAATTCAGCGCAGGTGGCGGTGATTCCCGGAAATCGAACGTGGACATGTTCGGCAGCCAGCTGGGACAAATCGAGATACACGCTGGGGTGTCGCGTCTTGTCCATCTGGGCCACGATCGCCTGGCTGACGACATCGCGGGGGGCAAGTTCCATCCGTTCATCGTAGTCGCCCATGAAACGATGGCCGTGGCAATCGACCAGGTGCGCACCTTCCCCTCGAATCGCTTCGGTGATCAAGGTCCGATTACTCCCGGCGACATACAGCATCGTTGGATGGAATTGCATGAATTCCATGTCGCGGATTTCGGCGCCCGCGCGGTAGGCCAGTGCGAGACCGTCCCCGGTGGCGACGTCCGGGTTACTTGTTTCGCGATAGACCTGTCCCGCCCCGCCGGTACAAAGGATCGTCTGCTTGGCCCACACCAGGCTGCAGACGTTTGCCTGTTGAGCGACCAGTGCGCCGAGGCAGGTTCCGTCTGCAGAGAGGATATCCACGGTAAAGGCGTCTTCCCAAATCCGCACGTTGGGCAAGCGGTCTGTCCAGTGGATAACGGCCTTCATGATTTCCCTGCCGGTTGCATCGACCGAATGCACGATGCGGTCATGGCTATGTCCCCCTTCCCTGCCCAGGGACAGTTCGCCGGCCACCTTATCGAAGTCGGCTCCCCAGCGGATGAGTTCGTCGATCCGTTGGGGTGCTTCGTGGACCACCATCTTCACAATCTGTTCGTCACACAATCCGCCACCGGCCCGGAGCGTATCGGCGACATGATCTTCGAACCGGTCTGTCGGATCCATGACGCCGGCAATTCCTCCTTGTGCATACGCGCTGCTGGACTGCGGCAGCTTGTCCTTGGTGACGACCAGCGTCGAGAGTCCTGCATCGATTTCGATCGCGGCCCGCAGGCCGGCCAAACCGCCGCCGATGATCAGCACATCCACAAAATGATGGGCCAACTGCTTGGGATGAAAAGCAGACAGGTAGCGAGGAATCGTGTGGGTCGGGGCGGTCATGGTGCGGGATTCACTCGTCGGCGAAGGCGTCCCTGCGAAAAGCGTCGAACTGCTCCTGATACTCCTGCGGGGGCCGTGCGCGGCCCGACTGTTGCAGCCCTTCTGCCTTGTCGATTTTCGGGCGGCCGCTACGCAGTTCTGCAGCGGGACGGCGGAGGCCGAGGCTGCGGAGGGTATCGTCTAACTCTTGCCGCGCCGCTCGACCCTCTTCGCCAGCCGATTTGGCCCGGGCCCGCAAATCGCCGTAGCGGCGGACAAAGTCCGCAAATTGCTGGTCGCTCCAGCCAAACCGCTCTTTCAATTCCTGGTCGACGCCGCCTCGATCCAACTGCTCTTGCAGGTAATCCAAGACCAGTTCGGTCTGCTGTCGAGCGTACTGGAGGTTGGCGTCGTCCGCGCCGGGTTCCTGCCGTGGCGTCTCCGCCCCAGCGGCACCAGGCGTTCGATCTTGACCTGCGAAGTTTCCTCCCCCCCTGGCATCACCGGCCGGCCCCTCGCCGGGCTGGGCCGGGCTCGGCTGACCCGCTCCCTGCGGCTGGCCGGGCGTGGCCCCCGGCTGACCGTCGCCAGGCGGTTTGGCCCCCGGCTGGCCGGCCGCCGACGATCCGCCCGACCGACCACCGGATCCTTTGCACGCCGAGCAGGCACCGCCGGCCCGCTGGCACGCCGGACACGACGGGTCGCCAGGCTGGCCGGTGGGACGGTCGGCGGGCACTTTGTCGCCGGCGCGGGCCCCCGTTTCGCCAGGGCCCGATTCCGACGACGCCTGGTCGCCGCTGTCGGCCGGGGTCTGCTGGCCGGCCGCACCTTCGCCCTCTTTTGCCGCCCGCTGCCCCCCCCCTTCGTCCCCCTGGCCCGCTCGGGAACCCTCTTCGCCAGGGGCCGAATCGGACTGCTGGCGGCTGACGCTGCTGTCGGCCGGTTCCTGGTCCGCTTTCGACTGCCCGGCGGTCCCCCCTTTGTCACGCGGTCGGTTCTCCCCCTCAGGAACAGCCGGTGGCTGCTGACCCTGGTTGCCGCGACCACCGCCGGGGACCTGGTCGGGACGACTGTCTGCCGAGCTTGGCTGGTCAGAGCCGCCGGAGGGTTGCCGGGAGTCTGTCTCGGTGGAGGGCTGAGCTTGAGACGCCTCGGCTCCCGATTCTCCTGCCTGGTCGCTCGACGGCCCCCCTGGCGGATCGCCTCCAGTCGGCCCGCCAGCCGGCGGGTCGCCGTCAGCGGGTGCCTGGGGCTCCGAACGGCCTGGGGAATCGGCAGCGGGACCGTCCGGCGTCGTCTGACCGGCGGGGTCACCTCCCCGCGGCTGACCTTCGCGCGGATCGGCCTCCGCCAGCTGATCCGCCTGCTTTTGACGGATGTACTCTAAAGCCTTTTCGAAGGCCTCGCCCGGGTTATCGATCGGCTGGTCGGTGGGGTCAGACGGGGGCGTGTCTGGCCGCGGCTGGCCAGCGCGGCCGCCTGGGTCCCCGCCACTTTCCGGGCGACCGCTTTGGGTACCCTCCCCTTCTGGACGGTCGCCGGCTGCACGGTCGCCGTTTGGCGGCTGTTTCCCGTCGGGGGTTCCCTCCTGGGGCACCTGCTGCTGCTGTTGATCGGTCGAGCCGGGTTGGGCGGGGGGGGTGTCGGGACTGCCGGCGGGCGCCGAGCTAGCCTCTGGTCGGCCATCCGCCTTGCCCGCTGCTGGCGACGAGCCGCTGTCCGGCTGGTCGCCGGCCGCCGCACCTTCTCCTTGCCCGTCGCCCGCCTGGGCCTGATCGCCTTGGCTGCCGTCGCCGTCTGACTGACCTTTCGGGCCGTCGGCCGCTTGTCCGTCGCCCGCCTGGCCATCGTCACCTTGCGCCCCCCCCGGCGGCTGATCTTGCCGCTCGTCCTGCCGCTCATCCTGCGGCCGGTCGGCGGGCGGAAATTCCGCTGAGCGGTTTTCNNATGATGATTTCGTAGTCAGCCGTGACAGCCTGATTGGCTGTGGGCGTCTTGTTGTCCGCCGCGACTGCCGCGTAGCGAACGACATCGCCGGGCTGCAAATCATACTTTTGCGGCTCGAAGCGGAAAGACGTACGCACCGGCTCGGCAAATGGCCGTTGTTCATTCGCCAGGGGTTCGTCCAACAGCGTGCCCTGCTGGTATTCTCCCACGAGGCGCACGTCGCTCAGCTGATAATCCTGGTCGCGGGCGCGGACTTCCACGTCCAGGTGACCGTCGGCGGGAACGGATACGCTGGCCTGCCCCGGCTTCATAATCTCCACGAGGGGCGGCAGGTCGGGAATAATCTGGATGCGGTGGCGGATAGGATTTTCGTTTTCAGCGCCCTGCGGCGTGGTGATGTTCAAGCGGTAGTTGGTCCACAGCGGCAGGGATTCGCTGCCTACAAGTTTCCGCTGCAGGGGGAGTTGGCAGCGAGCGGTCTTGCCGGTGAATTTCAAGGGGATCGTTTGGCTGCGGATGCCCTCCAGCTGGACGTACCCCGACGCGATCTGGTGGCTGGCTTCGGCGTGGATCACGACCAGCGTCCCCTCAATGGCTTTGATATCGCCCACGCCTTCGACGGTACGCGGGTCCAGTCCGGTGTAGGGCGGGTAGGCGTACTCGATTTTCTTGACGTGAATCGTGGGGGCGATGACGACGCGTATCCGGTAGGTCTGGCTGCGGCAATCTCCCGCCTCGATCCGATACTCGACATCCTGGCTCAGACCACTCGGATCTTCCGGCAGCGAGCAGGAGTGATAGCGCTGGCCGTCACGGATGTACATGGGTACGGCAACATCGACCGCCTGCTGGTCGGTTGTGGAATAGACCAACTGCGCGGTTTCGTGATCGTCCAGCCCGCGGATTTCCGCTTGGACTGGCACTTGCGACAGCAGGAGCGCTTCGGCATGACCCGGTTGCACGTTGAGGATCTTGACACGGGTCTGGGGTGGGATGTCGGACCAGGGGGCCAGTACACGACCCACCGACGGCAGTAGATCTTTGGGCGACAAGACTTTGTATACGGCGCACGCCAGCGCCACGGCGATCAGCAGGTATCCGATTTTGAGGATCCGCGAGCGGTCGACGGCCAGTTCCGCGGGTACTTGGGAGATATCCGCCGCAGCCCGCTGTTCCAGGTTCTGGTAGATAATCTGCGGTACTCCCCGATGGTCTCCCCGCAGCATCAGAAAGTTCAGCAGGCTGTTTTTCAGCGAAGGTTCGGCGCGTTCCACGGCGTCGGCCGCGTACAACCAGCTGACGCGGTACAGCAGGTGTGGCAGCACCGTCCGGACGGCGTAGGCCAGTGAGCTGACCAGCAATCCGATCCAGGCCAGGTAGCGGACCCAGGTGGGCAGACCGCCTGAGAATAACCAGTGGTCCAGGACCGAGACAAACAGCAGATAGGCCAGAGCGGCGACCAAGATGGTCAAGAGGGCCTCAGTCACATCCACCAGGCGTACATAATTCTGCGTCTTCCGCAGCTGACCGCAAATGTACTGGTCGTACTCCGAAGGAGCCGACCCCTGTACCGGGGGTGCCTGAGGCGTTGCGGATGTCGAGCTTCCGGTGGTCATGTCGATGTCGACTTGTGTCGGTATTTTACGGGATCGAGCGGCGGGAAGTGCCGGGTGACGCCGCCTGTTCGGCCGTCGTTCATTATAGGACGCAGCGGCGGGTCGAGGGATTCCCGTTTTCTTTGGGAAGGCTCGAATTTTCCAAAAAGAGCCCCGTTCCGTACCCGCCAGCGGGGAAAAGTCACTCCAGCCGGCCCAAGTTGAATACGTGCTCGAACTGCCCCCCCTCTGCAAATTCCGCGATCGTCCAGTCGTAGCGATGCGTGCCCATGATTTCATGCGGCGCGGTGAAGAATTTTCCGATCGCCGCCAGGTCTTCCCGATCCGGCTCGACGTTCCACGACCGCTCAGACTGATGAGATACGGACAGGACGTGATAACGGCCGGGGAGTAAAAAAAGTTCGAACTCGCCTGCCTCATTGGTCCGCGTGTAGTCACCACCCCAGTCTTCGATAGCACGCACCCGCGCGTCCCCTTGCAGGGGCACCGGCTTGTCCGGGCCAAGGCCTTCGCCGGGGAGCTTTTCTGGCGGTTCCAGGTCGTGTGGCAGCGCAATCACCACGGCGCCTCTATCGGCCAACGCTCCCGTGGTCCCTATCCATTGCAGTCGCCCGCTGATCAGGACCCGCTGCGGCACTGGCGGACCGAAGGTGGCTGAAGGATGTCGGTCGGTACGGCCGATCAAGTATCCCGCAACCAGGCCCCCCAGCGTTAAGATCGCCAGCAAGATGGCATGCGCGTAGATCAGCTGGCGGGAGACGCCAACGAGTTGCCGCCTGGCGATTGTCGTACTGAAGGCGGCGGGGCCCGATGCCCGCTCTTCCGTTTCGTAGATGATTTCATCGTCGTAGACGATCAGTTCAGCAAACGGATCGGGCTCGGCACCCTGGTCCGCAGGGCCCGCCGCCGGGAGCTGTTCAACGGCATCTCCGGCCGGGACGGTCAGCGGCTGGCCGCAGTTCGGACAGTTCATCCGTTGAGCCGCTTTGTCGCTTCGAGCCTTGAGTTTTCGTTGGCAATGGGGGCAGCGAAAGCGGATAGGCATGAATGACGCCCGTTCCATTTCAAGAATCCGGCGACTCGTCGGACCGCGTATCCGCCGCCACGGCATTGATACCCAACGCCAGCAAGAGACTGACCAAGACCACGACCCACACCACGGCGACCGCCAGCCCCGTCCGCTGAACAATCGCGGCCCACTTCCAGTCCTGCATCGCGGCCAGCAACTGGCTGACTCCCCAGCTAACGGACAAGGCAATCGGCAGGAGGACGGCGATGATCAGCAGAGAGGACAAAAGTTTTCGGGAAATCACAGCGCAACCCTTTGGTAGATCTCGGTTCGTGGCATCTACAAATTATTGTGCACCGCTGCTGCCGCAGATGTCAAACTTGCCGGTGGCGTGGCAGACCGGTTCTGCCGATGAGTGAAATTGACTTTTTACCCGGTGGGGTGACAATGGATTCTAACGGAAGGTTTTTCCGGATGGGACGCATGGTCCCGCCCTCTGCTGTTGCCACATCGACCCCCTGTTGGCCGCCGATGCGCCATTTTTTGCCCCCCCTGCCGCCTCCGCGCCGTGCTGGCAGCCCTTTTCCGGCTGGCCCGGCCGCCCGTTGGGGCTGCGGCTGGCTGGCAGCGGCGCTGATCATCCTCTGGCCGGCCGCAGAAAATTCTTCCACCTGGGCCGCCCGGATCATTCTCAACAATGGGATGACCCTCATGGGCGACACGGGTCGCGTGGGAACCTTGATCGTCAACCCCACGCAAGGCCAGGCGGCTTGGCCAGGTGGCGAACAAATCGTTGTCGTCGATGACGACCTGCGGAGGGTGTTTGTGGCGTTGAGCCAGGTGCGGGAGGTGATGGAGAATGTGGACACCCCGCCGATCAAGTTCAAAATTCCCCACCAGCCGGTCACTGGCAGTGGCAGCCGGCTGGGCGCGTTGGGCCGGATGGATGTGCTGGAGGGCTGGGACGGGCATGGGAGGCGGACGGTACGCCTGAGGCTGGTGGACGGAAAGGCGGACGTCATCCAGGGCATTACCCACATTACCCCCCGTTACTTTCGCGTGCAGACGCTCAGCGGAGGCCGCCCCCTGCTGCTGGATCAACGCTTTGCCACCAGCAATTTGCCCACGTCACTGTTGCGCGAAATTCTGGACAAGGCGATCGACCGAAAAAGCGCAAATGACCGTTTGCGAATCTACCAGTTTTTTCTGCAAGCGGACCGTTACGCGGACGCCGAGACGGAACTGGTGGGCATTGTCAAGGATTTCCCCCAGCTGGATCTACAGCGGGAACAGCAGTCAATCAGGAACTTGAAGGCCGAACGGGGCTTGAAGGAAATCAAGTATCGCCGCAGTGCCGGCCAGCACCAACTGGCTCAGCGCAGCCTGGAACAATTTCCCACCGACGACATCGCGGGGGCGACGCTGATCGAAGTCCGCGAGATCCTGGAAAAGTACCGGTTGGTGAAACAGCGTCTGCAGCAGCTGAGCGAAAACCTGCGCGCTCAACACAAACTGGTCGCTCAACCCGATGCCCGGGCCCTGCTGGAACCGATCATCCAAGAAATTTGCGACGAGGTGAATTCCCATACGCTCACGCGGCTAACTGCCTATTTTCAGCTGGCGGACGATCCGGGCACTCCGGTCAACGAGAAACTGGCGCTGGCCGCCAGCGGTTGGCTGGTGGGCACGGACAACGTGACCGATAACCTGCCGGTGGCCCTTTCGCTGGTGGAAGTTCGCCAGCTGGTCCGCGCGTACTTGAACGAAGATTTGCAGCCGCGTCGAGCGGATTTGTTGAGCCAGATTCGATCCCAGGAGGCGGGGGTGCCCCGCCTGGTGGCGGCCCTTCTGGCACACATGCAACCGCCGTTGCCGCGAACCGAGCCGTACGAGGGCATCCCCGGCCTGCATCGGCTGACCGTGCCCGGTCAAAACGGCCTGGCCGATAAGTCGTACCTGGTGCAACTGCCGCCCGAATACGATCCGTACCGACGCTATCCGACAATTGTCACGCTGCACGGTTCCGGTACGACCGCCCCGCTGCAGATCGACTGGTGGGCAGGGGGTCTGGATCAGCGGGATCGGCGGCGAGGGCAGGGGGCGCGGCATGGTTATATCGTGATTGCACCGGAGTGGGCTGAGTTAAAACAGAAGAAGTACCAGTATTCGGCCCGCGAACATGCTGCCGTCCTGGACAGCCTGCGTGACGCCTGCCGCCGCTTTGCCATCGACACCGACCGCGTGTTTCTGTCCGGACACTCGATGGGCGGCGATGCGGCCTGGGACATCGGACTGGCTCACCCGGACCAGTGGGCCGGCGTGATCCCCATCGTGGCCACGGCCGATTCCAACCAGTACAACTACAACGCGCTTTACTGGAAAAACGCCAAACACGTGCCGTTTTATTTTGTGGGTGGCGAACTGGACGGTGACAAGATGGCAAAGAACGGCTACCAGTTCGATCGTTACCTGCGTCACCGGGGATTTGACACGACGATCGTGCAGTTTCAGGGACGTGGTCACGAGAATTTTTCGGACGAAATCCTGAACCTGTTCGCCTGGATGAACCGCCTACAGCGCAACTTTTATCCTTCGGAATTCGAGTGCGAGACGATCCGCTCGTGGGACAATTATTTCTGGTGGGTCGAGATAAAGGAGCTGCCCAAGCACCTGGTAGCGGACCCCCACAACTGGCCGCCGCGACGGATCCGCACGCTGAAGGTGTCCGCAAAAATTCTGCACAGTGACGACGGTTCCCGCGTGACGGTTCGTTCGACGAAGGGTCCCACCACCATCTGGCTGTCGCCACAGCTGGTCGATTTCGATCGCCAGATCCGCATCCACTGCCAGGGTTTCCGGTCCGTGGACGGGCCCCCGCCGGACATTGGCGTGATCCTGGAGGACGCGCGGACCCGGGGTGACCGTTTGCACCCATTTTGGGCACGGGTGGACCTGCCGGGGAATTGAGCCGTCAGTCGGCTTTCAGCACGACTTGGAGCTGCTCGCGGCTGAGGAAGCAGCCGGTGGCCAGCCAACCGTCTTCCAGGCTGCGGACGAAATGGCCGGCCGGACCCAGGTAGCGGCGGACGACTTGGAATTCCGGCAGCTTGCTGCCGTCCAACTTTTGTTCGCGAACCGTCTCGTCGTCCCCGTCGTCAAAGACCAGATTCAGCAGCCGCCCCATCATCGACTCGGATTCGGGCATCTTCCCCTGCCGCAGTAGTTCATAGGTCGACCGGAACTCTTCGTCCGTCCGCGAAAAGGTCCGCAACGAATCGCTTTCCGCACCCAGGTCCTGCAGCGCCCGCTGGACGATCTGGTAATCGACGCTGGCGGCCAGCGTGTTACGATTTTCGGCCTCTTGCAGCACATTGACGACAAAATCAAGGTGGCTGCTGATCAGCAAGTGCCCATGGGCCACCGTTGCGGCCGCGTTGGGCAGCTTTTTTTGCTCGCCAGTCGCTTCATCTTCAGGCACCGCAATCTCGTCAAAGCCAAATTCCAGCTCGAACTCCGGAACCTCGACCTCCTCGTCGACAATTTCCCACACGACATGGTCGCCCACCATTCGCTTGCGAGCGTTGGGATCGTTTTCCATCACCTTGTTCAAGGCGTTACGGACGGGGGGAACATCGGTCAATTCAATGCAGAACAACAGTCGCTCGCTGTCGGTCGTAATCGGCGTGTGATAGTTGGACAGGACCATGACGTGCTGGCCCATGTTGGCCACCACTTCTTTGCGAATGTTGACCCGCGGACCGTTGGGATCCTTTTCCAGGCTCTCCAACACGTCCTCAAAAATCTCGTCGTCGGCCAGGGCGTTGACCAGCGATTTGGAATATTCGAATCCGTTGATAATGTCCACGTTCAGGCTGACAAACGTGGCCAGGTTGCGGGGAATCCAGGCGGGCGGCTCATGGCTGCCGCCGTTGGGGAAGTTCAACATCCGCATGGCCAGGTCGTACTTGTCCTGATTCGGATCGTCATCCGCTCGCTGGACGGCAGGAGCATAAACCATCGTGCGATGCAAAATATCGTGGGCACCCTCCGACAAGGTCACCAGACCACCGACACCCTGCACGGCCGTAAAGCCCTGCTCGCGAAGCATGTTTAACAAGTCCCGTCCCTTTTTCTTTTTCTGGCGCGGCGAACTGGCAGCTCGAACCGCATCGATATACCCAAATGGTTCGACAAACCACTTGGCGTGTGCAACCACGTCGCCTTGCGCCGCAGCCACGCGTTGGGTAATCTGCTGGTAGGCCTCAACACTCGCCAGGTCATTGTCGCCCGGTGTTTGGAAGCGGCCGATGATGTCGCGGGCCAGCTCGAGGTCGTCGGTGGCCACCAACTGGTCGTGCTGTTCATAAACAAAAATGACCGTCTTCTGCGGCTGGTCTTGCTTGTTGGGCCGGGTGTAAATCGTCATCTCGACGTCCCCCTGGCGGATCGATTCCTTGACCGCGTCCTTTTCTGTCATCTGCCGTTCGACCTTTTGCAAGAATTGGCTCGTCTCCTCACCCTTGCCGGTCACGTCCGCAATCACAGCCACCGCCGCCTGACCTTTGGCTTTCAAAATGCGGGCCATGGCAACCTCGCCGGCGGGGACCGTCTGCAGGTCCTCCCAGGTGATTCCCAGCGGTTCGTACTGCTTTTCCCACTTCTCTTTCAGCTGCCGCTTCAGATCCTCAGCGAATGGTTTCATCACCGGGTCGGCCAGCAGTTGCCCGATCTGGGTCTTTTCAAAATCGGTCGTCAACCGTTCGACATCCGGGATGGACAAAAAGCCTGTCGTGTTCGCCGGCAACAGCCGTTCGGCCGGCACAACAGCCCAGGCGTTGGTGGCGGCGAGACAGAGCAACGCGGTAAGGAAACAGGAAAAGCAAGAAAGAAAAAATGGATGCACAACGTTCTCCTTAGATCGGCCTCGTGATTTTACACCACATTCACCTGCCAACTGGACTATGGTAACCTTCCCTTTTCATCAACGGCGGTCATCCGCCGTCGCCGGTATTCCTCCAAGCATGATTCGCTACCGGTCACGATCAGGCGCTGGGAGTCAATGCGGACCGATAGTTTGTGTATCGGCAGCTTGTATCACCAGCAAAACTCAGTAAACCGTCGCCTTTATGATCCGGCCAGTTAATACAAAGTCCTCCTGGCACGGAAGATAGTAAAGCACGGCAAGCTGGATCGGCCAAGGTGTGTTTGGCTGAATTCTGGAAATTGCGGCCAAAAAAGTTTCCCCAGCCCGCATTGTCTCACAAGCCGTCTGTTGAGCGACGGGCGCGTCTTTGCCTGGCCCTGGCGGACGTCACCATTGGAGGCTGAACGAGAAGATCCATATGCCTTGCGGTCCAAGCGGGTCGCCGGCATGAATCGCAGGAAGGCGATTAACGAGAAAAACCCGCCCACCGAACCCGGTAAAGTGAAGAAAATGCAACACAGCACGGCACGATGGCGTTGGCGATCATGATGCGACTGCCCGAGAATACAAGTGAGGGCAACGAACGGGGTCGGGAGTCTTTTTTCGTGGTGGCGGGGGCAAAA
>JABAOF010004343.1_pt2 | contig 19879 bp, 29 predicted proteins | sample 7062171 | NCBI WGS metagenome assembly JABAOF01 (sample SAMN14538628, study PRJNA623070) | marine sediment metagenome | biome: marine biome [ENVO:00000428]; feature: marine pelagic biome [ENVO:01000023]; material: deep marine sediment [ENVO:00002113] | place: India: Gulf of Khambhat ...
AAATCATTAGAGCAAATTATGGGATCATATATTATTTGAATTTATTAAAAAATTGATTTATTTATTATAATATCAGTAGTTTATAATATAAAAATTAAAATTCAAAATATGGGTAATGCTATTGTTGCTACTATTGTTATTCCTATTGCTTTAATAGCAATTCCACTATGTTGTAGTGATGATCCATGTAGGGATATTGATATTATGCATCATAATATTCAATCAATGCCAAAAGTCAGAACAGAGACCGTGTATGTTAGAGATCATATCGGAGGTCATTACGAAACTAGGTTAAAAATAAAATGAAAAGAAGATTATTAAGAAAAAATGAAAAATTAATTTATTTATTTATTATTCTATAAATAATTTAATTAGATATTAGTTTATCAAATGAGTGGATCCTCAAAATCATTCAAAAATGATATTAAAAATCTAGATCCAGTTCAAACGGCAAACAGAAATAAAAGAAAACTACAGAGGGCATTAACAAACTATATCAATACAGTTATGATAACACAAATAAGAGAATTGGATAAAAAAGGCGAAAAGAATATTGTAATTCGTGGCAAAGATATTAGAAATTATATTATAGAGAATGGTTTTGACCCAGAATTTGGCATATTTTGTGAAAATCCATCCGTTATGTTTAAGTCGATTATGAAATCATTCCATCAAAATTGGCAAGTTGAACAAGCACATCTTATTGTGGAAACTGGATCAGTTGAAGATTCAAGTGATGTTTATATTAGTTGGGAAAAATCAAAATGGTGTATAATTATTTAAAAAATTGATTTATAGATATTTAATGGTATATATAGATAAATTAGATAACTAGTTTATAATGGCAGAAGATAATATTCCAATATGTAATTATCCCAACGATCAACTGTCTGGTGTAGAATGGTCTCGGATAGAAAGACAGTGTAAATCCCAAAGACATTTGGCTAAAAATGAAAATCTGAAAGACCGAATTCAGGAAGATGCTAAAACACTTGCTGAACTCGGTATTACATGCAAACAGATAGGAGATTTTATGAGAACTATTAAATATAGATTTTCAAAATACCGCGAACTAAATAACCATGGAGAAATGAGTAGAGATGAGAAAAAATTAGTCAAAATAAACACTGGTATGAATTTTGCCTATAAGGGTGTTATCCTTGATGGAAGATATGAAGTATTTTACCTAGCTTGGATGGGTGCAGAGGAATGTCCATTTCAATCACCACTTGACAAAAAATATCATGGATATGAATATGGATATTGTGACTGGGGATTTCATAAGGTTGGCACAGATGAATGGTTTCGGTATGGTGATCTGCTTATGCACGAGATAGAAGCTCATGGGTTTTTCCAATCTGAAGGATCACATTATAGGGTTGATCCTAAAGAATTTATAGAGTTCTTCGAGTTAAAACCAGGCGTTGATTATAGTCCCAATATAGAAGAAATTGAAGTGTGGGAAAGTGGAGGAGGTGTTTCGGGTGGTACCAAGACTTTCGAAGAATTTGTGGAAAAATTTATTGTAGATCAGAAAAAGATGTACGATGCAGATTATTCACAGGTTGATAGGATTGAGACAGAAGATTATGATGCAATTCTTATGAAATCCGATACTTGGAAAGCCTATGTTTTGCTAAATAGAAAAAATAAAGAGTGTAAAGAAAAAATAGAAATCTTTGATAGAACCCTTAATTTCAAACCACTCTGTATGACATTCTGCAGATTATGTGAATCTACTAAAAATATTTATCTGGATGAACCTTGAATATTTTTTATTTCAATTTTATTAATTAAAAACTTATATTACATGGCTTGTGATCAATAAATGTTACTTTATAACCTCTGTGTTTCCCACCACATAAACCAAACTCTTGAAATCTGATTGTCTCCTTTGCTGCTCTAAACATAAAACCGAGATGGCCTATTTTTTCTAAACACACAGGATCATCAAAGTTAAAATTCTCTTCACCATTATCAATGTTGTAGGATATTTTATTTGCTACTAATTGAAGATTATCCCATTCTATATCTAATTCATCTAATGGTTGGATAATTAATGTTTTTACATTGTAGCATCGACCAAAAAGGTTTTTATTGCCATCGGTGTATTTTCTATAAAATTTTAATGATTTATTGAGCATAAAATGATCACTATCATTCCATTCCTTGATATATTTTTCTTTTTTTATCAACCTATTATATTTCCGATAAATTATATCATCATCTGTATTGCTTTTATNNTTCATTTAATTCATTTTTAGTTAATATATCTTTTCTTTCTAATCTCACCATTCCAAGCAGATTACTGACTTCTTCATAAATCACATATCTAAAATCATATACAGGAATCTTCCAATAAAACTTCCCCGATACATTTATTGTTCCTGAAATTGGATAATCTCTTATACCATTTAATTTAATGTTACCATTCTCTAATATTTCAGTTTCTGGTAGATTACATGAACCATCCAAACAGACAATTTTACGATCGTCTTTAGAATCATTTCCGAAGTTATTCTCCTTGTAGTCTACAAATAGGGTCGAGCTATAAGGAGAATAAAGAACAACATGCTTAGTTATATCCATATTTTTTATATAAAAATATATAATACTTTAAGTTTGTTTATTTTTCATATAAAATATAGCAATAAACAAATATAAAAATGGAACAGTATTCGTGGGAAGAAATTTCGAAGCACAATACTGAAGAGAGTTTATGGATTGTTGTAAATGATAAGGTGTATGATGTGACTGGATTTTTAAAAAAACATCCAGGTGGTATGAATCCCCTAAAGTATTTTGCTGGAAAAGATGCAACAGATAAATTTAAAACGATTGCTGGGCATAGGATAAGTGAAATATTACCAGATATTCTGAAGAAACTGTGTGTTGGCGAAGTCAAAAAGGATAATTAGATTATTTTATTCACTATTAGTATATATGGACATTCAGGAATTTATATTCAAACATGATATTTTAGGATTATCTGTAGGTACTATAATTGGCCTTAGTGTAAAAGACTTTATCCAAACTTTTACAAATATAGTTATAGAGCCAACTATTAATAAATATATTACTAGTAATATTCAAAGTGATATTTTCCCAGTAAATACAGTGTCGGTCGTACTATCATCATTTATACAACTGATAACTTTGATTGTTTTAATTTTCCTTGCTATGAAATATATTTTTAATCCAATGTTTAAAGAGTATCGGACAGAAATTGAAAATAAGGAAAGAAAGGAAAAACTAGAAGAAAAAAAGTGGAAAGAAAAAGTTGTTGCATTGTTGGAAAAGATGGTAGTGTACCCTAATAGACCTTTTATGGGTTAATTTGTTAGTTGTTTTTATTATAAAATCAAAACAACTAAGTATAAATATCATTGCTCTTATGCCACAGCATCCACAAGATAACAGGCATGAAATATAAATATGCGCATGGTAGTTTACCAAAATACATCCAGTAGAGAATGATTAGTCCACAACTTATGATCCCTGCCACTACATCACCAATAGAATTTTCAACGTAGTCATTATCAAGAGTTCGTAAGGCTGGATTTATTTTTGGATTAAATATTGGAGCAATATAATCATAAACAATACCCTCTCCACTTAATTTACTTGTATTACCTAAAAATTCTTCGATTATATGAACAATAGTTATAAATATTAATAGTTTGGTAGCATCCGTAACATTATCTATTCCAAGATAGTGGTGTAAAATTATGTAGGCGAATCCAGGGAAATAAAAATGGTAGATGGACCAGTAGTCAAAAAAACATTTTGATTTTGGATTTGACCAACTACCAAATATGCAAATTCCATCGGGATTCCAAGTGAAGCTTCTCTTTCCCATCTATATTAAAGACAAAATAAAAAATTTATTCAATGAATTTTTTATTTCTTCATTCGTATGCTCATTCATAAATAAAAAATTGAATTTATAATTATTTAAACAATTTAAAAATTAAANNCATATATTCCTAATATATACGGACTAAAGAGTCGAACTGAAGTAGTTGAGCTTTCCAAAAAGGTTCGTCGAATTCGTAGAAGTATGAAGAGGACAGGAAAATCAAAGAATTATATTATTGGAGTAGCTGGTTTGGGTTGCCCAAATGGTCGCAAGAAATGCAGGATGTGTAGGAAATTTAAAATGGGGAAGAATTCCCGTGGAAATAGTAGGAGGAATATTATTCGAAATAGTTGGAATTAGTTTAGTGTAAAACACATTTTTGTTTATAAACATATAAAAAAAATTGATAATATAATTTACTGTGTATTGTACAATATTTAAAATATTGTAATCAATTATTGTTAAATAACACTTGTTAAAATACAATATGAAACATATGTCTACTATTTCAATACAACTTGCAATTTATAAGACTACACTTCTTTTTTCCATCATATTGTTTGTACTGAACTTTAGGAATATATTTCAAACAATTACATCTATGAAAAGTGTAGTTTTGACAATTCTTTCTGGCATGTTGACATATGTTGTGTATGGTGAAAATCCGAATAGGAAAGTGAAAAATCATTCAACTAGTATAGGGGAAACATATCAGATTGTTCCAAAAGTAAAACTATCACTATCAGCGAAGATCACTCAACAAATACAAACTACCAAATCAAAAGGTGTATCAGTAGTAGTTACACATGGTTCATCTGATCGTGGCAAGGAGTATACGGTTGCAATGAAATGCATTGTTGGACGTGATAATGGTGAATTTAGTTTAGCAACTTTTAGAATTAAGGATCCCAACAAACTAATATCAGCAAATCATTGTGAAATTGAATGTGATGAAAATAGTGATTGTTACAGAATACAAGATAATTCAACCAATGGAACATTTATATCAAAAACTAATAGTGATGGGAGTTACAAGTGGATTCCTGTATGTAAAGGAGTTAAGAGAAAATTGACGCCTGGTATATTTTTGAAATTGGGGACAAGTGTTATTTTAAAGACATTTGAAACAGAAGATTTTGAAGAACTAAAAAATAATCTCGCACATGAAGAGATATTGAAGGTACCAGAAGAACTTCTCCAATCTGCCAATAGTGTATCTCCACTACCCAAAATTATAAATAAGAAACCATATGGTCTAATGATTATAGTTGCCGCTGATAGTGGTAATGTAAATACAGGGAAAGTTCAAAAGTGTGATACGGTGTTGAAACTTGGTCGTTTTGGTGTTGCAACAAATATAGATGGTCCAGATATCTTTACTATTATCGATGATTCTAAACTACTATCAATCAACCATTGTGATATTTATTGGGACCAAAGTAAAAAATGTTATATGGTCAAAGATCTTTCAATCAATGGTACGTATATATCAGCCCCTGGAAATTATTGGCTCCGAATCATGAAAAATAAAGCTACAGAATTGAAGCCTGGTATGTTTTTGCGCCTAGCTAAGCAAGTTATTCTAAAAGTATTTAATGTTGATGAGTATGAAAAGGCCGAAAAAGATGCAAACATTACTTTCTATGAGATGGCAAAGATACCTGATGGACTAGTTAAACTGGAAAAGATGATTAAGCCAGTTGATAAAGAAAAAGTGGAAGAAGTAAAAGAAATGGAACATTCTTCATCTTTCAAAATTGGGGATAGTATTGATAGTAATTTCATTATTGGAGTAGATATTTGATTAATTTTTATTTGAATAATTTAGCATTATGCAAATAAAAATTTACGAAATATAAAAAATTTGAAAGTATCACTCGTTTAGCAAATAATATAAATAAATACTATAATAAATAGTAAATATGACATATGGCATAATTGAAATAAATGAATCTAAAGCATTTATTGGATTCGTTGATACATCTGAGGAATTTAAAGAATTTATTCAAAAAAAGTATCCAGATGTAATATATATGGAAGATATTAGTCTAGACGATTTAAGAGATGATGTATCAGCAGAGGAAGGCCCTTATTTAATCAAATTAGAAAATCATATTTATTTAGTAAAGAAATATATGGAACATGATGTTGGTTTTTTCTCTGCCAGATCTTACTATGAAACCTCAATTGAGTGTCGTTGGGGATTGATAGAATGTTCATGAAATTCGTTCGATAAATATTTATAATATATAGTTATATTATAAGTATGAAATACGCTATAGTTGAAGAAAAAGATTCTAAATCAATTGTTAAATTTGTGAATTCAGTTGATGAATTCAAAGAAGCTGTTAAAAACAGATATCCTGAAGCAATAGTTTTAGAAAATGTCACAACTGATGAGTTAGAAAAACAGTCGCAATTTGATGTTGGAATATATCTATTAGTATCAGACAATAAAATCAAACTAGTTGATAAATCCATCTATCTTAGTAAAGGGTATTTGTATAATTCAGAGTGTCAAAAAACTACCCTTATTAGTACATGTGAATTAGTCAATTGTTTAGTTAATATTAAGAGAAAAACAAAATTGGATTATATTAAATCAAATATCAAATCATTTGATTTAACTAGAATTAATGATAATTCTAGAATTAGTATTATTGGAGGAAAGGGTAGTGGCAAATCAACTATTATTGCAAATATATTGAATCAACATGATAATAAATTTAGATCAAACACCCTGATAGTATCACCTTGTGAAAAGGTAACACAATATTATAGAAACAAGTGCCCATATGCAAAGGTAATTTATGAAATGGATGATGAAATTATTAATGATTATCTGCATAATGGAAGAAATGGAGCCATTGTTTTTGATGACTGTATTAAAATAACTAATTATAAAGTGGTCATGGATGCCATACTTAATAGAGAAATATGTAATAAAATGATTATTGTTTCTTACAAAGATCCATTTGTTATTCCTCCATCTACCAGAAGAAATCTTGATTATGTGTTTTTAGTAAATCAAACATTGAATAAAAAAATATTGTTTAAACAATTTAAGGATTTATTCCCAACTTTTGGATATTTCCAGAATATTTTCACCAGCATAACAAAAAACTTTGGATGTATGGTGATAAATAGAACATCTGATGAAAAAGAGTTGTCAGATAAAATATTTAAGTATCAATTACGATTTGTGTAAGCTATTTTTAATTAAAAAACATATAATTAAAAATTGAAAAAATAAATATTTAATAGATCTTTTTTATTTGAAAACTTGAATAAAGTGTGCATTGGAAATCAACTCCATACACAAAAATCATGTCGTCTTATGAGAATTGCTCAATATGTGGCAAACCACATCCGCCGAAATTGAGGCCAATGGTGGGAGGAATTATCAACTGTAGTTGTTGTGGGAAAAGAGCAGGAGAAAATAATGAAAACTATGTGAAAAATCCACAAATATGGTTCATTGGAGATCCATTGTGTGGATACTTCTATTGCAACAAGTGTGAGTATTTTCTAGATGCCTTTTTGGTATGTCGCGAAAAAGTTGCAATTGCGACTATCCCTGATGATCTTCTTCCCTTTTTTGATAGTTGTATTGTTGGAAAAGAGCTCAATGTTAAAAGAAGTTCAGGCAAGATAGAGGCTGGATGGAAAATTACCAGGATCGAATTTTGGGCGGATAGCAATAAGGTGAATATTGTTGTTAAAAGTGGATGTACAGAGAAGAATATGCCCATCAAAGAGCTTGCTGATGTAAATAAGTAAGTGTAAATATTATAAATAATGTAAATACAAGAATAAATAAATTTATTTTTGTATTTCATTACATTTTATAATAAATGCAAATTCAATTTTAAAAAATTGATAATTTTATTTATTGTAATATCCACTATATTAGGATTTAATAGGAAACTATTGTTGTATTAGCATCAATTGATCAATAAATGACGCTTGTTTCCAAGTGTTATGCTATTCTTAGGCAGTCATCGTTTCAGAGGTCATTTTGGGTGGTTGTTAGTATATACACTCTAATTGGTATTCTACCAACTTACTATCTTGATGGAGTGAACAATGATGATCCGGATTTGGCCATGAAAGCTATCAAGGCGTATGTAATTTCCAAAATTGTCATTCAGTTTCTGAATTATTTTTACGATCAGTATGTGATAAAGTTGACTCTGGATTTGCAGAAAATTTTCGAAAAGGATGCATACCATAAGTATGATTCTATGAGTTTTCAATCTAAGACTTTGGAACAAGCTTCTGACTTTCAAAGGAAGATGAAGAATGCATCCTGGATTATCAGCAATATGATTGATTGGGGCGTTCCAACTCTGATCAGATTGATGACCTCGATTTTGGGTGCTATCTGGATTTTTTACAACCAAGGACTCCTGAAACTACTTTGTCTGATCTTGTTTGCAAATTTTGTGATTTACTGGACTATTATCAGGAAGCTCCAACATAAGTACACAAAACTTCGATCCAAAAAGAGGAATGAGCATGATCAGCTGTGGTCATTGATTACTGCGAAGTTGCCTTGGTTGGAGACGGGTGCTATTGATCCAGATAAGTTGGTAGGAATGGAATCAGAAATAATTTCGGGACAAACGGAAATTCATTTGATGTGGCAGAAGATTTCTTTTGTTACTAATTTTTTTAATGTGATGCCTTTGATTTGGTTTCTTTTCTATGATGAAATTGATTCTGGCTATTTCCTTCTTATTACTAGTGTTTTTGAGAATTTTACTAGTTCGCTGAGCAGCCTAATGAATTTCATGAATCAGTATACAAGTTATCAGATGAAGTATGAATTATTCGAAGATATCTGGAAGGATAAAGAATTTAAAGCCACGCCTCTCAAGTTTAAAATGCCCTATACTATTCATGTTCTGGGGAATCAGGTCAAACGTGGTAAATTCATTATGAATATACCAAGGATGCAAATTACTCTTGGTGATAAGATTCTAATAAAAGGACGATCTGGTCATGGCAAGTCTACTTGGATTGAGGCTCTGCTAGGGAAAATGAAGGGTGTAACTTTGAAGAATGGAGAAAAGCCTGAAAATTATTATCATCAAGTAGCTGAATTCTACCAAAACATTAAAGAGAAGATGCCTACAAAGACCATTACAATTAGACAGTTGTTTGATGATGAACAGGACAATGATTTGATTCAACATTGTCTTGAAATTGCGTGTGCTTGGAATTGGGCTCAGAAACTTGAACCTCATAAGGAGAAGGAACCAATTAAGATGATGACATTTACAGATGTTGTTAATGTGGTCAAGAAGCATCTATTCGGTTGGAAATCAAAACCTATCAAGGAACTAGATCTTGAGATTGGCATCGAGAAGTCAAAGCCGCATATTTTCGATCGAAAGATTTTTGAAAAGCATTCTGGTGGTGAAAAGACTCGTCTGGCTTTAGCAACTAGGATTCATCAGATGATCAAGAATGACGCCAAGTGGTTAGTTTTGGACGAGCCAGAGCAGGGATCAGATCCAGAAGTTGCATATCAAATTGTCCAGAATATTCTTAACGAGTTTCAAGGCACGACTCTGATTGTAATTTCTCATTTGGAGTTCATCCAAAATAAGTTCGAGTGGACTCAAAAGTATACCGTCCATGAGGGAATGGTTAGTGTGATGAATTGATTTTAATTCTTGTTAGAATTTTATTTTATAATAAATATTTAATAAGAAATGCCTTTTAAAAGTGAAAAACAAAGACGTTTATGCTGGTATCTTTATAATAAAGATATAAAAGCTGGCAGGAAACCAAAATGGGATTGTAGAGAATGGGAAAAAGAAACTAAAAAATTAGGTAGACCATTACCTATTAAGAAAAAATCTAAAAAGAGATCCCAAAAAAAATCTAAAAAAGGATCTAAAAAAAAATCTAAAAAAAGATCCAAGAAAAGATCAAAGGGTAGATATAAGAGAAAGAGATCGAAGAATAGATAAATTTACATAATCAAACTATTTTATGCGTTTACCATTAAAATTAATAGTATTAACCTATAATATTATGAATTACTCACCATTTGAAGCATGTTTGCATTCAAAAACAAAGCCTTTCAACTACTATTATAACACATGTTTATCATGTGGAGAAAAATCATGCAGTCATCCATTCGAATACATGTCATTGAGAAAACCAGATAGGTACACACAAGAATGTATGAGATCGATGCCCTGGAAAAATGGACTGTATGAACAAAAATTCTGTACATTATGTAATGAAAATTTACGTGATAACATATGCTATAATTAAGCATAATCATGAACATATTCATAATCTTTCCCTTTCATATGTTGTTTTGGAAACTTAGTATATGATTAATATTTTTAAATAGAAAAAATTGATTTAATATTATCTTAGCTGTATTATACAGTTTAAATAATATTAGTTAAACATGGCATACAATAATAAAGATGAAGAGCGTCGCAAAAAAGAAAGTCGCGAAGATTTCCAAAGAATAGTTGGAACAATTACTGGGGTTCTCCAAAGTATGAGTAGGCGAAGGGCTGCAATTGATGATCCAAAAATTAGATATGCATTATTGATTGATAAACTGTGTATGATTGTCGATACCATGTCAAATTTTGCAAAATACGAAGCGCATAGATTGGAACTAAATGATCATGCTATTGAACAAATTGATGAAACTAGTAGTGATATCCAAAATGAATTAAATGAAATGATAAAATGGATTTCTGCATATGACCATGCCAATGATTGGACAGTTATGAATGCAGGTGAAGATGGAACTACAGAAGCAGAAGCAGAGGCAGAGGCAGAAGGGGGATATGAAGAATAAAGTTGATTATTTTATTGATTAATCATTTAATGGATAAAATAAATATTAAGAATGGAGTGTTTTAATTGCAAAGCAAATGATACAGAAATATATAATTATGAAATACCATGGCATTATAGGCCAAAATATAAATATAGAATACGCAATGGAGAAACAGATAAAATGACTACACTTGAAGTTAATCTTTGTGAAAATTGTGGCTATTATGCAACTTATTCAAGTGATAGTTTGTTGGGTTGGGACTGGTGGGATGCTATTGATGGTCTAGATATGATCATTGAATTTGGAAAAAGAATGAAGGAACATGATATCGAACAGTATTATGAATATGAACTACCAGCTGAAATGACAGCCGCTGTACTAGATGTTTTACGATATTCGTCCTGATTTTTTATAAATTGGTAAATATCCATGCGCATCTTTTCTAGATCAAAATATTCACTGTAGATATTTGGATGATACAACCTCAAGTATTCCAAAGGAGACATTACTGACAACTGCATGAGTAATTGTAGTGTTTGGTATCCAATAATAATCATATTTAACAGAAGACATGTATACAATAAACTGTTTGAGAATAGTATGTTTATTAAATTGGATATTGTCATCCATATGAACCATAATGGCAATATTATCCAAACAAATGTCGTTAAATAGTATGGACCATTGAAAATTGGAGTTCCAAATAGTAGGTTGATGTCATTTGATATATTTGTCTTTAGTTCATTTAAACTTTTGTTTGTTTTCCCTTCAAAAATATCTTGTAGATCTTTCCTATATGATCTGACTACACTTAATTTTCTTAAATAAGTTATATATATCTTATTATCAATTATAATTGTCGAAATGGTAATAGCTAACATAGTAGCTAAATTAATGAATTCATTATTTCCATATTTTTTATCAAAAATAGGAAGACATGTATAAATAAGATATGGTGAAATAGTTAGTAATTTGAAAAGATTATTTTTATGTTGTGTAAAAAATGAATCATGAATTACTGGATCAAGTGTTTCTTGCATATTATTGCTATTATTTGATTAATAATAAACAACAAGCATTTAATGAATAAATTATCAATTTTTATTAAAAATTGATATTTTTTTTAAATAATTATAGATTTTTATCTATTCAAATTAAACAATATGAATCAATATTTCACATGCGAAAAATGCCATATCATCAAAGATCAAGAAATATTTGTTAATCATTTGGGAGAAAAAGTCCCGATAGCAAATCATATTTTTCGATATATAAATTGTGAGGTTATAAAACCATTTCTTAATTATTCTATTGGTGATAAATTGTGGTTGGTTGAAATGAATATGTCAAATGTGATACGTATATGGGATGATAATGAATATGAGAAGGAAAGATTTAAATTTGGATTTGGTCCGACAACCATAGGTAGATATAAGGTATCTATTGATGGTAAAGAATTTAATTGTTTTTTGCATGTTTGTAATGGTTGGTTTTATCTAATAGAAAAAGGGGGTTATCCAGTAGTAGATGATGGTCGTATTAAAATTAAAGGGTGTAAATTTACAAAAGGATGGAGAAAATATGAAGAAGATTTTGAAATAAAAGAATTTAATTTTAATCCAGAAGGACAATTTACTATTAGATTTTATAATGAGCCTGAAGATATTAATGGGACATTCGAATTTAAGATTGATCAGTTTTAAGATCAATCTTCCATCTCACCCCTAACCTAAATTATTATGCGTTTATTTTATATAAGATGTCAATCAAAGCTGTACTCATAGAATGTGATCCGGGCAATACACTCGGCGGATCATGCATAAGAGATGTTCACAATATTGCTAAATTTTTGTTGGAACATGGTGTTGCTGAAGAAAACATACAGATTTTACTAACTGACATGTCAAAAGGTTCTATGGAAGGAATTAGCTATTCGCAATCTAGAAAACTACTTGAGATCCTTGATAGTTTAGAATTAAATAGCGGTGATACATTAATTGTTCTGCTAAGTGGTCATGGATACACAATGGGTGATCGTGATGGTGATGAAGAAGATGGCAGAGACGAGTATGTAAATGTAGGGATGGTAATAACAGATGATATGTTGTATGAACATATAGTATTGAAGCATAATATGAATGGGGTTAACATTTTGATGTTAGGCGATACGTGCCATTCAGGGACTATGTTTGATCTACCATACAAATGTGATTTGAATAGTATGAAAATAATAAACTGTTCTAAAAGAAATGATAAATTAAATGTTAATGCTATCTCATTATCTGCTTGTTTGGACAGCCAGTTGTCTATGTGTGATATTGGTGATAAGGCTGGATATGGTGGTTCATTGACAGTTTCATTATTGGAAAATGAAGATGTATTTTTGGAATTGATAAAAATGGATTATTCTAATGTTAAAAAAATCTTTTTCCGATTAAGATTATTAAGACAAAATGGTTTGCTATGTTTANNTAAGGCAAAATGGTTTGCTATGTTTATCTAATGATAAATAAACATATTTTGATATATGGGAGATAATAAAATATAAATGACTAATATATATGCCGGAAATATTAACCAAATATCCAGATATAGTTATAGAACTACTACAAAATTTAGGTGTTGTTTGTGGTGAAGGGGATCCACAGATTCTCAAACAATGTCCAATAGAAAATTTCTGCGATCTCCCAAAAGGAGAATTGTGTGTATTGGGGTTAGATAAGAGTGATGAATTGACTCAATTTAGCGTTACATCTATTCAGGAGGGTGGAGAAAATAATTTAATTAATATATTGGTTATTCTTATGATTTTAGTTTTGTTATTTGCATTAGTTTATTTAGTAATCTATTGGTTGAAAAGGCGCAGAAAAAAGAATAAAAAACGAGAAGAGTGAAATAGATATTTTATTTATTTTCACTTTGTAATAGTATAAATGTATCCAAAGGTTGAATATATTATAAAAAAAATAGAATGGTTTCAAAAGTATAATCCAAAAGTTTTTCATAAAGAAATATGGCGTCAGCTTTATGAATTATATGCACCACTTGTTAATAGCATCAATATCAAACATCTAACTCTAATTGGAGGAAATAAATATAAAGATATAGAATTTATTCAAGAGTTTCATGGATATAAATTTAGAGTGAATATTAGAAAAACGAAATATGATATTTTAATAAATATATTAACCCATAAAGACAATAATCCACTAGAGTGTGGAATTATAAACATTGATAGGGAGAGAAAATTAGCATATTTGAATAATATAAGTTATTATGAAGATTGTTTAGAACCAATTAGGCCAGATTATATTAAAAATAAAAGCGGATCATTAATTTTAAGATTTATTTTAGATTTCTTAAAGAGAAATAAAACTTTATTAAACATTAACAGAATTGCATTGAAAGACACAAGCGGATTTGTCAAAGACAAATCCTTGCGTAGTTCAGAGAGAACTCCTTTAAGAGTTTCTCTTCCTGACAACTCTATTAAATCTTGCCCTAAATGCAAAGATAATATTGAATTAGGAAAAATGTATTTTTTATTATATGGTAATACATGGTATGGCAAGTATGGTTTCCGTCCATATGATATTAGGAATGACATTCCAGATAAAAGATATATCAAATCATATATCAGAAACCAAAAAATAGTAATTAGAGCAAAAGTAAAAGATGTTAAACTAGTTGAATATATATTGAGGGGGATCAAAAAACATAAATTAAAAGGGATCGATGTTAAATACCTAATTGGCAAAATAAAAAAATGGGATGAGAAAAAGTTATCTGATGTATTGAAAACAATAATGAGAGATTATGATAAATATTGTTGTTTATTTACATATATTCAAGATAAGATATTTGATGAATTAAGATTACAATCATTTCATAATTTTTCATTTTATTTGGATATTTAAAAATAAAAGAATTCATAATAGATATTTTTATTTAGTACGTTAAAAATATATAATTTTATATATTTAATCATGTCAAATATTTCAATTGATACATATTTTGATAAAATAATTGTTATTAAACTTTTAAAATCTAAAGATAGATTGGAAAAAATTATCAACTGTTTCAAAATGAATAACATTGTAAACTATGAAATTTTCAGAGCGATTGATGTCATTGAAGCAGAAAAATCTGGATGGAAGATTCCAACTGCACATTCTAATCGTCCAGGTGTAACATATGATCTTATGAAACGTCAATTAGCATGTAAGTTAAGCCATTATGGGGTCTTAAAACTTATGAAAGAAAGAGGTTATAATAGAATTCTTATATTAGAAGATGATGCTTTTATTAGCAAAGAAAATTTATTAAGATTGAATAGTAGTTTAAAAGATATTGAAGATAATGATTTAAATTGGGATATGTTGTACTTATTTGCATCTTTTCCAAATATTGGAGGTAACATAGTAAATGATGTATATCGCCTAAATTATAGTCCTGGAGCAGTTGCTTATGGAGTATCCATAAATAAATTGGATGATATCATTCGTTCAGTAGAAATGAATGAACATCTACCTATTGATGATATATATTGTGCTGTGGTTCATCATTATTCAAATACTATCTGCATACATCCATGGGTAGTTGAAACTGGTAAGTTTAAAAGTGTTATAAATTTTGGATGAATATTTAAGTTTTAGTCCAATAATTTTCGTAGTGATTCAATCTTCTCTGTTAACTTTACACTATTAATCTTTTCATTAATTGATTCTAAATGTTTGATATTCTTTTGCAATCGTTTGGGAGTTATCTCATGTCCATCCCCTAGAATAAGCTTACCATCTATTTTTTCAACTTCTGAATAGTGCAATATTGTCGCTTCTGTGTTAAGATATGGATTGCCAAATTCATCATATTCTAGCATCTTATTTTCTTGCAAGTTTCTTAGGGAGAAGATGATTGATGGAAAACCAGTATCTTCCCTTTCGAAGAATTCTATTTCGCCAAAAGGAGAATTAATAAATAGTCTGGGTGTTTTTGTAATTTCTGCAGATCCTATAGACAAAGAATCTTCATCTGGGGATGATTCTGGGCTAACGGAACCTAACAATTTTTTATAAGCATCTTTACTTAATATAACATCCAAATCAGTAACAACACGGCCAGTAATTTGTGCAACTGCATAACCAGCTATAATGGCATAATCATCACTGGTTATATCATGTTCTTTCATGAAATCAGAGAGATATTTGGCTAACTTTTGATTGTTAGTCAAATTAGCTCCTGCATCCATGGTTTTTAAGCTTAAATGCTTTTTATTATTTGTAGAATTAATCAATAAAGATGCTGAAAGAAAAGAATGTTCAAATTTTTCTTTTAGATCAATATACATTTTCTTATATTTGTAGTATTCTTGTTGATAATTCATATAATTATATAATTATATTTTTTTCAAATAACATATTATTCTCTAATATTTCTTTTATTGTTGGATTGTCATAAACATTAACACCCTGCTTATGGTATTTTCTGATTAACATTTTCAATTCATAGATCATTCCTGTTCCAGATTCAAATTGGATATTGCCATGTGTATTCCAATAATCTAAGATATAAGCAAGGTGAGGCAAGAAACTTTTTGGGTCATATTGCGCAAGGGCAAACATTAGCATATCTTGTGCATCATCATATCTTTGTTTAATAACATTCATAAGAATTGGTATACCATCATTTCCTAGGAGTGGAATGAAGCCAAGGATATGCCAATAATAGTAAGGCCGTCTAAATTGCCTTTTTTGTAAAGTTCTTTCTACTCTTTTGGCATCTGTATCTAACTTCTTAAATTCTAACAGATTCTCCTTTATTGAGTATAAACAGATAAATATCCTACCATGCGGAAAGGTTCTATTGTAATTCTTCCATGATTGATTCATATATTTTGGCCACAGATGGTAAATTAGTCTGGCAATCTCCTCGTTCGTGTCCCATGTTTCTGCATCCAATGCATAAGCATAAGGATCCAATACGAACTTTTCCAAAATATTAACAATAAATGGAAGTGGAAAGTCTAACAGGATACAATTATCAATGTCATAATCTCTCTTGCGATTATTAGAGACAAATTTTATAAATAAATAGTGTTTAATATCTTCATCTGTAAAAGTTTTTTTATTACCATTCCAACCTTCATAGCATTCTTTGACCATCTCATGATTATCTTTGTTGGCTACAAAAGATAAAAATTCATTGTACATAATGATTATTACTAGTAATAATTATTAAGTTTATTAGTCTTTAAATATCAATTTTATAATAAATTAAGTTTGCGAATTATATACACGGCGGAGTCTCTTGAGCCATGAGTCCGAGTTTGAGATGAAGCTATTGATTACAGAGGATGGAAGCCAACCTTTTGGATCAACGTGATCAATAGATGTAATCTGATATTGATTCTCAATATCAGTTGGTTCAATAGCAACCATTGAACGAGCAACTGCACGAACTGGAGAACTTTTATGTGGGGTGTCTTCACGATTAATTGATTGAACAAATACATAGTGTTTATCATCTACCTCACGATGGAAACGGACGACAAGTGTCTCACGATTTGAAACCATTGAACCTACTGCAAATTCTGAAAGAGTTATTTGGCAATTATCACGATCTTCTACAACATCATGAGATTCACAATTAGAGTAGAGATTGCGTCTCTGTTCATAAGTTGGAGTATACAATTGTTTAATGAGATTAGCGATATCAACATTATCAATAAGTCCGCGAACACGAACCAAATTAACATCTGAATCATCAATTGGCGCAGTCTCAATAGTAATACCACTGGACTCTTTAACTAAAGTCCAATCAGTTCGGGAAAGCCATTCTTGCCTTTGTGTAAAAACTTCGCTTTCAAGTTGTACATATTCGTCAGTAGTTGTTGGAGTTGGGAGATCATTGTATTGCCATTCTGTTTTCGTGCTGAACCAAGATGCCATTTACTATTTATTTATTAATATTATTATTTGGCATTTTTTTATATGGTTAATTGAAAAAGTTGATTTATTTTAATTTTTATGCTATTTATTGATTTATTGTTAATAATAAAATAATAATACAATGGATCTTTTAGGCTTGATTACATTCAGCAACGTTGTCTTTGCTCTATCGATCTCCATGATCGTGATGGGCAGTGTATGGTTATTTGGCATCCATTTTCTTGCTATTATCACTTTAATTCCACTCCATATTCTCGAATTGCTCTTGTATGGAGGATTGACATATTGTATTAACAGAGCACCAGATTGGTTTGGTGAATTAGCTTATGTTTGGGGATTTCTATTTGCATGTGGATTGTCGGCGACAACATTTTTAACTATGGTTAGAGCTAATATAAACTTTTCAGTGTTTAATCTAGTCAATGTGATAATTCATGGAGTTGTTGGAGTATATCTTCAATCAACAATGATAAGTTTTATGGCTGTTGTTTTCTTCATGGCACTTATTGGATTTAATTTTGCACTCGGTCAAGGATTTATATCATTGGGTTATGAAGAAATAGATATTATTCCATCGGCTACATTTGCTTCTGGGGTTGTTACGCTCCTTGGATGTTACTTCAAACAGCATCCATTTAATCATGTATCACTTTTCGTCCCTGGGATGCTTTGGTTGGGCCCACTAGTATTCTATGTTAGTCTTCTAATTATGTCATCATCCCTCTACCATGGTAGCAAAAATGGTCCATATGTAAATATGAATTTAATAACGGTGATTGCTGGTGTGTGTGCATTGTTCTTTGGAAATGTTTACAGTATCTCCCAGTTAGCTGGGATTGGCGGAACATTCTTTACTATCTTCCTCCTAGAGAAATATTACGAACTCATGCCAAATAGGGTGGAAACTTGGGCTTGGTCTACTCTATTACTCGGCATTGTTCTGTATACTGTTAATATTCATTATAGAACTGAAATCGAAAATTATGGATTATATGAGTATTTCCATCTACTACCACCAATAGAAGGTTAGGAAATTTTATTTATTAATATAATAATTTATGTTTTAACTTAAACTTACTCCATTCCAGATCAAGTTTTGTATTTCGCTTAGCTCTTTCCAAATAATTCATTTTCCTTTTTCTTTTTTTAATAATCTATAAAATTCATATTCAGTATGTTCAGCTTCTTTTGCTAATTTATCTATTTTGTTAAATATTTGCTCTAGATATGCAATTGTTGTAGGATCCATGTAATTTTATAATTTTATAAATTTACATGTGGTAAAATAATTACTTGACTAACGTATAAAAAATTGATAAATTAATTATTTATAGCCATGTATACAAATAATATTTATATAAAAATGGAATTTAAGTATCAGCTTCTTCTCATCACTTCTATCCTCATCCAAGGAGTATTATCTAATACTCACTGTTGTAAATGTAGCAATGCTAATGAAACCATTGGCGTTTGTATAAAAGATGGCAGAAATATTTCTTCTCAGGTTTGCAAGGAATATGATCCATGCCCGATGGGTTATAATTTTGTTGATGCTTTTAGCACCACAAATGGTTCATGCATAGAAAACTGCCAATCGAATAAGAATTCATCTTTGGTAAGTAGAAAAGTATTGTCATATACTCAATTTTTTAGTTGCTATGCACCTCCTTTAATATATGGAAAGTGGTGTAGTAGTGGATATGGAATTTTTGGCAAAGATACAGTGACTATCTCTGTTGAACCAATTGGTGATACAACTCTATTTTGTGAAGTTAATTGTTGTAATCATATAGCTGAATTTTTGGATGAAATTACTTGCAAATGGGATTGTGCTGGGCAACCAGCTATTAGATGTTATGGAAATCCAACTGGTGCAAATGTACGAGCAACTCAACTATCATGATTTATTTTTTATTATTTATTTATTCATTGAATTAATAAATAATAAAAAATTGATTATAAAAAATACTGCTCATATGTTTTCATTATGTAATTGTAATAGACATATCGCAAATGATTGGCCAGAATATTCTCATATTTATCGAAGTGGTAACACTATTGATAACTATTATATTTATTCTACAAATGGCACATTATTGGTCGCATGTATTATTAGATAAGATACTAAAATGGGCAAGGCCTGAAAATGAGATATTGGATTTTTCTAACTGCTCATATAATTCTCAAAAGATTTCAAAAAATTGAAGTAATTGAAATATTTCATATTTCAAAACTCTAATTTTTATACCTAAC
>JABAOF010012200.1_pt2 | contig 19864 bp, 15 predicted proteins | sample 7062171 | NCBI WGS metagenome assembly JABAOF01 (sample SAMN14538628, study PRJNA623070) | marine sediment metagenome | biome: marine biome [ENVO:00000428]; feature: marine pelagic biome [ENVO:01000023]; material: deep marine sediment [ENVO:00002113] | place: India: Gulf of Khambhat ...
AAAGCATTGGAACATGGTTGCTTTATTTGTAGTGGCAGTTATTTTGGCATCGGTCGGTGCAATTTATGTCTTTTTGTGGTTCGTAGGTGATGCTCAATCAACAGGTATGGTGCCAGCGACTTTAGGTCTATGGACAATGGGAAACCTAGTGACCTTTATTTTACATGCAATTTTCTGGGAACTACTTTTAATCGGAGTTCCTGTAATTTTAGCGGCAGTGGCAGGTTGGCTGTGGTGGAGAAGATTACCTAGCGAGGAAAAGAAAGAATATCATTTCTTTGGCAAGCGTTCGCGCACGACAAGCGGAGGAGGAGGAATATCGCTATTGTTTTTTGTTGCGTTCTGCATCAAGGTTTTCATTGATGGAAACTGGGATGTTGCTTTTGCTACTTGGACATTTGATTATGTCGTGTATTCTATGTTTTGGATACTAGTCTGGATTCTAGTTATCTTCGGGATTCCTATAGCTATAGGAGTCATCTGGTGGATACGCCATGAGATGAAAAAGAAACCCTAATATCTTTCTCACCTAGTTTCCACCCGTTGCCGATGCGCGCGCATAAGGGACTGAGGTTGAAATTCTATCATTTTAGTCCAGCCAGTTCTAGAATGTCCATTACATCCTCATCCTCCAGATCATACCAGACTTTATAGGCGTCGGCTACAGCAAAAAATGGACCAGATCTGACGTTCAGGCATACAATCTTATCTACATGAGGTCTCACGCGCTTGATAGCACTGATCGGGGCTGTTGGAACAGCTACCACTATCTCTTCAGCGTGCTTCTGTTTGAGGGCTTTAACGGTAGCCAGCATCGAAAAACCAGATGCCAACCCATCGTCGACGATGATGACGGTTTTGTTTTTGAGATCTGGGAAAGGTCTGTCGCCCCTAAAGATCATAATTCTCTCCCGGACAATTTCTTTCTCTTCCGCCACACATCGTTCAATATCTTTGCTAGTTAACCCCAAAGAAGTCACAAGTGGCTCATTAAGGAATACGATTCCATCCCATGATATAGCTCCGAACCCAGCTTCCTTGTTCCATGGGACATGTAGCTTTCTAGTGACGACAAGATCCAAAGGAAATTTCAGTCTACCAGCAATCACGAAGGCTACCTGCACACCGCCCGCCGGAATGGCAAGAACATAAACATCCTCCTTTCCTTCATAATCTTTGAGTTTTTCAGCCAACAACCTACCAGCATGAAAGCGATCTTCGAATACGTGAACCCTATTCCTAAAGATAGGTTCATCTACGACTTCAACCATGGACTTCCCATCACTTCCATGGAACGTTGACTCATTCAATACTCAACTATGTGCGCGGTTCATACATATTTACGCTTCTACATGTATATTGCTGTTACACTTTATCCATGTTCTTCATTTTCATGATCAATAACTTTCTTAGAGTCTGGATGTTTGAAAATGCAGAAGCTGCAACGCCAAACGTCATCAAGACTTTTCCGATACACCATGAAAAAAAGATTTTGTTTTTGATATAAAGAGGCTTCGATGCAACAACAAGTAGCGTCGGAGAGAAGTTAAATTTTAACCCTTAAAAAAGGGGAATTTGCGGGGGGATATCTCCAATGCCTACGGAAAAATTCCAATTTGCTAAGCCGGACCTTACGTATTTATGGTGTCGGGTCTATTCTTTTGCGATAGATGTGTTTTCCGTCAAATTCGTCAACTTTTTCGAAACAAACCTCTATCAGAGCGCGCGCTTCTAACACAATTCGCGTGCAACTCGTATGCAGGAACATCCAATTCAGTTGTCTGCTGGGGCCCCGGGATTTTAAGATTTGAGGAAGGCAAAAGAAAGACAGCTGCAAGAAACCCCGTACCACGCGCCAGTCAACGTGGAAGATCCCGCAAGCCCTCTCAGCCATTCCAACCTGCAAGCGCTATATTGCTTTTTGTTTTTCCTCAGCGCATCCGCCGTCCAATCGACAAAAAAAGAAGGGGGGTTGAAGGGTTTGCTATCGTTTTCTGAAGAATATGTCGTATACAACGAGGATTGCAACTACAACTATTGCTGCAATTATGGCTAGGTCTACGGAGGTGTAGGCGGGTGCTTCTGGGTATTCTGGCCATTCTGGTGTACCGTATTCTGGGGGTTCTGGGTAAGGCTCTGGTGCTTCTCTTACGCCCACGTGGGTTTCTGCGAAGGAGCTGCCGTAAGAGTCGTCTCCCATAAATGTTGCCATGACCTGGTATTCGCCTGGAACTTCTGGAGTCCACATATGACCAAAGGTGCCGCTCATGTCAGTGGTGACGTCGCCGATGTGGATGAAATTACCGTTGGGATCAAGGGTGTCTAATGAAACTGGGACTCCAGTTACGTCTGCGGGGATCGGTCTCTGCATATGCAGGTACTCCATCCATCCAGTCATAGATTCTTTAGATACACATGGAGTGTGTGGCTGAGCTGGAGACAAGTCCAAGACTGAGCCTTCGATCACTACGCTTTCTCCTAAAGGTATAACTTTAGGAGATGCTGTGACTGTTGTCTGGCTTCTACCCTTACCGAAGCAGTACATGTATCCATCGTATCTACTAGTGCCTACGAGATATCCGTCAGCTACAGCTGCTGCTCCAGCCCCGCCAAACACGGCTCCTACAGGTATACCGCCCGTTATGTTCCATATGCCCTCGCCTGTGGTGGCGTTGACGCAGTGGAGCTTCCACCCTCTGGTGAGGGGCTGGGTTGGCGTGTGTTCAGTGTTGTACACATAGTATTTTCCGTCAGCTATTAGGCCACCACCGTTAAAGGAGTAGACTCCTTCACCATTTTCGTCAATGTAGGGTGTTTCATACGGGTATGGCGTTGGCGCCTTGTATTTCCAGACTATGCTTCCGTCATCCCAGTCGAAGGCGTAAACACCTGAATAGGCGTTTCGGTAGAATAGGCCGTAAGCCGAAGCTGAAGAGTAGGCTCCGAAGCCAGCCGAATCCCACGGATAGTCCATAACGTCGCTTTTCCAAGCCAAGCTCCCATCATTAAGGTTAAAGGCTACCCAATACCCGCCCATACTCAGAAAGGCCACCTTACCATGGTCAGCAAGAGCACACATTGGACTGTAATTAGTCTCCTCAACTGTATTGTCCCAAAGCAATGCACCTGTCTTTAAGCTGGCAGCCCGAACACGTGTTCCATGCCATATTCCTGTTCCAGGAGGAGTTAGAACATCTACAGCACCAGCTATACCCGCCTCGAAATCGTAACACACGGCAAAAGCATCACCTAACGGCCAACTTATGTTGCTTATCACCGCGTCTGCGAAGTTGTAAGGGGGTGCACCGGGAGCCGCGGGACCCGCGACAGCCGCAAGTGTCGTCCAGTTAATCCAACGGTAGTCAGGATCAAAAAAGGTGCCAACGTTCTGCACGGTGTAAGCGTACCCGTTTCTGTAGTAGGTGCCTGACGTTAATGGAGCAATCGAAGCGTTAAAGGTCACTTCTCCACTCCAAGGATCAAGCTTTAACAGCCTTCCGCCGCCAATTGACACAAGAGATACGCCAATTCCAAATTGAGGTTGACCGCCCGTGACCTCTTCAGCACCTCCGGTGTATTCAAGTTGCCATGGAGCAGTCATTGCACCGAAAATCCAAAAGGTGGTTGGGGTTGGATCTGGAGAGATCTCCCAGTATATTTCTCCTGTTCGTAGATCGTAGCATCGGAAAACTGTTTCCCCTCCTGGCAATGTAACGCTCTGGTAGCATCTTCCTTGATAGATTACACTTGGACCAGCCCCAAAACCAAATCCGCCAAGGGATTCGACTCTTGCCTGTTCCGCAGTTATGCGTCCTATGAGGCCTGCTAGGCTGGTTTGGCGTCTCCATGCTATGTGGGCTGTGTTTGGTGCTTGAACCCATGGTTCAAAATTATATTGGGAGCTCCAGTATTTGTTTGTGTTAGCTGGCCAGTCAGGGCCTCCTCCAGGGCCACGCCACGGATAGTGTCCTGCAATCGACCACCACTCCCTGTTTTCTGGGGATATCGGCCATGTCCAGTAGTCTGTAGGAAGCGACGAGGGCGGCCAAGATAGAACTGGTTCCGCTTGCACCGTGAGTTCCTGCCATTCTGTGGAGGAAGGCTCATAATATGTTGAGTTGAGAGTCACCATAGCCGGCTCAAAAAAACCTCCAGGAACCTCTGCCTCTGGGAAGTAGCTTCCACCGAATTCAAATTTGATTTTCCATGTGCCTTCCTGGTCTGCCACATATTCAAGCCATGCAGTTGTGTCTGCTGGGTAGGATTCCATCGTTATGGCGTCTTCGTTTCCATCGGGATCTGTGATTGTTACTGTGTAGTCTGTATGGTATCTGGCTCTATGAAGAGGAGGGTTAGTCCACACATTGACGAGGAAAGTTTGGCCCACGCCAACGGGGTTAGGCCTAAAACTCAGAAAAGCCCTCGTCTCAAAAACATAATCTGGAGTTACACCTGCCGGTAGCGGTTCACCACCTTGAGTCTCTTGCGCTTGAGTATTAATAGGAAATACCATTAGTGTAACAGAAGCCACCAATAGAACTAAAGCGATAGCAACTGGTTTGCTTTTGTGTTTCAAAGATCTTTTCATTTTCTTTTTCCTCACACTCAATTCTTTGAGGCAGTTAAATATACGCCATTAGTGTTTAAGTGTTTTTTGCTAGCATTATTTTAGTACAAACTTTTCACTTTAGAGTAGATTTTTACTATTAAAAGTATAATTGATGCGTTACTTTAAGCCATAAACGTTCTCCTCATCTGAGGCATGCATCGAAGAAATGTATGAATAATTGATTATTGAATAAATAATTTAGAAAAGCGTTAATTGCTACATGGGTAAACGGCATGCGTGTATCGCAAACCGATTCGGGAGCCCCTAAGAAATAAAAAATGGGGGTTTGCGGGGAAGGATGTCGGGAGATTTCTCCACTGTACTATGGTTCCACCGAACCATTGGATTCCTTAAGAGAACTGTTGCAGCCCAACTTTGCCAATGACGCTGCAGATAAAAAAAGGAGGAAAGTTGAGGTAAATCCTGCTTCAACACAACATTATCCTGCAATAAATCTTCACCCGAACGCAAATAAAGAGGCTCATAAGAGATTTAGCGCATCTCTTAGATAAAGTCGTCTAATTGGTTGTTGGGTTGTCTGCTGGGGCCCCGGGATCCTCGAAAGGGACAAAACAAAGCAAAAACCCCACCACGCGCCAGTCAACGTGGAGATCCCGCAGGCCCTCTCAGCCTTATTCTTACGCCCACAATTATTCCTTAACTTTCCTTGGCACATCTACTTCTAAACAACAGAAAAAAAGAAGGGGAGGTTGATGGGTTTATTGTCGTTTTCTTAGCGCCCAAAGGTTAACCAAGCCGATGACGATGGCTACTGCAACAGCTACTATTATGCCTATGAACATTGGTGTGAGACTACTGTTGAGGTCTTCGACTGCTCGATCGATATCTTCTTGTACTTCTGGTTCTGTTGCTGGTGTTACTGGTTCTTCTGGTGCTTCTCCTACGCCCACATAGGTTTGTGCGAAGGAGCTGCCGTAAGATTCATCACCCATAAACGTCGCCATGATAGTGTAGGTACCTGGAACTTCGGGAGTGAACATGAAGCCGAAGGTTCCGCTATACCCGTCAGTGGTGACGTCGCCGATGTGGATGAAGTTGCCGTTCGGATCAACGGTGTCTAACGAAACTGGAACCCCAGTTATCGTTTCATTGCCCCAGAGTCCGTCGATTGGCCTCTGCATGTGCAAGTAATTCATTTGTGTATCAATTGATTCTTTGGAAACGCATGGAGTGCCTGGTTGAGCTGGAGACTGATCTAAGACTGTGCCCGTTAACATGACGCTTTCGCCTAGAGGTATTTCAGTCTGTGGAGCTGATATTGTTGTTGCACTTTTACCCTTGCCGAAGACGTACATGTAGCCGTCATAAGTGTTGCCCGCTGTGATGTAACCGTCAGCGGCGGCACCTGGGTTCATTGCTCCAGCTATTGCCCATATCTTCTCGCCTGTAAAGGCGTCGATGCAATGGAAGCCCCAACCTCTGGTGTAGGGTGCAGTAGGCGTGTGCTCACTGTTGCGCGTGTAGACTTTTCCGTCAGCAACTATGCCAGATCCGCTGAAAGACAAAGATTCCACGCCATCCTCGTTATAGTATGGAGTTTCGAAGGGGGCAGCCGGTGCAGTATATTGCCAGACCATATGTCCGTCTTCCAAGTCAAAGGCTTGGACGCCAGAATAGGACCAGAAATATGCCATGCCGTAAGCTGCGGCCTCGTCGTAGCCGTAGAATCCGCCCCAAGGATAGTCTATGTCGGTATTTTCCCATAGTTGTTTGCCAGTGTATATATCATAGCCTCTAACGACACCGGCGCTAAAAACACAGACATACACTCCTTCGCTAGAAACGGTTGTGCTTGGGCTGAATGGTGAATAGTCGGTGAAGGTTATGTTCCATTTGATTGTTCCGTCCTTTAGGCTTACACCTATGGCGCCTCCTCCCGTAACTTGATCTTGGTAGAATCTCCTTGTGATAACAGTCATTCCTGAATTTAGATCGGCACTACCTAATCTGCCATAGAAGTTATATACGTTAGCCCTGAAGCTTGGCACTAACAGAAAGCTTTGGTTTGTCACTATCCTATTAGCGAAGTTGTTGGTAGATCCTTGTACGGTCCAGTTGTACAGGTAGGTCGGATTCCCTTCGGGCACTGCACCAGAATCTCGGATGCTTAAGAAATGACCATTGCGGTAGGCTAGAATTCTACCGGCGCCTGTTATATTATATGAACTCACTGCTCCACTAAAAGGATCAACCTTATACAGCGTGTCTTGGGCTGTGATGGGCCACATCCCGTACGGCGTCTGTATCCATACTGTCTCGCCGCCGATTGCTACAAGCTCTACACTTGTGGTGAAGGATTCTTCAGCACCAGGTACTGAGCCGAACCCTCCTCTAAAGTATGCAATGTATTGTGGTGTGACACCGCCCTCCTCCGTTGGTATTTCGTAGTAAATTTGTCCGGTGCGTAGGTCAAAGCACCCAGCGACCTGTCCCACTCCTGGTTTGTAATAGGTGTCGTAGCATCTTCCCGCATAGATTACATCTGGAGTAGAGACACTACCAGTAATTCCGTATACGCCTGGTTCGCCTCCGTGAATGCCAGCTACGTCACGAAGTACCTTCCATGCTATGTGTGAGGTGTTTGGCGCTGTGATATAGGGACCGTAGTAAGATGGCTCTCCACTCCATTCACTCCCCATCTCAAGTTCATTCCACGGGTAGTTTCCTCCGATCTGAGCCCATTCTCTGTGCTCCATGGATATGGGTCGCTCCCAGTAATCGGTTGGTAGGTCAGTAAGAGGCCAAGAAGGCACTTGCTCCTCCTGCACGACGAGTTCCTGTTCTCCGGTAGAGGCGGGCTTATAGTATTGGCCTTCATAGTAAGTCCAGCCGAAGCCTGGTGGGTCGGTCTCTGAGTACTCTCCATTATTGTACCATCCTTTTGGGAAATACATTCCTTGGAAGTCAAACCTGAGTGTCCATGTGCCAGCCTGGTCGACTACGTACGGGAACCATGCCGTTCCGTCCGCAACATAAGAATCCATCACAATGACATCTTCATTTCCGTCGGGATCTGTGATCGTCACCTTGTAATCTTTCATAAATCGGTCTGCAGTAGGTGGAGGTGTGACCCAAAGGTTAACCAACAATGTCTGGCCAACTCCTATGGGGTTAGGTGTGAAGCTAAGGCGAGGGTAGGTCGTAAATGTCCAATTAACAGAAGCACCGGCGGGTAGTGTTCCACTAGTTGGTTGATCAACTTGAGCTTTCACTGGCGTATATAATGTTAGCATTACAGAAGCTACCAGTAGAACTAAAGCGAGAGCAGCTAGTTTACTTTTGTGTTTCCAGAATTTTTTCATTTTCTCTTTCCTTCCTCAATTATTTGAGGCAGTTAAGTTTTACATTGTACCTACTTAAGTGTATTTTGCTCGTAACATACATGCGCACATATAGTATTTACAGCGAGTATCTATCTCAAAATGCATAGTTAATACGTATTCTCATGTTGTACATGCATACATACATCCGAGGTATTGAGAGGAAACGTATGTGAAATCAAGGATTGAATAAAAAATTCAATCTCACGTTGATTGCTACGCTTGTGTGAACGAGAAAAAAGTTCAGAGGTAGAACCACGAACATAAAGAGATCTTAAACAACCAAACAAAGAACCTATTAACTTTATGTAAAGCTGGTTTAGAAACGGCTGATTGCAAGCACTAAGATTTTAGAAGAATTAGATATTTTTGCTTTTATGTGTTATTTGGTAGATGCCTCTGACGATTCGTTTGATGTAACCATTTCCTAACAGGTAACAGAGTTGCGATTTGAAAGTCTTCGTTGTTGCGCAGTTCTTTAAAAACCGAAAAAAGGGAGAGTTTGCGGGGATATCTCCGCTGCTTACTGAAAAATTCCTATCTGCTAATTTTTCACCAATTCCGTAGGGTGGCGATGTTACTTTCGCTTGCAGAAGATTCTAAAGCCGTTCATGTCGACGAAGTATTCGAAGCCAGCCTCTAGGAGCACTCGGGCAGCCTAGACGGTTTTAGCCATTCTTGTTGTACTCGCGCGCATACAAAATATGATATGTGCGTTCATGCTTCCATGCTGACTGACGTACATGCGCACGGAGAGAGGCAAGAGCTGCCAAGCGTGAGACTTCTGACTTTTCCTAATGCATATTAATTTAAACAATTCAAAGAGAAGAGAGACAAAGCTTCTTTTCAGCTTTCAATTTTTAGATGTTAAATGAAAAACGTTGGTATAGTGATTAATAGGCCCATCTAACCATCACTAAAATCGCGATTAATGAAGCCAAGCGAGCGAACTCATTTCCAGCTCCAAACACGTCACCCGTGACGCCCTTGAAATGCCTGTTTGAAACCCCTAAAAGAACCAAAGCAACAGCTACCCCTGCGATCACAGCCCCAAAACCCACAAAACGCAAAAGGTATATCGATATGCCAATGGAGATGGAGAGAGCAACTACAACACGGAGACTTCGATTTTGACCGTGCATCGCATCGACAAAATATGTGCTCGTTCCCTTTTGAGCGGATCTTCCAACCCAAGCCATGATCACCATTGCAAGCTTAGCTGAGACTTCGGATACAATTAGACTTTGGATAATAGAGTTAATGTCTAGTTCCGCTATACAGAAAGCTGTTGCCAAAACCACCACTAAACCAAGAGCTAAGCCGCCAGCACCTGTCCGCTGATCATGCATAATTTCAATCTTCTTCTCAGGTGATCCTTGATACATTATACCATCCCCAAAGTCGAGTAATCCATCAGTATGATGAAGGCCTGTTAGCAGCAGTATGATACCTAAAGTCAAAATTCCTCCAACTAAACTGGGGAGAATTTTAAGTAGTAACCAAGCAGATAGACCTGCTAACAATCCGATGATCGCACCTACCAACGGGAAAAGGTACATATAGTCTGCGGAATCGTTCAGGCAGTCTGGGTCCATACCCACTGGAATTATCGTTAGGAAAGAGAGTAGGTTCTTTACTTCTTTAAGCATCTTTAACTATCACTTTGATCCTACTAATCGATCGTAGTTTCTTTCAATTTCTTTAAGTAGGGCATCTTTTGTTATAGAGCCTTTTGACTTTGCCATCGCAGCTATAGCTGCCCCTCCTGCACCGACTCCCTCTTTCACCACTCCCGTCTCGTATGCCTTTAAGCCTTCAAACTTGGATTGACTAAAGTTCAGGTCAGCAGCAAGTATCGGAATATCGGCGATCTGCGTAACTATCCCTTTTAGATCAGCCGTTTTGTCCATTATGATCCATCGAGTAGTCCCAATGGCTAAATTATCCAGGATATTCGGGTTTAACTCTTTGATAATGGCCAGTATGGCACTTATCTGAGTTCCGCCAGCCATCAAAACTGGCACCTTATCTGCAGCACCAAGAACCAATCCAGCAAAAGCGGGCATCATAGGATCTCCAACACATGAAATTGCTTTCAGTGGATCATCTGCCAAACCACCGAACTCCACCTTCGAAGCCTTCAAACCCTCTTCAACCGTCTTAATCTTGAGCTCATGAGGATTTTCTGGCATGCTACTACTGACCTTTCCTCTAGCGTCTATGCCCATTGCCAACAGAACACCGAGAGCGGTCGTTGTGCCACCAGGAATACTTTCGCCAACCACAAGGTAATCAGCTGTCTTGGACAGGTTTTCTCCAGCAATTCTTGCTCTTGTCATAACTTCCTCCGCATTGTCCACAGCTTCACCTCTTCTTAAATCACGTCCGGGTTTTCCTCCCAAATCTAAGAATGGAACAAGAGGATTTATCCCAAGTCCACCACTAACCACAAGAACCGGTATGTCAGCTAACCTCAGTGCTGACATAGTAATTAAGGCGGGCGTCGGTATCCCTTCAGGTGTTACTGGGACCCCCGATATGCATCTGCATTTTTCGAGAAGAAGAAGTTCAACATCAGCAGGAGGCGTGTAGTCTGTGAACTCCGGATATTTTCCTGCGGCAGATATACCCGAAATTTTTGCTGTCTCGGTAACACCTATTATGCATGCAAACAGAGGGTTCTTTCCGTTTAGTCGCCTTAAGAAGGCTCTACCTTCGTTTTCATTATGAGCCAAAATTATATCATACATATGTTTATTTCTCCACTACACACCGAATTTCATGAGTATTATGTTTGCAACCCTTCGAAATACCTATCATGCACTATTTTCTTAAAGCCCTAAGGATAGATAAAACTTCTTTACGACTCTTAACCGTTATTGCACCTTTACTTTTTAATTCTTCAATGAGGCTCTGTGCCCTTCCATCTGTAAAGTCTCTTTGTTGGATTGGGGTTTCCTCAATGATCACTGTCATTTTTCCTTTTTCCAAGGCCAACTTTGCTGCTTCTAAGTTCTTTAGATTACCATAACCGAAAGGTACACTACTAACCACTATTGCACCAGCCTTACGTATCATGGCTAGATTTTCCTTGTGGTTTTCTTCGGTAATTGGGGAGAAAGGCGCTTCGCTCACGACAGGGATGCCTAACGTGCAGGCTGCATCATAATCGGTATCTAATGTACTATGCACACCGGTAGTTACATTATAGCCATGCTCCAGCAGTGATTTCATTAGGGGCGCCCCGGTCCCGTGACCAGATATCACGTGGATTGTTATGTCTCTCGGTTGGGCGATCATAGACTTTGAGATTGAGAGGGGAACGACATAGAGCGAATCGGTTATGGGATGTCGCTTTACAATCATGTCAACACGGAAGACTTTCCTGATGTTCTCGCCAGATAGGACCGAATTTATAGGACCGATTGAAAATATCTTCCCGTTATTCATTAGCATGGCTGAATCGCAATATCTTGTGGCTAGATTGAAATCGTGAAAAACAGCTAAAACAACTAGTTGTCTTTCTTTGCAAACATTTCTTATAATGTCCATTATGCTTATTTGGTGACTAATATCCAGATGAGTTGTGGGTTCATCTAAGAGGAGTACTTTGGGTTCTTGAGTCAAGGCGCGAGCAATGATCACGAGTTGTTTTTCTCCGCCACTTAATTCGTTTACTGGTCTTTCAGCGAGGTCCCATGTGTTTGTTAACTCCATAACTCTCTTGGCGATGGCCAAGTCTTCTTTGCTTTCAATTCTGAAACGATCTATGTAGGGGTTTCGTCCCATGAGAACAATATCCAACGCTGTGAAATCAAAGGTCGCTATGGCTTCTTGAGGCACCACAGCTACGTTTTTTGCCACCTCTCTACTCTTCATATCATAAATGTTTATGTCATCTAAGAAGACCGCCCCTACTCTGGGCGTTAGGGTTCTACTAATTGCCTTCAGTAAAGTTGTTTTTCCTGAGCCATTTGGACCTAAAATACCTGCAAATTCGCCTTCTCTAACTGAAAACGTGATATTCTCCAATGCTTTAATTGACCCATAGTAGCAATCTATCCCGCTAATCTTCAATGTGACCAATATTTACCATCCTCACGCTATTACTGCGCGTTTTCTCTTACGTACTAAGTATACGAAGAAGGGCCCACCTATAAGAGAAGTAATAATACCTACTGGCAACTCCGCAGGTCTAACGATTGTACGTGCTATTGTGTCACACAAAATTAGCACTATCGCTCCCGCTAATGCAGATGAGGGTATTAAGATTCGGTGATCTGGACCAACTAGGATTCTCGCTATATGTGGGATAATCAATCCAATGAAACCAATTATACCACTAATTGAAACTGCAGCTGCTGTTATTAGCGTTGCAGAGGCAATCATTATCTTTTTTAGCCTTTCGGTATCTACGCCAAGATGACTTGCCTGTTCTTCACCGAGCAGTATTATGTTTAGATCTCTGGCAAAAACATAGATAAAAGCTACACCAAAGATCACGAATGGTAAGGCGATTTTTACATAATTCCAGTTACATGCAACAAGGCTACCAAATATCCAAGCCATTATGGCATGTATTGCCTCACCGCTAACCAATCTGATGATTGATATAACAGCCAATAGAAAGCTATTAACAGCTATTCCAACTAACAATAATGTTAACATTGGCACTCCTTGTCCTGTCCTCGCGATACTATAAACCAAGAAAACCGTGGCGAGGGCAGTACCGAATGCCATGAGAGGAATTGAATATAGCACCCCAAAAAAAGATAAACCGATTCCGAAAGCGATAGCAAATGATGCTCCTAAGCTGGCTCCGGCAGAAATACCTATCACATATGGATCAGCCATTGGATTCCTGAATAAACCCTGCAAAACAACTCCGGCTACTGCGAGAGCAATGCCAACAATTGCTGCAGCCAAGACCCGAGGCAACCTTACTTCAAGAACAACCACTTCCTCAATGGATGATGACCCGCCACTCACGAAATCACCTATGAAAGGTATTTTCTTGATTATTATCTTATAGGCATCTAGCGGCGAAATCTGCATTGGACCTACTGTTACGGCAAATGTGATTGTAAGTATTAGAGCCAAGGTTAGAAGGATAACGATGATTTTCCATCGAGCAAACCGCTTGAAATATTTAGTTTCAGCCTCACTTAAGTTCATGAAAACCTTCGCCTTCCTTTCACGTATCAACTATACTTATTGTCGACTCACATCCACGCTCTTTGATTGCCCCAATAAGGTTTCACTTAATGGATAAACGGATGTAATAAGGTATCGCAGGTCTTTTACGATTATTTTCTTAGAGGATTTTACTTTGAAAGAGGTAGGATAAAGGGGGCATTCGATGACTAATGTATGGTATTCCCCATTCTCACCGAGCGGATCCACATCTTCAGTTTCAACTAGAAATGTGTTAGCAGTTTCTGTGCTCAATGTGAATCCCAACCATTTCTCTCCGAGATATCTAACGTCTACGCCAATTATTAGGGCTTTGAATCTTGAATTAAAGATCTCATGGAAAAGATCTGAAGTCTTCCTTCCAAAGATAGGCTCAAGCAAATCTACGCCAGCTCTACCGCAAGTCTTCTCAAGCCAAGATACATGTTCTTCAAGGAAAATATCGCCTGCCACAAGGGTATCAACATTGAGATTTTTAAGCACCTTAACGAATTCTTCTTTTCCTTTGTGGAAATCTACTATTGTGAGGCTCTTCTTCATTGCTTCCGCGAGTATCTTTAATGAATCGATATTCTCCGCGTGAGGCGAGGGCGAAGGAAAGCTTGGAATCAGGCATACTAAATGTTCAACTTTGATACCTTGCTTTTCAGCGAGATACATCGCATAAATTGAGTCTTTACCACCAGAAAAGAGACTGGCAGCTTTCATGCGTCAACTCACCATCCAGAAGCTATTAAGCATATCCCACCAACTCGAGTTTTTCTCAATTGTTGAGAACCTTCGCCTCTTTATAGCGATAGTTGATAGGTCGTTGTGTCTAGTATCAAAGATGCCTCTTAGTCTACCTACATTTACTATTTTTTTGTAAAGAGTTAGGACAATCATTACTGATAGCCATGAGAGCTCAGATAGCATATCCATTCAGCCGTTCACTGGTTTTGCTACTTCCGTTAGTTACTGAGCCACTATACTTTTTTCAGAATAGGTCTGGATGAATTATCTTGGCAAGCTCCTCCAAGCCATTAATTAATCTTGGCCCCTCTCTAGACATAATACTCTCTTCAATTTCGTATATCTGATCATTTTGAACGGCATAAATCTCGCTCCAACCGGGCCGCGTTTTGATCGTTTCTATTGTAAGCCCACAAGCCTCTGCCATGGCACCTTCACCAATTACTATGATCTCTGGATTTGCTGCAAGCACCTCTTCTGTAGATGTTGAGATGATTCCACCTGTGAAATCCGAAAAGACATTTGTTCCGCCTGCCATGTAGATCAATTCATTAGCATATGCTGCTGACCCGAAAGTCCAGTATCCCCCATTGAAAGAGTATTCAATGTAGACACTCGGTCTAGACTCGCCTTGGGTTTTGTCAGCGATTTCTTGAGCCTTTTCCTGCATGTCAGTTACAAGTGCTTCCGCCTCGTCGATCTGACCCGTGGCTTTTCCAACCAAAGAGATGTCCGCAAGTACCCCATCGAAATCTTCTGGATAGAGAACTACCACAGGTTGACCATGCCCCTCCAGGCTTTCGGCTATTAAGCGCTGGACTCCACCTGTCGCCACAATCAAATCAGGCTCCAAGCCCACAACCGTCTCCAAACTAATCTCAGCAAAGGATCCAACCGTTGTCAAGTTACCCTCCCCAACTTTTTCTTGAACCTCTAGAGGATAATCGGAGTAATCATCCACACCAACGACTTTGTTTTCCAATCCCAATGCAAAGAGTATTTCCGTGCAACTGGGAGCCAAGGACACTATTCTCTCCGGAGGATAATTGGTAATCGTAACGTTTCTTCCCACATCGTCTATAACACTTATTGGACCAGTGATTGGTTTCTTAGGTTGGTAAAATTGTTGCCAAATAATCACTCCTATGACACTTACAATTACTATCAATGCCAGAGCTAATGCGAGTGTTTTCCGTTTGGTTATCACTATTTTTTCCTCCCATGGGGTTTATGGTTGGAGCATCCAACCATATAAGCTTTTTTGTAAAGGTTTCTTGACTATCGAAGCAATCAAGGAAACATGTTTTGGTCAAGGTTTCTTAACAAGAAAGATCTGCCTACGATCTTTCAACATAATATTGTTGGCGTACTGATTCTGAATTGAGAATATTGTTCGAGTAACATTAACATCAAAAAAACTTTTTTATGACTTTGAACTATCAGAGTTCGTGGTGAATTTGAAAACCGAAACCTTCAGTCCACCGTTGCTCAAGTACTTGGAGGATCGAGGAATCACACTAGATGATCTTATAACGACGGCTCTGGAGCTCTTTGCCCCTCATCCAGGTGTGGAAACAAAGGAGAAGGCTACCGAGATCCTTCGGGAAGAGTTCTTTGACACTCTGTCGGATGTGAACGTTTCCTGTCTAGAGGTTGCGTGTTTCCGTGCGGAAGAAGACGCGAAATCCGGCTTGGTTCCAGGCTTGACGAAGAAAAGATTCATGGGGCGTCCGGGGCTCGTAGCTGATGAGCTGCTAGGAATGACAATAGCCAGCTATATTGCGGGAGCAAGAGGTATTTTCGAGTTCATTCGGTTCGATCAAGCTAAGCCAGGAATTCTAAAGAAGCTCGGGGCACTTTCGAATGATGCTGTTGGAGGCCTAATAGCGGGAGTTTCATCAAACATGTATACTCGGGCTTTGAGAAATAAGTAGCAAGTTTACTTCGCTCTTTGTATGATTTTTCAAGATCACTTGCGCGATTTTCTAAGCCTCTTGATTATGCCTATTACAAGACCGAGCGTAAAGAATTGCATCGCTCCAATGATAAATAGAAATGGAAACACTACGGTGGGAAGCATGCTTGCATGGAGCAGCAGGCCTATTATCCACAAAACTGTTCCTATGCCTCCAAAAAAAAGGAGAGGTTGAGTATCAAACATCAACCTCAAAGTGATTCCAAGTATTCTGCCGCCATCTTTTATGGGATTAAGCTTTGTCTTTCCCACCCTTGGCCTATAACTTACAGGCGTCTCATTTATTCTAGCATCAGCACTGAGGGCTTCTGCCAACATCTCGATTGCAAACGGCATACCCCTGGTCACCATGTTCATACTGTCCAGAAGCTCAGACCTAAAGGCCCTGATGCCGCTTTGAGTATCATATATTTTTAGCCTCAAAGTAAACTTTGCAATCAAAGAGAGAACTCTGTTCCCAACCCTGTTAATTAATGGCATTGCTCCCCTCTGCATGCCCGCAAACCTGTTACCCACCACAAAATCAGCTTCATCATTTAAGATTGGCGCCACCAGTTCCGGGATATCTTTGGGATCGTAGGTGAAGTCGGCATCTATCATCACAATCACTTCAGCGTCTAGTCTTTTTCTAGCATAGAAGAACCCAGTTTTCAAAGCTTCACCATAACCTTTGCCTCTTTGATAAATAACTTCGGCGCCCTTTTTTGTGGCAATCTCTTCCGTGCCATCAACGGAATGCCCATCCACAACCAACATTCGATAATGATATCCATCCATAGCATCTTTTAAACAATCCAACACTTTCCCAACAGCTTCACGTTCATTCAACGTAGGAATTACAATGGCAATTTTTGTCGCAGAACGCTTAGCTTCCACTGTTTTGTCTTCCAGAGGTTTGTCGAACATGGTATTCACATTTTCATTAATCACTTAGTATAATTCTTCACTACATTCTGCGCCTGCCTAATGCCTTACACATTTTATTTTCAGGGCATTTTCCCTTATTTCGCAACCTCGATTTATACCCTTCCCTCGAGCCTCATTTGTTGAGTACTTGATTTATGTTCTCGTCTCAATGTGCACGCGAGGCTCATTTGTGCTCATGTAGTGATTCAGTCTTGATCGAAAAAGCTGCTTCCAAATGGAACAGATAGAAATCATTGTCTCTGCGTTGCAGAGATTGGAGTATTCAAAATTTTCCTTTCTTAAATGGGTTGAATGATTTTTTTTAACGGGCAAACAGTCTAAAAACAAGAGCTTGGCCTGCTATTTTTCTCTTTCAGTCGGTTCGTGGACGAAGAATACTGTTAGGAGCAAGCAAGGGACGTAAAGCGTTGACGACAGGAGGAAAGGCATTGCAGGAGATAAATACTGATACATGAAGCCGCCTGAGAGCTGGCCTAAAGAATTCATGATGTTAAAGAAGAAATATGTGCTGCCGGCTATCTTTCCACGTTTTTCTCTGGCGACTAGGTCGGCTACTAACGCCGGATACGCTGTATTTACAAGAATTGAAGCCACTCCTAAAAGCAGAAAGCATATCGAAAGAATTATCAGATTTCCGTACACGAAAGCTATCATTGCGGGTATGAATAGGAGCCATCCTGTCAATAGAGGCTTCTTCCTTCCAAATTTATCAATAATCTTTCCACAGGGTAGAGCAGAGAGGATGTTCACAGCTGAAAACCACATCATCAGAATCGCCCATTCAAACTCCTTGATGTTGAGAACAGCTGTTGCATAGAATATCAAATTGAGAGAACAAGTGAACCACGCAAAGTTGTAAATTGCAAAACTAACGAACAGAAAAAGCATCGAGCGGGATGCGGTCTTTAATGCCCTCAGGCTTTTATATACAGAATCGGGAAATGTTCGGAAGGATTCAACTAAAGGCATCTTTTCAGTTCTGTTTCCTAACGTTTCTCTTAGTCTCATTCTTAGGACAGCCGCAATCAAGAATGACACAGCGACGATGAGATAAGCAATCCTCATCCCAAAGATTAGACCATATCGAATAGATAGAAAACCAGCTATGATGGGTGACGGTACCGAAACGTAGTGAACGAGGTTGATGATCGAGAAACCCATTCCTCGCTTCTCGGGTGGCATCGAGTCAGCTGCAATGGCGAGAAGGGCTGGCTGGTAGATGAGGCACAGACTTTGCATCACAGTAGCTATTAGAATGAAATGCCAGGTGGGAGCGGCTGCGTAGAAAACATAGGCAACCGCAGTTCCGAAGGTCATAGTAACGATAAGCCATCTTCTTCCATGTTTATCCGCGAGATATCCTCCTGGAAACTGGACCAATGCCAAAGTTGCGTAAGAGGCAAAACCGATGACCCCTACGATGAACGGTGTGCCCCCTAATCCCTCAACGTATTTGGGGTAGTATGTGGATGGTATGGCAGCCGCAGAAATGATTATGATCAACGTAATTACCAGTACCAACATGTTGCCGCCAATGAATGAAAATTCATCTCCGAGTCTACCTAAGATTGGCAACCAGATTCTCCTTGAAGAAGAAAGAGACCATATACAGTAAATAAATTAGTATGATAAAAAGCGAAACTTCCGTATATTTTAGAACTTAATTCTCTTTTCTCAGCTCTTTGTTCTCTTGTCTTAGAGTTGAATATCCAAGAATTACTCTTCAATTTGCCTTATTCAGAATAGGTTCGCCTCTTCCACCTTTAAGCTTATGATCTTTCGTATAATCAACAGGTATCTGAGAAAACTTGTCCTCTTCAGCACATTTTATTTAAATAGGGTTGGTTTTTCCACGCCCTGTCATTCGACATGTCCCCCTCCAAGGAATAGCACGCGCATTTTAAAGACTTCACGCTTCACTTCAAGAAGGGAAATAGTTAAATTTTGAAGGTTTCTACCGTGCACCTATGGCTAAGATATGTCTTGTTACACACTTTTTTCCACCTCACATTGGAGGTATAGAGAAGGTCGCCTATGAACAGTGTAAACGATTAGCAAAATTGGGTTATCAAATATCCGTTTTGACAAGCAAAACAGGCAAACAAAACGAACGGTATGCAGAAGGAATTAAGGTATTCTCATATTCCATCATAAATATAGCTGAAAAATTTGGTGTACCTTACCCAGTTCTCTCATTCAAGTCGTATAAAAATTTTACAGAGGTTATCAGAAAGTGCGACATAGTTCACGCGCATGGTCACGCTTACATGTCGTCATATATAGCGTGCAAGGTCGCAGAGAAATACAAAAAACCTTTCGTTTTGACCCAGCACAACACATTCATAGATTATCGGTCATGGCTAAATATAGTCGAACACGTAAACGACTGGACTGTTGGTAGGTTAGTTTTGAAAGGGTCAGACAGAGTGATTACTGTCAGCAGGAAGACAATGGAGTACGTTCTAAAACTGGGTGCAGACATGTCAAAAACATCAGTGATGCATAACGGAGTCGATACAACCTTCTTTCACCCCATGAACAGAGAGGAAAGCAGAGACAAACTCGGTCTACCCAAAAATAAAACATTAATACTCACTATACGAAGATTAGTTTACAAAAATGGTTTGGACACGTTTATAGAGGCTGCCGCACTCCTAGCACAAGAATTCCCACATCTCCTATTCATTGTTATTGGAAAAGGCCCAAACAGAAAACTGATAGAAAAACGTGTAAGGGAACTGCGCATTGACGACAATGTCAGGCTAGCTGGTTTCGTGCCTGAAGAGCTCTTACCACTGCATTACAACGCCGCTGACTACTTCGTCATCCCATCAAGCTCCGGAGAAGGATTGCCATTAGTGCTTTTAGAAGCCATGGCTTGCGGATTGCCAGTTATTGCCACAGCCGTAGGAGGAACCCCTGAAATAATTAAAGACATGAAAAACGGAGCTCTAGTGCCTCCCAGAAATCCGGAAGCATTAGCAGAAACCATATCAAAATTCCTCTCAAACAAAGAATTGGGGCTAGCAATTGGAGAGGAGGCTAAAAAGATCGTTGAAGAGAAATTTTCTTGGGAAGAAAACGTTC
>JABAOF010023191.1_pt1 | contig 19851 bp, 9 predicted proteins | sample 7062171 | NCBI WGS metagenome assembly JABAOF01 (sample SAMN14538628, study PRJNA623070) | marine sediment metagenome | biome: marine biome [ENVO:00000428]; feature: marine pelagic biome [ENVO:01000023]; material: deep marine sediment [ENVO:00002113] | place: India: Gulf of Khambhat ...
TGTGATCTCTTTGATGATTGCGCGGTTAATTACTAGGTCTTCAGGCATACTTTCACCTCTCCATAAAATTATTATATGACTGGAAGAGTGAATCAAGTTTTCATTTTCTTCTACTCACAACACCAGACATTTTAAAGCTTAATTCTTCTATGCTGAATATGTTTTATAAGAATTTCCTTTTGGTGATCGTCGCAGATCCCTCTCCGTTTTCCCCGAGTTCTACCTACTGATATCCTTAGATGAACATATCACACGCAAAACGGCAAGGTCAATTGCCAGAAAATAGAAACAGAACATAAAAACAGCAAAACATTCAGAAAAGGTATAGACTCCACCGCTCAAATCGAAAGAAATCAACCATGGAAGCTTTCAGGAATACTCTCCCTTCTCCTCGGCTGCCATCATGAGCTCCTGCTTAGCTACCTCTGGTAAAGGCCGGACGTCCTGCTTTAAAGGTGAGCTTGAGGTGGCGCTTGGCCTTCCTTATATTGATATTGCAGGTACTAATTTTGTTATAAGCCCTATTTATGTGCATTAATGACGGATTTTTTGCTGATATCTAGAGTTTTTGCTTTTTGTTTGTATAACATACCCAACAAGCGAAGTTATTTTGCCTTTTGGGAAAATTTCTGATACATATAAACTTGACAGACAGGATAGATTTTGATTTGAGCCTTTATATCTGCAGCGGTTCGAGTTGGCTGCAACCGCATACTCCAGCGCAACCAATTCTATCCTTTGTACTTATCATCTGATCATATCCATTTTCGTGAGGTACGTTTATTCCGGGTTTTTTGCTGTTGGAGAGTAGAGAAATTGTTTGGCATTCACAATGCCCTATCATCACACAGCTTTGGGATAAAGCCCTTTGTTATAAGTTGCGGGGAATCTGATGAATCAAGCCCTTACAATTCACTTTTTTTGAAAAAAAGATATTTTTGGTTTAGAATTATATTTTTAAGAAGGAGGCCGCAATGAGAAAAGAGACAGTTGTGAAAACTCTTTTATTGCCATTTATGATAGTAGCCGTCTGTCTTGCGGATTTTTCCAAAGAGAAAAATGTAGATAGCATATGGACAGAATTGCCTGTAAATATTGATGGTATAAATGATGATTGGATTGATAATTCCTTAAATTTAGAGAAAAAGGTAAAGGTTGACTATGCATTTAAGAATGATGCTAATAGTCTTTATGTTCTTTTCATATTTAAGGACCCAAAATATCTAACCACTATTAAAGGTACAGGTATGACGCTCTGGCTAAGTACAGAAGTCAAAAAGAAAAAAAAATATGGCATTAACTTCAAGATGAAACGTGTCACCGCTGATGAGTTAATTTCTATCTTAGAAAAGCAAAAAGGTGCTTTGCCAAAAGCTGGCAAGAACAGGATTAAGTCTAGTCCTCATTATTTCCTTTATCAAAGTGATATCATAGATAAAAAAGGCAATATCCTCACTGCTTCAGCTTTGGGCGGCGAATTAGAGGCACCTATATTTAGATCAAAAGAAGAGCAGAAAATGATGATCTATGAGTTTAGAATGCCCCTCAAAATATTTGAAAGGCTGTCTGCTGATCAAGGAATAGAGCCCGGGAAGATTGTAAAGGTGGGTTTTGAATGGGGAGGTTTGACCAAGGAAATGAAAACTGCGAGGATGAAAAAACTTGCTACATCAAGGCCTCAAACCCATAAGCCAGTATCTCTGAGTGAGTCAGGAGCAGAAGGAGAAGAGAGCAGAGGAACGGGTTCAGCGCAGATGCGAACAGGGAAAAAAGGTCCTCCGAAATATTCATTCTGGGTGAATGTAAAATTAGCTCAGATGTGAAGTTTCCATATTCAAAACAAAAATAAATCCTAGATGGAGTCCGTCTGTATTGAGTCTAGTTGCTTCGGTAGTTATCCTACAGTATTTGACGACATGAATGTTTAGCTTTAGGTTTGGCTTGCTAACTAAGTAGTATCTATAAAATTCGTAGGCACTAACGGCCAATATGTTATTGAGCCCTAAAAACTTTACTTCTTACTCTCGCCTCCAATTTTAATACTCTTCACCGCAAATGTCGGGCAACCTATTGACTTAAACCAACTGAGATTGCCTGCAATCTTATCCACTGATTTCAGGTGTCAAAAAGATTACCACCGATACTGATTTCTCGAATGGGAAAAGTAATCTGGCTTTTTTCAATCGTGAAGCCAGCAACTGAAATAGAGAAATCGCCTTAGATTGAATCAATTCCCGCATGGAGACCAATGGCATCCTTAAGGTAAAATCCTTTATCGATTCCGGAGAAAGATTTTGAAGCGTCAATGAAAGTGGAAGTTCATCCCTCCCAGTAATAACGGAAATCACAATAATCATGTCCCTGCATTAGAGTTGTGAGGCGAAGTCTACCTTATAGCAATTTGATCGGATGTTTCAGGCTGATTGTCTCTCTTTTTTTGCCTTTGAGCTTCCCGTTTTGGGTATGATTGGGTATAGTAAGCTCATATCGGGATATCAGTGAGAGGAAATTGCAGAAAATGGTGAGGGATTTGTTGCTAGCATAAAAAGGAATTTCCTATAAATTTGAAGGGAAAATATTAAACCTTATCAAAAAAGACACTCATATTTCCTTGAATTTCGGCATGTTGAAATCTGAGAAATGAAAGAAAAACTATTCAGAGTTTTGCCTGGAATTTTTCTGCAATTGACGTCAAATTTTTTCTGGGATAGGAAACAGAAAAAATAGGACCGTCCCCTCTGTTTCCTTTTTCAATTTCCTAAGCAATTCCTTTTTGAAATCTGGGTGGGCTTTTTGGCCTAAGTTCTCTGCCTTTTTAAGATGCTCCCAACATTTCTCGTAATTTTTCTGATAGTAAAAGATTACTGCCAGATTGTTATGGGCTTGACCATGAGTGGAATCAATTTCAATCACTTTCTTATAGTGAAATGCAGATTCGGCTAAAAGATTTCTTTTAAAGAGTACATTCGCCAGGTTTAAATGAGCCTCAAGATAATCACGCTTCAACCTTATGGCTTTTCGGTATTCTCCCAGGGCTTCCTCAATCCTTTCTTCTCTTTCAAATAAAATCCCTAGAATATTGTGAGGCTCAGGAAGATCGGGATCGAGAGCGATGGCTTTGTGGCAGGCCATTTCAGCTTCACTGATCATCTCTTTTTTAAGATAGGTAAGGCTCAAATTAACATGAGCAGCAGCATATTCAGGGTCAATCGCAAGGGCATTTTGACATTCTTTAATGGCCTCCTCTAGCATTCCCTTTTTTAGATAAGCTGAAGCCAAATTGGAATGTGCCTTTAAATAGTCGGGTTTATGTCGAATCGCTTGTTTAAACTCACTAATTGATTTGTCAGTGAGCCCTTTTAATAAATAAGTGCGACCCAAATTGTAATGTGCTTGGGGGTATTCAGGATTTATCTCAAGCGCCCTCAGGTATTCCTCAATTGCCTGATTAGTCTCTTTCTTAATCAAATAGACAGTTCCTAAATTATTGTGAGCTCCTGAAAGTCTGGGATTGATATCGAGTGCCTTCCGGGAGTGAATTTCTGCCTCTACATATTTCTCTTTTAAAATGAGAGCTGCCCCGAGAGTAGACAGAGCTTCTGCCAATCTAGGATAAATATCCAGCGCCTTCTGAGACTTATCAATGGCTTGATCAATCATTCCCTTCTTGAGAAAAGCATAACCCAAATTAGAATGAGCCTTTCCATAAAAGGGATTGAGTTCAATGGCCTTTTGGTATTCCTTTATGGCCTCATCAATCATTCCTTTGTTCATCCAGGCTATCCCTAAATTATAGTGAACCTCTGGAAGACCTGGTTGAAGCTGGAGGACTTTCTGGTATTGCTCAATAGCCAGATCTATCCGTCCTTTTCTTCGATAAGCAATGCCTAAATGATGATGGATATCAGCTAAGTCTGGGTTAATCTCAATGGCCTGAAGGCATTCTTTGAGCATAGAATCGTAATCTTCCTTCTCCAAGTGAATTGATGCCAACAAGACACTAATTTCAGCTTCCTCTTGATTTGAATGTTTTCTCTGCTCATAAATTGAAATGGCTTCATCCAGTTCGCTTTCACGCAGAGGAAAAAGATAGGGATTAAAATTCCGGTATTTATTCAAAAGAACAATCTGGGTCGTGAACGAATCAAAATTTTGACCGGCGTTCTCTTTATCCATAATCGATCCCTTCTGATCGAGATCAACAGCTCCAAACAGGTGGCAGAGTTCATGCGTTAACATTCTAATCATCAATGAATCTGATTTCATCTTCCTTAGCAGCACATACCCTTTAAAATAAGCAGCGATTCCAATCAGATTATATTTGATATGGAATTGAGAGGTGAAACCTACAACAACATCACATTCTCTCTGAGGGATTTTTCTCCTTAAGTCATTCAATAAATCAAACGTTGAGTTTCGGGAGTTATCTGAGATCCAGGATTTAAAACTCTTTATTTCGAATCTTATGCCAAAGGATTCCTCAAAAACCTTAGATGAATCCGCGACAAAACGCTTGATCTTTAAACGCCAATTCTTGTTTGTTCTAAATTCCTCATCTGCTGCCACTCTGATGTTGACTGTTCGAGAAAGCTGTGTTTGAGAGTAGCCAACTTGAAAAACAATGAACAGAAAGGAGGGGAGAAGGAACACTCTTAAAAAACACTTGGAAAAAGCTTGAAAAGATGCAGTTTTTTTGGGCAAATGATTACCTTTTTTTCATTATAACACAGCTTTTTGTTTGAAGAGTTTTCTATGCTTACAACATCACAAATAACTAGATGTGCTGGAAATGAGAAGAGGGATTTTTTTTCGCAAGATATTTGGTGTAATTCTCTATTAGCTGATAAGGTTAGCATCAATACATATTATATTGCGACAAAAAAAAGATTCTCCGGTGGTGCCATAGCGGTTTTAACGTTCAAAGCAAGGTCAGAGCTACGAGTAAAGAAGAGGTCGAGCGAGTGGGCAAGTACATGGTATGGCCTATCCTCTGCCTCATCGCTCCTGTTTTGATGAGCTGGGGCCCAGTCTGATTTTCAAATATCGCTTCGACTCAAATTTTCATCTAGTTTCCCTAGACATTTGTATAACTTTCCACTAGGAATCTGTATAGCTTTATTCAAACATGGCTCACATTGATTTCTTGTCTGTCATTGACAAATGCAGCACTTTCATACATGAGAGTGATCGAAGGGAGCATGGCTCCCTTGCAACAAAAATAAGATTAATTTGAAAGAAAATCCTGGCTTTTCTTTGGGTTAATAATTCATGTATAATAAATATGTCATAAAAAGGTTGAATCAATTTTAAGATAAACTTAGCTTATGGGAATGGAGAGGAACAAATGAAAAAACATATCATACTGCTCCTTATTTCCATAACCCTTATTCTTTCTCTCCAGGCAGAAAAGAAGAAGACCAGTAAACTTCCATCCAAGTATAAGAAGTGGTTAGAAGAAGAAGTCGTCTATATTATAGCCAAAAAGGAGAAAGAGGTATTTTTGCAACTTGAGAGCGATAAGGAAAGAGAAATTTTCATAGAAGCATTCTGGAAGCATCGTGATCCTACTCCTGGCACACAAGAAAATGAATTCAAGGTTGAACATTATCGTCGGATTAATTATGCCAATAAATTTTTTGGAAGAGAAACACACAGACCTGGTTGGAAAACTGATAGGGGGAGGATATATATAATCTTGGGAGAGCCAATTTCGATAGATAAGTTTGAAGGCCTCCACCAGATCCATTCAACCCATATATGGTTCTATCAAGGTTCTCCAGAATATGGACTTCCAGCAAGTTTTAATATTGTTTTTTTTCAAAGAGAAGGAATGGGAGAACACGTCTTATACAGCCCTTCACAAGATGGTCCTTACAGTCTCTTGTCCTATATTCAAACTCAAATGGACGCTATAGATATAACGGCAATCTACAATAAACTTTGGGAGATAGAACCGACGGTGGCAGCTAACTCTCTTTCTTTAATCCCGGGTGAACAACTTTTGCCAGGTCAAGTTTCTTTAGCTTCTGATATATTGCTCAGTACGGTTCATGAATTTCCTCAAAAGAAAATAAGCCCAAGTTATGCCGAAGCATTGCTCAGGTATAAAGATATAGTCGAAGTGGAATACACAGCTAATTATATTGAAAGCGATTATTTCATAAAAATTATTAAAGATAAATCAGGAATTTTTTTCGTCCATTATTCTATTGAGCCAGAGAGACTTTCGCTTAATGCTTATGAAGATAAGTATTATACAAATTTTAAAATCAACGGGAATATTCAGGACTTAAAAGGAAGAATCATATTTCAATATGAGAAGAACATTCCTCTTGAATTTAGCAAAAATCAGATAGAATATATGGGCAATCAAGCCTTTGCCCTCCAAGATATGTTCCCTCTTCTTGGGGGCAATTATAAGTTCAGTTTGCTCCTAAAAAATACGGTGGCCAAAGAGTTTACTTCATTTGAGAAAGATGTTTTCATCCCTTTGAGTTTATCCTCTCTTCAAATGGGCTCTATGCTTCTTGGCTATAAGGCAGTGAAAATCCCATCTCCCTCTACAATGAGACCGTTTCAGGTTGGAGCGAATCAGATTTGGGCACAGCCAAGAAAGATATTTCTGCCCAAAGAAAAACTATCTGTTTTTTTTCAAATCATGGGATTGACAAGGGAATTGGAAAAGAATGGTTCCTTCAGATTTGCTTTTTACAAAGGCGAAGAAGAAATTATTGACAGGATTAAGAATATAAACGAATACCCGGAGAAACTGAATTTCATAGAAGAGTTTGATTTAGAGAAATTTTCTCCTGGTTTTTATGAAATTAAGATTGCGGTCTTAGATAGAGAAAATAATGAGGTCTTGTATAAGAAAGAAAATTTCGAGATCACTCCTGTCCAAGCTCTGCCCCGGCCTTTGGTCATTTCAAAATCAATCCCTCTCTCAAAAAATGTAATCTATTTACATATGTTGGGCATTCAGTGGCTGAATAAGGGAGAGATGGATAAAGCGAAAGATTATCTTGAGAAGGCATATCATCAAAATCCAGATGAAGTAAGATTTGCTCTAGATTTAGGCCGGGCTCATTTTCTATTAAGGGAGTTTAAGCAGGTTAAAGAAATATTGCTTAATTTTTTTAATGATAATGTAAAAAATTTTTCTGTGCTTGAGTTATTGGCCAAGTCCTGTCAGTCTCTGAGCCAGTTTGATGAAGCGATCGTCTATTTCAAGGAATATCTTTCTCACTATGGAACAAATTTAGAAATTCTTAATTCCATCGGAGAATGCTACTTCAAAATTGGTGATTTAGACGAGGCTTTGTATGCCTGGGAAAAATCCTTAGAAATAAATCCTGAACAAGAGAGAATTAGAGAGAAAATAAAACTTTTAAGAGAAAAAAAACAATGAGGAAAAAAGGCGCACGCCCAGAAAAAATAATATTTTTTTTGGTATTCTTTACTTTTAGTATTATGACAGTTCTCTCCTGCAGGTTATATAATCTGAAAAAAGACCTTAATCCAGAAGACAAAGAATTCCTCTCCAAAGTAAGGTACATCATTTCAAAGGAGGAAAGGAAGGATTTCTTGGAGCTTCCTGATTCGGAAAAAGAAAAATTTAAGGAAGAATTCTGGCGCATTCGCGATCCTGACCCTTCGACAGATTGGAATGAATTCAAAGAGCAATATTTCGATCGCATAGAAGAGGCAAATCGACTCTTCAAGGGAGGAATCCCAGGCTGGCTCCAGGATAGAGGTCGGATCTACATTCTCTTCGGCCCTCCTTTTGAAAGAAACATTTATCCTATGCAAAAATCCTCCACACCCAGGGAAGTATGGTATTATGGCCAATTTCCGGTTATTTTTGTAGACGAAATGGGAACCGGAGATTTCAAACTCGTTACTTTAAACGTTGTTCATCTCATGGAGTTAAATAAGGCTCAGATGGCCTCACAGAAGGATCCTCGACCCAAAGAAAAGATCTATGGTTTTGAGGTTTCGACAGAGAAAATCGAAGAAGGAGGAATTTTAGTCACAATAGAGATCGACCTTAAAAATCTTTGGCTTGTAGAGCGCGAAGGTAGATTGGAAACAACTTTCGAGTTGTCTGTAGAAGTCTTTGATGCGAATGATGCAAAAGTTTGGGAGGATAAGAAAGATTATCCTTTTTCAATTTTGGAGGAAGATTTGGAAAAAGAGGAAAAGTTTGTGATAGAGTACCCTCTAATTTTAGAAAGAGGAAAACACACCTTAAATTTATCTTTATTGAGTGAGGCAGACAAGAAGACGATAAGAAGACGTTTGAAAATTGAAATATGAAATAAGAGGCTTTGTCCCAAAGTGACAGAGTTTTATGTCATTGCGAGAGGCGGAACGCCGAGACAATCCCATTCAGAAAAAGGAATCTTTCTTCTTATGCAATTGCCATGCTCCTTTCAGTCGCTCGCAATGATAAAGAGGAGAAGGTTTAAATGAAGCTATACAGTATCTCAAAATTATCATGGATTGTCTTTCTCTCTTTAGGATTAACGATTTTCCTTTCGGCCCAGATAGGGAGAGGCAGAATTAACGGTGTTGTCAAGGATGAAAAGGGGAATCCTCTGAAAGGAGCTAAAGTAGTCGGCAATAACCAGCAATATGGCATTATCTTTGAAGTCTATACAGATAAAAATGGAAAGTGGACTAAAAGTGGACTGCGGGGCGGAGGGTGGAGAATAACAGCTTCGGCTGATGGATATCTCACTGACAATGTGAACATAAATTTAAGCCAGCTCTCTCGATACCCGCCTGTTGAATTTCGACTAAAAAAAATAAAGATAAAAACAGATATCCCTTTTATTGAGGAAGAATCTTCTATGATTTTGTTTAAAGAGGGGAACAGATTGTATGAGGAAGGCAAGTACGATGAAGCCATTGCTTCCTTCGAGCAATTTCTCGAAAAAAATCCGGCGATTTATCAAGTCCATGTCAATATCGGCAACTGCTACCGCGATAAGGGAGAATATGATGAAGCTATTGAAGAATACAATTTAATTATCGAAGCTGTTAAGAAAAAAAAGGAAAGTTTGGCAGGAGATCTTTCAGCTGCTAAGGCTCTTGCCAATACAGGAGAGTGCCATTTAAAGAAAGGAGATATGGAGACTGCCCATAAATTTTTTAAGGAGGCAGTGGATATTTACCCAGAAGATGAAAATTTAGCTTACAATGTTGGGGAAATCTATTTTAATAATACTCAGATTGAGGAAGCGATTAAATATTTTGAATTGGCCGCAAAGATCAATCCCCAGTGGTCAGAACCCTGTTTGAAGCTGGGTTATGCTTATTTGAATAAAGCTGACTACGAGAAAGCGCTGCAGAGTTTCGATAAATTTTTGGAGCTCGACCCTGAATCACCTCAGGCACAAACAGTCAGGGACATGATTGCCACGATAGAAAAGATCAAAAAATGAAAAGATGAAATATTCGAAGCAGCTGAAGAATAAAAAACAGGCAGAATCAGATACCTCACGGTTCTTTTATGCATTTTTGAATCAAAGCATCCAATTTCAACTTTTCAGCTTCAGGAAGAAGACTGTAGTATTTATCTTTATACTTATTGAAATAACCAAGGGCTTTGACTTTATTGCCTTTATTCAAATACGCTAAGCCTAAATGGTAAAGCGTTTGGCCAATATCAGGCCTTAACTTCAATGCTTTTTCCCAGCAGTAAATCGCTCTGTCAAAATTGCCGACCTTTATGTAAGCACTCCCTAAATCAACGTAAGCCAGAGCATACTCAGGGTCGAGTTCTATTGCTTTTTTAAAATTCTTGAGGGATTTTTGGTATATTCTTTGTCCCTTTGTCTTGAGAAAGATGGAAAAATAAACTTGCCCAAGATTTCTAAATACAAAGGGATATTCATTATCTATTGAGATTGTTTTCTCGTAGGCTTCTATAGCCTTCACGAAATCCCTTTTTTTTGCGTAAGCAAGGCCTAAATTATTCCATATTTCCGGATCATGCTCCATTTGACGGAAATTCTTATCATCGAAAGCTTTGATGGCTTCATCATACCTGCCAGATTTTGTAAGAAGACGGACATAATCGAAGAAGATTTCATAGCTTGAGGGAACGTTTTCGAGCCCCAGCTTTAGAACTTCAAGAGCTTCGTTCATTTTTCCTGCCTCTTTATACAAAGCAGCAAGATTAGAATAGGCAATATCAACGTCTTTTCTCTCAGTAATGATCTCCCTAAGAAGCCTAAACCCGTCTCTACCTTTTCCTTTTTCAAAGAGATCTAAAGCTTTCATGGCTTTATTATGGTAGGGAAGGAGAACTTTTACATCATCTTCAGGGCCAAAACTCTCTTTTTTTGTAACCTGATAGGCTGAAACATAACCAAGGCTTCTTAATTTTTCCAGGGATTCTCTGTCGAATCTTATCTTTGCTTCAACATTTTCAGGAAGGGATTGATTTTTGATGATTACTTCAAGTTGTCTTCTGTATTCATCTTGTTTCTTTCTCTCAGTGAGGTTCTTGAGTTCATCAAAATCATCATCTAAATCATAAAGTTCAGGAATAGGAGAATCGATATACTTTTCCTTGCTATAAATAAATCCCCTCAAGGGTGCCCATCCTCTACTGTAGTAAGGATACATAGATTCAAAATAGATAGGCATTTTCGGCAACTTCTTTCCCTTTATGGCAGGGAGAAGCGAGATTCCCTGGAGAAAAGATGGGCTTTCAATATCCAAGACATCACAAACCGTAGGAAATATGTCTATATGACTTACATACTGCTCAACCTGACGTTGGTCAATACCGGGAATGGAGATGATTAGAGGAATCCAGATGGCCGTGTTATAGGCAAAAAAGCCGTGAGTCATTTCTCCATGCTGGCCCAATGACTCGCCGTGATCCCCGGTAAAAATAATCAGAGTGTTCTCGGACAGTTCGTTTACATCCAAGTAATCGAAAAGTTTTGCCAGCACAAAATCAACATAAGCAACTTCTCCGTCATAAGGACGCTTTTCATATTGAGTTTTAAAGGGCTCTGGAGGTTCATAAGGATCATGAGGGTCAAAACAATGGACCCAGAGAAACCAGGGACTCTTCTGGACTTTAAGCCAGTCCAGAGCTCTATCCACTACAACTTCGGCCCTTCTCTCAACATATAAAGTATTCTTGGCTTTATGGCGTCGACCATAGTCATCATCATAGGTGTTAAATCCCTGGTTGAGTCCAATCCTGGAATCAAGAGGGTAGGCACCCACAAAAGCCCCGGTGTGATATCCGTAGCTTTTCAGATGCTCAGCTAAGGTTAAAAATTCCTCTCTAACTATAAAATTTGTGTTGTCATGAACGCCATGATAAAGAGGAGTTGCTCCTAAAAGAATGTTTGCGTGAGAAGGCAAAGTAGTGGAGGTATTGGCAAAAGCTTTTGAAAATAATATAGCCTTTTTGGCCAGGCTATCAATAATCGGCGTTTTGAGATGTTCGCGACTGTAACAGCTCAACCTATCCGCTCTGAGAGTATCTATGGTGATGAGAAGAAAATTTAATCTGCTATCTTTTGCCTTTCTGATGGAATATGAAGGAGAGACTGAAGAAAAAATGCTCAGAAAAAGACAAAGCGAGAATAGGGAGAAAGTGAAGCGATTTTTTGCGCTTTCAGTTTTACTTTTTCTCATCGATTTTCTCTAGTTATTCGATTAACATTTAGCAGAGAACGAAATTGCTGTCAATAAGCGAAGAGCTTTTTAACTTAGAAGTGATGCGACCTTTGGAAACAGGTTTAAATAAAAGAGATTACGAGAAGGGTTAAAAAAATTTCAATAAATTTCTAGAGCTCGACCCTGAGTTACCTCAAGCCTTAACTATCCAGAACGTTATTTTCACTACAGGAAAGTTGAAAAAATGAGAAGGGGAAGGAAGCATTTCAGGCCTCCTTCCCCTTTTTCTGCCTTTTTTTCTACTTCTTTTCTGCTTAGAACGAGAATCTGGCTCCGACGCGGAGAACTCGTGGAGCTATAATTTTAGTAACGACTCCGAGATTATCTGCAGTGAGATATCCAAATCTCGTAGTTGTATTCGCGTTGAACAGGTTAAAGACATCAATGACGAAGCCTAATCTTCCTCCTGGGAAAAATCCTGATTTAGGCAGATTAAAGGATTTTTCAGCTCGAACGTCAACCAAAGTAATAGGATCCTTTCTCTGGGCTCCTCTGGGTTCAACAGCGACTGTTATATAATCTCCGTAAACATAGTTTATAACCGATGGTGTTTCGTGCGTTCTGGCCCAAGGAGAGCCGCTATTGTATCTTATCGATGCTCCAGCATTGATTCCCCATGGCAACTGGTAGCTTCCTGAGATTTTAAGGATAATCGGTCTATCCCAGTAGGTCGGTCCATAGGCAAGATAGTCGGCATTGGGTTGGTCAAATTTAGAACTGGCATACTCAAGACTGCTCAACATCCCTTCATGCTTGGACCAGGTGAGAGAAGCCAAAAGCTGCCATTTGTTTGAAAATCTCTTATGAGCTCTTAGAACCAGGCCTCGATACTTGTTGTTTTTAACATCCCATTTGTAAAGTGGATCATGTTCTGGATTTGTAACCCACCAAGTCCTCAAGGGTGGAGTGTCGTTGTCCCAGGCAATGAAAGTTGAATCGTCTCCGGTTCCAAGAACTCCATCCGGACCCAAATCAGTAAACTCTCTCTGGTACCAATCGTCGTAATCGGTGCTGTCATCAATGTCGTCAATTATGTTTCCGTCCCATCTGGCGATAAAAGTGGCACCTACGGCGAAGTCTTTAAGGATTTCTGCTTCCACTCCTACAGTAATCTCGTCAGTAAAAGTGTTTTTCAAATCAGGATTAATCCTAGTTGCAGCATAAACATTCCAAGTATAGGGAGCGCTGCGTTCTTCGCCTTCCTGCCACATCATATCTCCGTTATCGTCGTCCCACCTGAAGATAGCGTAGGCTCGGCCATTCAGGTTGGCAAATCCAGCCATTCCTGTTCCGGCCTGCCAGTAATAGCGGCTGTAGCTTGCTTTAAAAGCTAATTTTCCATCTCCAAGAACATCATAGATAGCCCCGAACCTGGGTGAGAAGTTCTTGAAGTTTGCGATGTCTCTTTTTTCTGGGAAGGTTCTTTCTTTAAAGGAGTCCCATATTCCTGGCCTTGTATTCTCCCAAAGCTGGGCTAGATAGTTGTGGGGGTAGGTGCTCTCCGGATTGCTCTGTTCAGGTAAATAACATTCAAAAGTCTCATATCTTAAACCAAAATTCAGAGTCAGTTTGTTCCACAAAACATAGGTGTCTTGAACATAGAAGGCATAGTTCCAGATATTGGCTTTATCTCGCAGGGGAGTGTTCACACATCTGATGTTATAAGGTATTCCGTATCGGAATCCTANNGTTATAGGGTTTTCCGTACCGGAATCCTAAACGCGGCCCATAATTATAGCGGTCATTTGTAGTAAAGAATTTTGAGATTTGGAATCCAATCTTCCACTCATGGCTTCCGCCAAGGAAGTCATCCATGTAGTAATCGAAGAATCCAGTCCATTGAAGTCTGTTTCTATCGTAGAGTCTATAATAATAATAATTGACGTGATATCCTCTAAGGTAAGGAGCATCGGGATAAGCTGTCCCTGGTCCAACAGTTCTGTACTCGCGAACAGGCCAGTTATCCAGATCAGCCTGATCTGTTGGAGCCAAAGGAAAATTCATGAACATAGTGCCAAATCTAAGATCCAGGAAGGCATTGTCACTCAAAATAGAAGTCCAGTGGAACTGGAACATGTTCTTATTTGAATACTGCTTAAAGGCTGCCTCAGGTGGATAATATAATCCTGCACCTCTCACTGGCTTGTCCTTTAGGTCATAAATCCAGCTTCCGGCAATTTTGTGCCTGCTTGTGATCTGGAAGTCTAATTTCGCCATCCAGTTCGAGAGATCAGTAGTTTCAGGGAAAGGCTTCCCTTCGAATTCGAATCCCTCCACAAAACGATGGATCTTCTGCATGCTTCTCAAACCCCAGAACCAAAGCTTGTCCTTGATAATAGCACCTCCGATGTTGAAGCTGTAGTCCAAGTAGTAATCCAGGGGATTGCCATGAGTTACTCCTATATCTATGAGGTCCTGAGTGAGATTATCAGCTTGCCAAGGGAATAAGATTTCTTTTTGGCCCTCGGTGTAAAAAATCCCAGCATCTCCGTGGAATTCATTGCTTCCAGTTTTAGTGATGATGTTCAGGGAGACTCCTGGAGGACCCATCTCTGCTGGATGGGATGACATAGAAATCTGAATCTCTTCAAAAGCGTCGTAGGAGTAATACGTAGTAGAAGCACCCAAGGCAGCCATATCAGTAGTGTTGATTCCATCGATGTTGTAAGTCGTCTGATATTCGGAGGAGCCGTGAGCAGAAAAACCGCTCTGCTGTCCGCTTTCACTTCCGCCCACATTGTAGCGGTCTATTATCATTCCTGGAGCTTCTTGGACAACTGTCCATAGGTCACGGGCATTGGGTAGCTGTTCCAGGTAATCAGCTTTGAAGCTTTGGCCTACTATGGTATTCTTTAAATCAACTGTTGGAGAAGTAGCAATAACCGTTACTTCCTCTTCAAGAGTCGAAACTTCTAAGGTTATGTTGATAGTTGCTGTGGTTCCCATGCTAACAATAATTCCAGGTCTCCGAACAGTATTAAAGCCAGGCATTTGAACTTTCAACTCATAAATTCCAGGTTGCAAGGCTGGAAATCGGTATCCGCCTTTAAGACCGGTCACAACACTGAAGTCTTTGGCCAACATAATAGGGCTGTTAATAATCGCAGTACAGCCTGGCAGAGGATTGCCCTCCTCATCAGTAATCACGCCTCTAATGGTTCCAGTTAGGGTTTGAGAAAAAGCGTTAGTGCTAATTCCAGCAACAAAAATTAGCAGCAGAAGAATTTTTGGGAATTTTTTCATTTTTTCCCCTCCTTTTCAAGGTTTTATAAACTCCTTGAAATTTTTCCTATCCTGCTTTCCTCAAGCAGGAAATTCTGACTTTCCCTTCTATCAAGGGAAAGTCACCTATAGCTTATTTTTTGTTTTTTCCTTTCCTTATTATCACCTCCTTCGCAAAATGATGAATTTTACTATAAATAAGCAATATCCATGCCAATGATTTTAATCTTTTAATTTATTGAAAATAAAAGATTTAGACCAGGTTTAGGTTTGATTGAATTTTATAAAAATTTTGGGTGAAATTAAAAAAATAATGGCTGCAAATCAATCGTAATTTGCTGATTTAAAATAAGTTAGTTTAATTAGGTGAGTAGGATAAATACTGCATATAGTATACTATTTTATTTATATAGAATATGGTATCCAAATTGAAGTTTTAAATGCGGAAGTGATAATGAAAGCGGAGTGCTAAATTAATCCAAAAATTTGAATAAAGCTTGGAATTTAATCCAAAAATTTGGATAAAATCAAAAAAATTGGATAAGATCAAAGTCAAATATGTTTTACTTGCTAATAAAGAACTTTTGCATTCAAGTTCGACAATGACAAATGAATGGCATGTGGTTAGATGAAGATCGGAAAAAATCCGTTTCAAGGAAAACATGTGGCGATGATTTCCTCAAAGGTTTCAGCATAGCAGATATTAAAAATAACTTTTTATCTCTTGCATTTGACAACGATTCTTTTATTTGTTATTTAAACAAATGGAGGGGTAAATGAAAAAAATTACTATTTTCGGCTGTATCGTAATCCTGAGTTTTTCTGTGTTCTCTCAGGAGGTATCTGAGGAGGTCCTTGTAGTTAACATAGAAGTCCCTGTTAGAGTGTTCAAAGGCAGCACATTTGTGGATAACTTATCCATTAACGATTTTGAAGTCTTCGAGGAAGGTATTCTTCAGAAAATAGAAGCTATTTATTTGGTGAAGAAAAGGACTATAGAGAGAAGCGAAGAAAAAAAAGAATTTGCTCCTAGAACTTCAAGAAACTTTTATCTTTTCTTTGAAATCTCTGAGTATACGGGAAAGCTTGGGAATGCCATGAGTTATTTCGTTAAAAATGTCTTATTTCCTGGTGATAACCTAACTGTTGTAACGCCCAAAAAAACATACAGGATGAAGAGCAAAACTCTTGAAATTTTGCCAAGAGAAAAAATTATAAATGACCTTAGAGGAATAGTAAGAAAAGATGCTTATGTAGGAAATTTGGAATACAACAGTGCTTATGACGATATTGCAGGTTTAGCTAGATCTTTAACGACAACACTCTCTTCGGCAGTTGGGGGAGGCTCGAAATCGGGCGATGAATTTAGTGCGTTCGGCGATAGCTCCTTTTCAGACATGTCGGTTGAGGTGCAAATCTCATTATACAGAGATTTACTACGCAAATTAGAACATTTAAGAAAAGTAGATCAATCGAAACTTATAAGCTTTGCGAAATTTTTAAAAAATAAGGAAGGGCAGAAGTCTATTTTTATGTTCTATCAGAGAGAATTCATCCCCCAAGTAGAGCCAGCACTATTAAATCAAGCTATGGAGCAATACCAGAACAGACCCGAAATTTTACAAAAAATCTCAGATATCATTCATCTTTATAAAAGAGAGATAACTTTTGATGTTGATCTTATAAAACAAGCTTATGCAGACTCCTCTATCTCTATCCATTTTTTGTTTATAGCCAGACCGGCAAGGCGTGTTTTTGGAGTTTACATGGAAGAGCATTCTGAAGATATCTACGCTGCCTTTAAGGAGATGGCCAGCGCAACAGGAGGAATTTCAGATAGTTCTACGAACCCTGTTTCTTTATGTCAAAAAGCTGTTGAAGCTGCGGAAAACTACTATCTTCTGTATTATTCGCCCCAAAATTACAAGAAAGATGGGAAGTTTAAAGAAATAAAAGTCAGAGCGAAGGGTAAGAATTATAAAGTCTTGCATCGCGCTGGTTATTTTGCTAACTAGACAACAAATCAAATCTCCTCTAACTCAAAAACACTCCATCGCAGAAATGCTCATCGTTTAGCTTCCTTTTTTATACACCTATTCAATTATTGCAGATTAAAGTAAAAGGTTTTATTATAAAACATAAAAGAGGAGGCTGTGGAAAAGAAGCTGTGGTCTTATTATCAATAGAAAAGAAAGCAAATATGGACCTATTACCTTCACTAAAATAGTGAGCCTTTCCTTAAGTTATTATGTCTAAGAAAAGAGAGAAAACAAAGAAGAAAAATGCAGCCGTTTGTTCTGTTCCTTCCCCGAAAGAACCTTCAAAAGAAATAGAAAAGGGAATTACCCGTCTAAAACGGAAGATAATTTCTTTTTATTTAATCCTTTTTTTTGTCATTTTGATTTTTTTTTGTTCGCCTTTTATTTTCTCAATGGCCCAAAATGAAGTTAAGAAAAATAGCGAGCTGAACATCCTCCTTGTGACTTTAGATACAACCCGTGCTGACAGGATCGGATGTTATGGTTATAAAGAGGCGAAAACACCATATTTGGATTCTTTAGCTTTAAACGGAGTTGTTTTTTCAAACGCTTATTGCCAGGTTCCTCTAACTCTTCCTTCTCATTGCTCTGTATTAACAGGAACGTTTCCTTTGTATCATCAAGTGCATAACAATGGATTTTATTATCTTAGTCCCAGCTGTTTAACCCTGGCTGAAATTTTAAAAGAAAGAGGATTTAAAACAGCAGCTTTTGTTAGCTCCTTTACAGTTGATTCTCGATTTGGAATCGACCAAGGCTTTGATTTTTATGACGATAAGTTTATGGAAGAAGAAATACTGAAGAATTTTACATCCGAGAGAAAAGCTGAAAAAGTATTTGCTTCGTTTTCGAATTGGCTGGATGAGAATTATAGACAAAAATTCTTTTGCTGGATTCACTTTTTTGATCCCCACGTTCCTTATGATCCCCCTCCTCCTTTTAAAAAAGAATTTTCAGCGAGGCCTTACGATGGAGAAATAGCTTATATGGATTATTATATCGGGAAAATGCTGGAAAAAATAAAAGAAAAAAATATCGCGGATAACACACTGATAATTCTAGCCGGAGACCATGGAGAAGCATTTGGAGAAAAAAATGAAGTCGACCATGGTTTTTTTATCTATGATGTCACGCTGAGGGTTCCGCTTATTTTCTATTCTCAGAATTATCTTCCTAAAGGGTTGGCAGTTAATGCTCGGGTAAGATTGATTGATATAATGCCCTCAATTTTAGAGATGCTTAGGATTCCGGCAGCTAAAGAAATTCAGGGAGTAAGTCTATTTCCTTATATAGAAGGCAGAAAAAATGACGATCTTCCCGCTTATATTGAAACATATTCTCCAAGGGAGAATCATGGCTGGTCTGAATTAATAGGCTTGATTAGAGGTGAATGGAAATACATTCAGGCTCCTAAGCCTGAATTGTATAATTTAAAATCAGATACTCAAGAAGAAAAAAATGTCATTTACGTAGAAAAAAAAGTCGCCTCAAACATGATGCAGGAATTAAAAAATACAATCCAAGAATTATCTTCAGAGAAAGAGGTTGGGGAAAAGAAATTAACTTCAGAAGAGAGAGAGAGATTAAGGTCTCTGGGCTATATAGGAAGAATAGTTTTAGAAGATGTCTCAATAAAACCTCTCCCAGATCCAAAAGATAAAATTGGGGAATACCGCCTGTTCTTCCAAGGAAATATGTACGAAATTAAGGGAGATTTACAAAAAGCAACGAAATATTATGAAGAGTTACTCCGTTTAAATCCTAACTCTCCGCAGAATTATGTGCATTTAGCCGTTGCCTACCAAAAAATGAAGAAGACTCAAGACGCAATTCGACTCTTCAAACAAGGGCTGGAAAGAATCCCTAATTCCCTAATTATTCTTTCAGGTTTAAGTTTCTCTTATTTTAGAGCTGGAAAATTTAAAGAGGCTTTGGAAACCTGTCAGATCATGTTAAAACTAGATCCCAATTTTTTTGATGCGTTGTTTATATCGGGCAATATAATGTGGAAGAACAGAAAATGGGCGGAGGCTTTAAACTATTTTGAAAAAGCCGTCGAGATTGAGCCTGAAAATAAGTTTCTTCAGCTAAGATACGCCTTTTGCCTGGCAGCAGTAGGGCAAAGTAAAGAAGCTTTGAGAACATATAAGAGATTAAAACAAGAATATCCCGGAGATTACAGGGTCTATCGAGATCTTGCCATTGCCTATAATTCCATGGGAAACTTAGACATGGCTCGTGAGAGTCTCAAGCGGGCAGTGGAAATAAATCCTGCTCCCGTTACTTATTTTGATATTGCTTTCATCTTAGAAAAAATCGGGGATTTAAAAGAAGCCGTTCATTACTTAACGCTGTATCTGGAAACAACTCCTGAAGTTAACAACCCAAGAAAAAATCAGGCAAAAAAGACACTGGCTCTATGGCAAAACCGCTTAAAGAACCGTTAACAAAATCTGGCACAGAAATTTTCTTTTTTGCTGAATTTCCCTCTTTTCAAAAAATTTATTCACAGATTGGAAAAATGATATTCTTGCCAATTTCTATAAGAATTTCCTTTTGGTGATCTTCACATAACCCTCTTAGTTTTCCCCGATTTCCACCCACTGATATCCTTAGATGAACATATCACACCCAAAAAGGCAAGGTCAATTGCCAAAAATAGAAACAGAACAACAAAAACAGCTGTTGCTGATCTGGCGGCTGTCTACATTGAAACCTGTGTTGTGCCAGGTGAGAATCTTTGTGACAAGAGTGAGACCGATGAGCTTTTCACGAAGCAGGCGGGAGAAGACCTTTATTTACTTTCCAGTAGCATTTTTCTGTATCTTGTTTTTATTTTATTAGTTTTTCAAGTTCCAGGGCCGCGTTTTGAGAAGCGGTT
>JABAOF010001917.1_pt6 | contig 19846 bp, 13 predicted proteins | sample 7062171 | NCBI WGS metagenome assembly JABAOF01 (sample SAMN14538628, study PRJNA623070) | marine sediment metagenome | biome: marine biome [ENVO:00000428]; feature: marine pelagic biome [ENVO:01000023]; material: deep marine sediment [ENVO:00002113] | place: India: Gulf of Khambhat ...
GGATGATTCTTAAGGAACTCGTTTCTCTCTTTGCGAAACGCAATGATTCGATCGATCTTGAGCTGAGTAGATAGCTCTGGGACACCCTCAGGGAATACGTTCCACACGGGAATCATCAAATAAGCTAGGACGAGTGCACACATAGGGGTGAGGATCCTCCGTGTCCCGATGGATTGGAACCAACTCTTTCTTGAAGAGGTTGCTTCTTGGAGATGGAACGTCATTGTGGAAACCTCTTGGCGCAGTAAGGCTGACCCGGATCGCCCGCCTTCCCTCAGTCTATTGTAATTTTGATTCTCTTGGGATTCTGACAGCCTTTCAAGGAAGATACCATCCCTCGAACAGCCCCCATTAGGAAGGTTTTGACGAAAGGGGTTAGCATAACAGGTTTTCCATCGACTAACAGAGAGAGAACTTCCCTCTCCCCCTGCCGAAGGAAATCCCTCTCAATAAGATCGACAACGCCCTTAGCATCATCCAGATCGAAGCAGGGGACGGAGACATCGAATTTCTGATTCGCCACAACGGCCACGAGACTATCACTTTCGGCACAGAGCAGCTCGCGGTGGGTTTCCTTCCTAAAGACCTCGATCTTCGGTTGGATGTCCTTCACGAATCCCTCTGATATGATTATATCAACGTCATCAACGAAACGGTCTCTCAGTTCCGCGAGCGTATGATCTCGATCGACGGTCTTGATCAGGGCCATCTGTTTTGGAGAGGAGATGATAACTGCATCGGCGCCAGCCTTTCGATGCCGCCAACTGTCTTTCCCTTCTTTGTCGATGTCAAAGCCGTGGACATCATGTTTGACGGTGGCAACCCGGTACCCCCTCTGCTTGAGTTCGGAAACGATCTTTTCTATGAGCGTCGTCTTCCCGCTATCCGATTTACCCACGATAGAAAGAATAGGTGTCATATCCAAAACCTCACTGAGTCATCGCGGACGACCCACGTTTTCATGGACACAGTTTTACACACGCTGTCCAAAAGCCCGATGAGAACACGTCCGGGCGAGAAATCATCGGGTGTGATCCCGTTCCGTGGTTCGTCGCTCTGGAATTAGAGGCTCCATCATCAGGACGAAACCCAAGGCATCCCATTTCTGGTCGTATGTTTTGAACAATTCGTCTCAACCGATCCCTATATCCCACGCAAAAGCGGTTTGAGTTGTGAAGATCTGCCTCCTCGGACCTTTCTCAGATCCTTCTTCTCTACACAATCATATCAACAAGCCTCACGTTGACCGGATCTCCAGATCCCAGCTCAGTGCAACCCTCAGGAAGCACGATAATCCCGTTAGCGTCAATGACTGGCATGAGCGAGCCTCTATTCTTCCTTTCTATGGGAAGCGCCACGGGTTCCCCATCCCGAAGAACTACTCTCGCAAAGATGTACGTTCGCAGCCCTTTTTTCCCAGAGACTCTTCCCTCGAGATTTATCCTGAGGGTTGGCCCCCAGGGTCCATGGTCCTCACCCCATCCTTTCATCTTCATCAAAGCCGGTTTAACGAGTTCCTCGAAGGCAACGAGGCAGGCTGTTGGACTTCCCGGTAAACTGAAAACAGGCTTTCCTTTCAACAAGCCAAAGGTAAAAGACCTGCCTGGACTCATGGCAACGCCGTCAAATTCGGTGAGGATGTCCATCGTGCGATAGACATCTCTAACCCAATCCGAATCCCCATGCCGAGTACCACCAATCGTGATGACACCGTCGCTGCGAAGACCCGACCGAATCCGGTTTCTAATATCGGTTCCTTCGTCTCTGACCACACCAAGGGGAAGAGGATTGCAACCGCATTCCCTGAGTTTTGCGAGAAGAAGATAGTAAGAACTTGCAAAGATTTTTCCCGGTCCGATGCTTTTTCCCAGTCCGACAAGTTCACTCCCTGTAGAGAGAAGACCCAATCGAGGCTGCCGAAACACGACAACCTCTCGAACGCCCAGGGATGCCAAGATCCCTATGTTCCCCGGCCGCAGGAGCGTTCCCTTCTTTAAGGCGATTTCGCCGCTCCTCAAATTTTCTCCGGCGGATGCCACATTTTCCATAGGGGCCACGGGTCTCTTAACTTCGATGAAGTCGGTCCCCTCTTCCCCAGGAGCGGTGTCCTCGTCTTTTACAACGGCATCAGACCCGGTCGGAAGGGGCGCACCGGTCATCACACGAATCGCCAGCCCCGGTCTGACAGTCTTTTTCGCGATGGATCCTGCACCGATAGTCTCGACGACTCTCAGGAGAGAGCCCTTTTCTCTGGATGTTTGCGCCACATCCTGATGGCGAATAGCAAAACCGTCAACTGTCGAGTGACTGAATGGGGGTAGGTCCATAGAAGCACCGACATTGGTAGCCAGAATGCGGTTTAATCCGTCAAGGAGAGGTATGGTTTCGGGTCCCAAAACCTTTACAGATTGGACGATACGCTGGAGGGCGTCATCAACTGGGAGCATTCTTTCCGTCACAAGTCCTGCCTACTCGATTCGGGGAGGCATAAATAGACGTGATAGTTCTCCCTGCTATTGTAAGGAAAATGACGGGCTTAGGCAAATCGAAATCAGATCACATGACGCTTTTTTGGCTTGATTCTCTTTTCATTCTCTTTTTCTTGGGAGAGATTTCCCCGAACAGCCCTGTTAACTCGCCCCATCACCCCTCGTACGGTGGGCGGCGGTAGTTCCATCCCCGGAGGAAGCACGGGAGGGGCAGTCCAGAGTTTCCAAAGCAAGAGTTTTCTCACTTCCTGATGTCTCAAAACAATTTTGGATTTTTGAATGAAACGCTCATATCCGTTCGCTCCCTCCTTCTCGCGTTGACCCTATTCCCGCCCGTGGCCGAACAGGTAGGGACGGGCTGTTGTCCGAATTCCTTTAGACCACTTGTGTCGAAGTCATTTCCAGAGTATTTCACCAGAAAGGGGGAAAGGAAGCTCTGAGCGCGAATCAAGATTTTTTCGCTCACAATTCTTAGCGAGGCGTAACGGCCGCAAATCCAACTGTCTGAGCCCGCCTTTGGCGGGCGAGTTTTGGATTTGCAGTGGAGCCGAGCTTTAGAATTGTCGAAAAAAGCTTTTGAGCAGCGAAGAGCGCTCCTTTTCCGCTTTCATCAGACAAAAGCCGAGAAAAGGGATTTGCGAACGGCGCGGGGAATACCAACCCCTTGTCTCCGCAAACGTCTCTCAGGGACATGAGCGTCCGTAAAACCGAGGAAACCCCAGAGGGGGTGTTCGTTGATAATCAGCGGGGGCGAGGCTATAATGATACGGAGGTTTACCATGAAAGAAGCCAAATTCTATGAAAAAAAGAATGGCAGGAGGGTCAAATGCCATCTCTGCTTTCACGAATGTTCAATAAAAGACGGCGGCCGCGGCATCTGCGGGGTCCGAGAGAATCGTGGGGGGACTCTCTTCAGCTTGGTCTACGGAAAGTCGATCTCCCAGGCTGTAGATCCAATAGAAAAGAAGCCGCTCTTTCATTTCCTGCCAGGAACAGAAATCTTTAGTATTGCCACTGTGGGGTGCAATTTCAAATGCCTCCATTGCCAGAACTACAGTATCTCCCAGGCCTCTGGTGATCAGGGGAGCGAGATTCCAGGTGAAACCCTGCCACCGGAAAGAGTCGTCTTTTTGGCCCGACAGACTGGGTGTGAGAGCATTGCCTACACCTACACCGAACCGACGATTTTTCTCGAATATGCCTTGGATACGGCCAAACTCGCCAGTCTGGAGGGTCTCAAGAACGTCTTTGTGACGAATGGATATATCATGCCCGAAGCCCTCCGCACTGTGAGTCATTATTTGGATGGGGCGAACATCGACCTCAAATCATTTAGCGAAGATTTCTACCGTAAGGTTTGCGGCGCAAGACTTCAGCCGGTCCTCGATTCGATCAGGCTTTATAAGGAGCTAGGTATTTGGATTGAAGTGACCACGCTGGTCATTCCGAATTACAATGATTCCGAGGAAGAACTCAGGAAGATAGCCCGTTTCATCGCGGGCACAGATCAGAATATTCCCTGGCACGTGACCCAATTCTATCCGACCTATCGAATCCAGGATCAACCGAGAACGCCCCTGGCAGTTCTGGAACGAGCCAGACAGATCGGAATGGAGGAGGGGTTGAAGTATGTCTATCAGGGAAACGTTCCGGGAGCCGAAGGTGAGAATACATACTGTCCTGGCTGTGGAAAGCTCCTGATTCAAAGATTGGGATACACCAATCAAACTTACTCTATCGTAGGGGGAAAGTGCCCAGCATGTCGGGAAGCAGTCAGTGGGGTTGGGCTATAAGGGTCACAACTGTGGATGAAAATCGAGAACTCAGGAGGATCATTTTTGACCGAATCCACGAGACGGGCAAAATCCCTTTTTCAGAATTCATGGATCTCTGTCTCTACCATCCCATTCACGGCTATTACAACACCATGAAGGAAAAAATCGGAAAAAGGGGAGACTACTACACGAACCCGACCGTTCATTCTGTGTTTGGCCGCCTTCTCGGTCGACAACTCATGGAGATGGCCGAACTCTTAGGTAAAGGGCCCTTTTGGGTCGTGGAAGCTGGAGCGGGGAAAGGCACGTTGGCCCAAAATATCCTTGACGTGGTGGCTCAGGAGTATCCGTCTCTCTTTGAACGGTTACGTTACGGAATTGTCGACAGGAGCCCGAGTTTTATGGAGGAGCAAAAGGCACGGCTGGCTCCTCATGGAGAAAAGGTGGAGTGGCTCGACCTCCATGAGGTTGAGGCGGTTACCCTCCAGGGCTGTTTTCTGGCCAATGAGTTTGCCGACGCCTTTCCTGTCCACCGGGTTGTGTTTGAGAAAGGCAAACTCCAGGAGATTTATGTGACCGAGGAGGCTGGGAGTTTTCGCGAGATTTTGGGAGACCCGTCTACAGATGAGATTCCGCAATACTTCGACGATCTGGGGATTCGGCTTGACGAAGGTCAGGGGGCTGAGGTTAATCTGGCGGTTTTGAAATGGTTTGACCGGGTTGGACGGGCGATGAGACGAGGATTCCTGCTCATCATCGACTATGGCTATATGGCCCAGGATCTTTACGACTTTCGCAGACTGTCGGGTACCTTGTCATGTTACTTCCGCCACACCTGTTCCAACGATCCCTATCGTCACATCGGTCTTCAAGACATGACATCCCACGTCAATTTTTCCGGTCTTATTAAGAAAGGAGAGTCCATGGGCTTCTTCTTCACAGGATTTGTTCCCCAATATCAGTTTCTCCTCTCTCTCGGTTTTCTGGACGAGGTGGGACGGCTGAGAGAAAGAGGATTGTCCCCAGAAGACTCGCTCATGGAGTGTCTCACAATGAAACGTCTGATCCTTCCCAATGGGGGTATGGGGGACACCTTCAAGGTTTTGATTCAGCACAAGGGGATCAGCGTGGTCCACCTAAGGGGCCTTCGTCCCCTGTGATATCTCTTTCGGTCCAAGAGTTGAGATATGATGTTCGAGGGAGAGCACGTGGTATGAGCGACTAAGGGGCACTCGGAGTTCATACAGACAGGTGAAGGGATCTACACCGATTGACAGAGGGAGAGTCAAAATGACGAACGAGAAAGCTCAAGACTAAATGGCAGATGTCAAATGAAGATTAGGGAATCGTCTGCCGGCTGAATCGCCGAGCCTTTGATCGGTTTAACTGCCTGTATTCTCGACCCTTAAGAAAACTCAAGGGTATGACATCCAAGCCTTTGAATGTCATTTGGCATTTGGATTTTGACATGTGAAACTTGACTGGTCATGCCTTTCCGAGTTTTTTCTTAAACTCCTCGGTCAGTTTTGGAAGGACCTGAAAGAGATCTCCCACAATGCCGTAGGTAGCGACCTTGAAGATCGGCGCCTCAGGGTCCTTGTTGATGGCAACAATGATATCGGATGTCCTCATACCGGCTTGATGCTGGATGGCTCCGCTGATACCACAGGCGAAATAGATCTTAGGGCGGACCGTCTTTCCGGTTTGTCCGACCTGATGCTCGTAGGGAATCCACCCCGAATCGACCGCGGCTCTGGACGCTCCAACGGCGGCTCCGATCGAGTCAGCAAAATCCCGAATCACCTTGAATTGCTCCTCCCCTCCCAGCCCTCGTCCTCCGGAAACGATAACCTCAGCGTCCATCAGGTTAATCGTCTCTGCGCCCTTTATGAACTCTAATACTTCGGTATGCACCTCGTCCTCAGTCATGGCCAAGGACTCTTTAACGATTTCTCCTTTTTTCGATTCGTCCTTAGGGGGCATGGGGAAGACCTTGGGGCGGACAGTCGCCATCTGAGGTCGATGACGCTCGCATAGAATGGTGGCCATGATGTTCCCACCAAAGGCCGGTCGAGTCTGTTTAAGAAGCTTCTTTTCAGGATCGATTTCAAGGCCTGTGCAGTCAGCGGTGAGTCCAGTCTCCAGGGCTGTCGCCACGCATCCAGCGAAGTCACGACCTTGAGTGGTGGCGCCGAAGACAACGATTTCAGGTTTATGCTTTTGAATCAGACCAATGGCGGCAGCCGCATAAGGCTCCGTCCGGTAGCCTTTTAGAATTGGGCTCTCGGTAAGATAGACTTTCTCCGCGCCATAGGCAAAAGCCTCATTGGCAAACGCCTCGACCTCGTGCCCCAGCAGCATTCCACAGAGGCTGCATCCAAGACTATCTGCTAGTTTTCGTCCTTGACCAAGAAGTTCAAAGGAGACAGGTGATACCTTGCCCCTTTCATGCTCGACAAAAACCCAGACGTCCTTATACTGCCCTGCATCAACCTGGGCTTCCTTTTCTCCCTTTTCGAGTGTGATCGCATCTACAGGGCAGACATCTTCGACACATGCCCCGCAGAAAGTGCATTTCTCGTTTACCACAGCCACGTCGTCTTCCAGGGACAGGGCGTCGTAAGGGCAAACCTCTATGCAGGCGCCACATCCCGTGCAGGCCTCTTTGTCGATGATCAGCTTTGGCATAACGTTTTTCCTCCTACCCCGACTGAGGTCACATGTGGGTGGTCGGTAATCAGGCTCTTTAACAGCAAGATCAGCGGAGGCTTCATCTCGGCAGCATGGATGTTACCCCCCACACGCTCTCGCCTGTCATCACGCTGGTGCCCTGGACATTTCAACCGGGTCACGGTCTGCACCCCAAGCCTGACTGCGTCCCCCCGGGCCCTAGTCTATTTGATTACCTTGGCCTCAAGCAGTTTGTCAACAAGTAGGGAAACCATCTCAGGGATCTCTCCCTGTAAGATTTCCCCGCCCCCCCGCTGCTCGGGAGTAAAAACACGCATCACCCAGGTAGGAGATCCGTCGAAACCGACCTTTTTCGGATCGGCATCAAGATCGGTAGCTCGCCAAGTCGGAATCTCGGTTTTGGCTGCCCTCTTTATTCCTAGGAGGGAGGGAAGTCTGGGCTCGTTGATGTCCTTCACGACAGTCATTAGCGATGGAAGAGAACCAGAAACAACCTCTTTCCCATCTTCAAGCATTCTTTCGACGATGATTCTCTTTTTTTCTGGATCTATCTCTCTCACCTTCGAGACATAAGTGAATTGCGGCATTTTCAATCTCGCCGCAATTCCGGGGCCAACCTGAGCCGTATCACCGTCGATAGCCTGTTTTCCACAAATCACCAGATCGACATCACCGATTCTCTCAATGGCCATGGCCAGTGTGTAGGCCGTCGCCAGTGTGTCGGCTCCTGCAAAAGCCCTATCTGTGAGAAGGTAAGCCTGATCGGCACCCATGGCCAATGCATTTCGAAGAACCTCGACCGCCTGGGGAGGACCCATCGTGATAACATAAACCTCTCCGCCGTGTTTTTCCTTGATGAGGAGGGCTTCTTCGATGGCAAATTCATCAAAGGGATTGGTGACGCTCTCAACCCCTTCCCGAATCAGGGTCCCTGTCTCTGGATTGATCTTCACGTCGGTCGTGTCTGGGACTTGTTTGATGCACACCACAATCTTCACAGCTTTTCCTCCTCACTGATGAAAGGCCCAGGAATCTCCGGTTGCAGCCAGATTTCACTTTCCCTTGAACTCGGGCCTCCGTTTTTCGACAAAGGAGGTCATGCCCTCTTTCTGGTCTATAGTAGCAAAACATGAGCCAAAAGCAACAGCCTCCATGTGGCATCCTTCCCTAAGTCCCACGTCGTATCCCCTATCAACAGTCGTCTTAGCCAACTGGACCGCAATAGGCCCGTTAGAGGCGATTTTTTTGGCCACTTTGCGGGTCTCGTCCAAAAGAGACTCAGCCGTGAAGACGCGGTTGACAATGCCCCAATCCCTGGCCTCTTCAGCAGGGATCATGGCCCCGGTGAAGATCAATTCCTTCGCCCTGCCTTTGCCAATAAGCCGGGGAAGCCTTTGAGTACCTCCGAATCCTGGAAACACACCCAGGGTAACCTCTGGCAAACCAAACTTTGCGTTTTCAGCGGCAAAAACAAAATCGCAGGCTAAAGCGATCTCTGTCCCTCCGCCTAGGGCAAACCCATTGACAGCAGCGATTACCACTTTCCTCAGTCCTTCGATCTGATTGAGTGTCGAGTGGCCGAGCTCTGCGAAGCGAATTGCCTCAAGGGGATTCATATCCTTCATTTCGAGGATGTCCGCTCCCGCAACAAAAGCTCGGTCTCCGGCTCCAGTCAGAATCGCTACGTCAACGTCAGGTTCGTTCTCTAGGTCCTGAAAGGCGCTCTGAAGTTCATGGAGAGTTTCAATATTCAACGCATTCAAGGCCTTTGATCGATTGATCGTCACTGTTCCAATTCCATCGGAAATGTCGAGCAGAAGATTCTTATAGGTCATGCTCCTCCCCCTATTGAGCTTCGAGCACCATGGCCATCCCTTGACCGCCTCCAATACACAGGGTGGCAAGGCCTAGGTTGACGTTTCGTCTGCGCATCTCGAACAGGAGGCTCACGAGGATCCTCGCCCCGGTGCATCCTATTGGATGACCGAGAGAGATCCCACTCCCGTTCACATTGGTCTTGTCCATGTCGAACTCGAGCTCTCTCATACAGGCGATGGACTGAGAAGCAAAGGCCTCGTTCAGCTCGATGAGGCCGATGTCTTCCCGGGTTGCCCCGGCCCTGTGGAGTGCCTTTTTTGTTGCTGGAATCGGCCCCAATCCCATGAAGGCAGGATCGATCGCACCAGAAGCGTATGAGCGTATCTTGGCCATGGGTTGGAGACCGAGGGCCTTCGCTCTATTCGAGGACATGATCACAAGAGCCGCGGCCGAATCGTTGATTCCTGATGCGTTTCCTGCTGTCACTGTGCCATCTTTTTTGAAAACAGTAGGTAGACGGGCCATTTTCTCTAGACTCGTATCCATGGGTCTTTCATCTGTATCAAATACCACAGGGTCTCCCTTGCGCTGGGGGACTACGAAGGGGACGATCTCTTCGTCGAATCTTCCTTCCTTTATCGCAGCTCTTGCACGCTGATGACTGAGAAGGCCTAATTCATCTTGTTCCCTCCGTGAGATCCCGTAGAGCTCAGCAATGTTCTCCGCGGTAACTCCCATGTGATAGCCGTAAAAAATCTCCCACAAGCCATCGTGAACCATGAGATCTACCATTTCCGTGTTGAACATCCTGGCGCCCCACCGAGCTGATGGGAACAAGTATGGGGACGTACTCATGTTTTCCATCCCCCCAGCAATGATGGTTTCGGCCTCTCCTGTAATGATAGCCTGATGGGCCAGAGCAACTGCCTTCATACCTGACGCACAGACCTTGTTGACCGTGAATGCATTCGTCTCCTTCGAAATACCAGCATAGATCATAGCCTGCCGGGCCGTATTCTGACCTTGTCCTCCCTGCAGGACATGGCCCATGATAACCTCATCCACGTGAATTTCCGTAAGGGAGTCGTCCCAACGGGAGCTTTCTTTCTCCAGTTCAATCATCCCGAGGTCTTTAAGAGAATGAGGTGCAAATTCGACAACCGCCTCGGTAACCCTCGGCCTGAGCCCCGCCCGCACGAGAACCTCTCGGATGGCATGGGCACCCAAAGTGATAACCGGCGTCTCCTTCAAAGACCCACCGAAACTCCCTATGGCAGTTCGGACCGCGCCGACAATGACTGATTCCGTCATAGTTGGGCCTCTTTTGAGCAAAATTTCACAACATAACTAGCCTATTTCACTTCTCTTTGTCAACCATTTTCAAAGAGGCGTTTCCCAGTTTTGGTGACCCTCATGTCCCTGAGGAACGTGTGCATAGAATGGGATCCCTACGGCCCGGACCGTTACCCGGTTCCTTCAGAACACGCTGGTCACGGCTTTGGCAGAGTGATTCGCCGGAAAAGGGGAAAGGAAACTCTGAACCAAAACTTGTTGTTCGTGGTTCGTCGTCCGTTGTTTGTGGTAAGAAAACTAAGATTTACCCATCCACGGGATTCAAATTGGGGTTCGGGGTACTTTATTTTCCATGGAGTGACGTGAATTGATGAGAACAACTGACCACTGACAACCGACAACTGACAGCACTAGGAAAATCTTTTGAGCCACGAATTGGACGGTTCCAGAATTTGTCACAGAGCACACAGAACCTCAGAGAGAACGTCCTCTGGATTGGAGAGAGGCCAATCCAGAGGAGATCTGTTGGCCTAATTCTTCCCCTCTAAGAATTAGGTCAAAAATCTGATGCATCGACCCTCTCGCTCTGCGAAATCTGACAGCTCGAACGATCCCCCGGAGATTTCTGCGGTGGAGAGGGGGCGAGAGAAACGGGTGTTTTTCTGAAAGCCCGGTTTCATCATATTTTGAAGACTCAGGAAACTGCTCTTTTCGAATCTGGAATTTTCGGGCTTTTCTAGTTAGTCCCAAAGGGGAGGGGCCGAAATCCGTGTGACCGTTCCTGCCCATGTTTTTTGAGAATAAACCTTAGGTGAGTCTCCCTTGTGGCAGGAGCGTTTTGATGACGCTATGCGCGAGCGGTGACCCACTGCACTCACGAATCATGGGCCATGAGGAAAAAGGGCCTTTTGGGAAGTCCTTCGCAAGTCGTGGCCGAAGCCGGAGAGGCGGATGGTTCGTAGGGTCAATCGAGATAATCAATCGTCCGGATTGGATTGATCAAGAAACCTTTAGGAAAAGGGGAGAGGGATTTGGCTCTAAGTCGAAAACACATCCTTTGGAACCAGCCTGACCGAGGGACCTAGTGACCTCCTGAAGACGGCAGGCCATGAGGCCAGACTGGCGCAAGAGTGACTCTCCCAGTGCTGTCGCATCTGTTCTAGAGCTTCACCTCGATAAAGGACTTTTCTCTCAACTTGCGAAGCCACTGGCGATATTGCTGTTCGACTCGGCTGTTTCGATAATCCTTCTCAACTTTTTCTCTTATCTCGGCCAACGGGATAGGACTGCCCCCCTTACTGTCTGTGACCTTTATCAGGATAATCCCTTCTTCTGTCCGGATGGGTTGTCCCACCTCTCCAACGTCAAGTTCAAACGCTATTCTGTCGATGGGAGCAATCATCTCCCCTCTCTTGAAATAGCCAAGGTCACCCCCTTTGATACCGGGAACGTCCTGAGCGTATTGATGAGCGAGAGCCACGAAATCTTCACCATCTTCAACCCTTTTCAAAATCTCTTTGGCGAATGAAATGCCCTCCTCCTCTTGCTCGCTTGTGGCATTGGCAGGGATAGGCAGAAGAATGTGGCTGATTCTGACTGATCGATCGGCCATGTAATTCCTCGAATTTCTCTCATAGTAGGCCTTGAGGTCGTCCTCTTCTATTTCAACGTTCGATTTGACAAACCGATTGACGATTCTTGTTCTTTTCAATCCCTTCTCAACCTGTTGCTCATAGGCCTCATAACTAATCCCCTGGGCCTTCAACGCCGTTTCTAGCTGGTTCTGGCTCAATCCCTGGGCCCTTCTTAAGGATTCTATGGTGTCGTTGATCTGTTTCTGGCTTACACTGATTTTTAGTCTGACTGCCTCCTGATCGATGAGTTTTTCATCGATCATTGCATTGAGCGCGTGGCGTCTAACATCTAACAACCCATATTCACGGTCCAACCAGTCGTTGCCCTTGGCAGTGAAACGGTAGAATGATTCTCGAAATTGCTCAAGCTCTGAAAGCGTTATGATTTGGTCATTGACGATGGCCACGATGCGATCGACAATCTCCCCCCGGCCCGGGGGAATGAAAAGAAACAGCGAAAAAGTCACAATAACCAGTATGCGAACTCTAAAACCCACGCTCCCAATAGTGTTTCTATTCTGTATACTCAAGTAGATGGCTGTTCTTCTCAATCTTGGCATTTCTTCTCAGTTCTTCCAACCACTTATAATACAATTGATCGGACTTAATTTGAACTATTTTTCGTTTGATGTCTTCTGTCACCTCTTCGAAAGTCAACTGACGGGCCGGTGTCCTACCCTCAACTTTGAAAATGTGAAAACCATACGGACTTTTAACAATCGTGCTGACTTGGCCCTCCTTCATAGAGAAGACCACGTTAAATTCTTCGGGCATATCGCCCCTGGCAAAATATCCCAAATCTCCGCCAAATCTTCCCTCTGGCCCAAGGGAGTGGACGACGGCGAGTTCTTCAAAATCCCTCCCCTCTTTCAGTAACCGCATGATCTTATCTGCGTTCCGCCGGGATGCCACAACAATTTGTCGGGCTTTGGCTTGCTCCGGCAGGATATAGTCACTGCGATGGGCCACATAGTATTGGTGGGCTTCCTCTGTGCTAATAGTGCCCTCATACCGAGATCCCACTGTAATGGTTTTTTCGATCAGAATATTCTTTTTTACTCGTTCTTTCCAGTCTTCAAATGAAAGGCCCTGGGCATTGAGGTGATCTCTCAGGCTTTCGCCCTTGTAATCGTTCCTGGTCGTCATAATCTCTGCGTCCACTTCTTGCTCTGTGACGGTCACGCCAAGGCGTTTCGCTTCGCGAAGAACGAGGGCCTCCTCAATGAGTTGATCCAGAAAGCTTTCCTTCATTCGCATGCGCGTTGCGTGGTCACCAGGAGAAAACTGGTTTTCTAGTTTCATCTCTTGAAATGCCCTATTGAAATCCTCCACGGTAATCACCGCGCCCTCTATACGAGCAAGGACACCGCGTGGTGCCTCGTCTTGTTGGCATCCCAAGGAGACAAAAAAAATCAGAGTGACAGCTGAAAGGACGGCAATCTTCATCGTTCGATCCTCATAATACCCTACCCGTTGCAAGGGTGGAAGTACAGCGTCTTTTCTTTTCTTTCCTAGTACCGATCAATTCGACGAGGAGGTTCTGTAAAACTTCGTGAACGCTTTCTCTCCCATCCAGTTGAATTCTCAATTTGGAATCCGGTGTAAATCTCACCTGGTCCGGAGAACGGTTTACTAGGTTAACGATTTTCTGGGGTTCGATTTTCGCATCCTTCTCGAAAGCTAAAACAAGCCGCTTCCCGTCGAAATCGAAGGCTCTGACCCGCATGCGGGTAAGAAGAGGTTTTACTCTTAACACATCCAAGAGATTGAGAACTGGCTCAGGAACCGGTCCATACCGATCCTTCAATTCTGCTCGCATGTCTTCGATATCGCTTTCCGATCGGACAACAGCGAGTCGCTTATACATGGAGAGTCTGTGATGAGGGTTTTCGATGTAATTGTCCGGAATAAATGCTGGTTTATTCCAGCGGATCTCCGGCGTGATTTCATCCTCTATCTCCTCGCCCTTGAGACGCCTGACCGCTTTCTCAATGAGTTGAGTATACATTTCGAAACCGACTGCAGCAATGTGACCCGACTGTTGAGGGCCTAAGAGATTTCCCGTTCCTCGAATCTCTAGATCCTGGATGGCCAGTTTGAGACCAGATCCGAGTTCTGTAAACTCCTGAATCGCTCGAAGTCGCTTGAGGGCATCGCGAGAAAGGGTCGACTCACCTGGTACGAGCAGGTATGCATACGCTCTTTCCTTGCTCCTGCCCACCCGACCGCGGAGCTGATATAGATCTGCTAATCCAAACTGTTCCGCATGATTGATAATAATCGTATTTGCCGAGGGTATATCCAAGCCCGACTCAATGATACTTGTACAGAGGAGGACATCAATTTCGCGATTGATGAAATCCAACATGACTTTCTCCAGGTCTCGTTCAACCATCTGTCCGTGTGCAAATGCAAGTCGCACTTCGGGAAGTAGACATCTAAGATAGTCGGCCATGGCCGGCATGTCGTGGACCCGGTTGTGAACGAAAAAGGCCTGACCGCCCCGTTCGAACTCTCGCAGGACAGCACTTCGAATCACATCTCGATCGAAGGGATAGAGAAACGTGCGGATAGACAGTCTATCTTGAGGTGGGGTGCTGATGATTGACATGTCACGAATCCCCGTAAGGGACATGTGGAGCGTCCGTGGAATAGGGGTTGCGGAGAGGGTAAGGACGTCAATCATCGTTCTGAGTTTTTTGAGCTTTTCTTTATGAGCAACGCCAAAGCGATGTTCTTCATCGATGATGAGGAGACCGAGGTCCTTGAAATTAAGGTCTCCTTGAAGAAGCCGATGGGTACCGATAAGGATATCTATCTTTCCCTTTTCCAGATCTTCCAGTATTTTCCTTTGCTGTGTTGTGGTTTTGAATCGGCTTAACGACTCGATTACGAGTGGGTAGTCCTTGAGGCGTTTCGAGAAGGTCAGGAAATGCTGTTGAGCCAGAATCGTCGTTGGAACGAGCACGGCCGCCTGTCTTGCGTCCATGACGGCTTTGAAGGCCGCCCGAATGGCTACTTCGGTTTTGCCGTATCCCACGTCGCCGCAAATCAATCGATCCATTGATAGGGGTTGTTCCATATCAGCGAGCACATGTTCAATGGCCTGCGATTGGTCAGGCGTTTCTTCGTATTCAAAGCATGATTCAAATTCCTTGAAATATCGGTCCGGCTTTGAAAATGAAAAGCCTTTAAAATGTCGTCGAGCTGCATATATGGCCAGAAGTTCATGAGCCATCTTCTCGACCGAGGCCGCCACTTTTTTCTTCAATCGCTTCCATCCAGCCCCTCCAAGGCGATCCACTCGGACTTTCTTCACCCCAGTCCCTACGTATCTCTGAACCAGGTTCAGACGGTGAACAGGGACATAGAGCTTGTCGCCTTGCAGGTACTCCAATAGGAGGTAGTCATTGCTCAATCCCCTAACGTCAAGTCGGTAGAGCCCCTTATAGATACCAATTCCATAGTCGAGATGAACGACGGGATCACCTGGGCTCAGATCTCCAAAAGACGTGATAAAGGGGCCTTCTTTTCTCCTTTTCGGTTTACGGACTTTTGTGCGTTCACCAAAGATCTCCTCTTCAGTGATCAGCGTCAGGCCTTCTCGGACAAAAGAGAATCCTCCGTTGAGATTACCAACCAATATGACGGGGCGATCAGTCTTTTTCTTTGAGCTCGATGAAAAAGGCAGTTGGAGGTTCTCAGTTTGAACTCCATACTCTGCAAGGACTTCGCCTAGGCGGTTGGCCTGTTCGTGGCCCATAGAGACGAAAAAGACCGAGGCTCCACATTCAATGCGTTTCCCAACCTCTTTCACTAGAGGCTCGAGAAGACGTTCGGTTTTTTGTGCATTAAGAATCTCACGCCTCAGGTGTTCGTTCTGCTCCACTTCGAATCGGAAGATGGCTTCTTCGCCGTCCAACTCTCTTCCAATCTCTAACTGTTCGAGGGTAACTCGAGCCTTGTCCGCGAGTCTGGTGCTGGTTTCCTGAGGATCAGAACAGAAGTCCTCGGGAGTCACGGATTTGGCAACTCCAGTTCCTGCTCTCTTGAATCTTTCGTAGACGCCTTCCCGGAAGCCATCCATTGCTTGGAAGATTAACCCTGGAGAATCAAGGACGAGGATATGCCTGTTTGAAAGGTAGCTGAAGAAGTCTTCGGAGCGCGATGGTCTGCCATTATGCAAGAGTTCTTGCGAGGGGATCAGAGTGGCTTCTTCCACTTCTTTAAGAGATCTTTGGCTTTCGGGCTCGAAGTGCCTTATGGATATGATTTCGTCTCCAAACCACTCAATTCGAAGGGGGTCGCTGTAGAGAGGAGAAAAGACATCCACGATTCCGCCCCGAACCGTGAACTCACCCTTCTCCTCGACGATGTCGACTCGAACATATCCTGACCGGCCGAGCATCTGAATGAGTTGGTCTCGGTCTGATTCTTGCCCTTTTCGCAATTGAGAGGACAGATCTCTCAGCGTTTCCTTGGGCACAACCCTTTGAAGGGCAGCCCTGGCTGAAGCAAAACAGACGTCTCCCCCGTCCCGACTCAAATGGAACAGAACGTTAAGGCGTTGTGCCAGGGTATCGGGCGTTGGGGGGATGTTATCCCATGGGAGGGTCTCCCAGGCTGGATAGAGAAGAATTGACGCGTGATCGTATGCAGAGAAGAACCGAAAATCCTCCCAGAGCATTTCAGCGTCGCGGTGAGTCGGAGCAATGACAAGCAGAGGCGATTGGCTCGAGTCTCTGATCCTGGATAATGCGTACGCCTTGGAGCTGCCGACCAGGCCATAAACCCGTGCTTTCTTCTGCCGTTGAACCGTCCACTCGATCAAGGAACCGAGGGTATTACTTGTTTCGCAAAAGGAATCTCGCAAAATGGCACCCATGCGCCTCCAGTATGACTTAGCGAGTTCAATCTTAGGCAATATGTCATCATCTTGCCACAAGCAATTTTTCCGCAGCGAAAAACCGGAATCCAAGCTGGTGGAACCGCCTGAAAGTCGCCACGAGGGTATCTGCTCTCCCCTGCAATAATGACGCCGCAAGACCGACAGTGAGTCACGTCAAACATGTCTCGACTCAAAGGCCTCATTTCGTGTTTGCCCTAACCGGTCTTTGGGAACATTGGGGGAAGGTACGCAGATGTGATAGATCCAGGGAACAAACCTGAGTCCTAAACTTGGGCTTTGGTATCTTTCATCGATGTTGCAGGGACAGTTCGATCAGTCTCTCATGTAGAACTGCATCTTGGTTCGTCCGGCGGAAATCACATCGCCGTCCTTCAATTCCTGTTGATCCCTAATGGGAACCCCGTTGACACGGGGTGTGGCTCTTCCGCCGGCACTGGAGATGAAAAAACCAGAAGGCCGTTGACTGATGAAAAAAGCCGTCTTTCCGACAAACAGGCCCTTAAGCCTGATGTCTGCATGGTCACCTTTGCCAGCAACAGTAAGGCGCCGTGTGAGTTCGATATCCTCCTGACCCGCACCCCCCGAGATAATCACAATTCCACCGCGGATCTCCTGAGGTTTGTCCTCTTTGCTCTCTTCTGGAGTTTTCGCCAGAAGCTCCCGCTGTTTTTTTGTATCCAGGACGAGAGTCTGTTCGGCCACATCTTGGCCACGCCGAGATGGGTCAGCCGTGGGTTGAACGCCCTCATCAATAAACACAAGTGTATGTTTGCCGATGTGAATCTTGTCATTGTCGGAAAGAATCCATTGTGAAACCTTCTTGTTATTGACAAAGGTTCCGTTGAGGCTTTTCAGATCCTCGACAATAAAGCGAGGACCTTCCCGGTAGATCCTGGCGTGCTTCCTGGAAACGGCCATATTATCGACAACAATGTCGTTTTTTCCGGAGCGCCCGATCGTTGTGGCTGGCCTGTCCAGGGGAACCTCCTGCACCGCTACGTTATTAAATCTCACCTCAATTCTTGCCATTCCCTAACCTCTCCACAGAACTCGACCGGATGTGAAGGACGGAGGTGTCGATTTCTCGAACGAAATAAGGTACATCCATCGTATCGGAGAAAAAATCCCTTGTCAAGACAGACACCTGGAGGAGCTTCCTCCGTTTTGTGGAGGCTCAACTCCCTGACGGATGTTTGCAAAGCAACGGGGTCAGTAGTGCCCGGACCGTTGCCCGGTTCCCTCAGAACACCCTGGTCGCGGCTTCACAAAAGTAATTTGCCAGATAGTGGGAAGGGAAGCTCTGAGCGCGAATCTAGATTTTTTCGCTAGCAATTCTTAGTGAGGCGTAACGGTCACAAATCCAACTGTCTGAGCCCGCCTTTGGCGGGCGAGTTTTGGATTTGTAGTGCAGCCGAGCTTTAGAATTCTCGAAAAAAGATTTCTGAGCAGCGAAGAGCGCCCCTTTCCGCTTTCATCGGATTTTGAAAACTCAGGAAACTCCTCAAACACCACCCCGAGTTTTAAAACCCCTCGCCCGTCCCTCAGGGGCCTTCCGCCCACGTTCCTTTGAGCGGTCCTCAAGATGAAACTGGAGAGCCAATGAGATGAGGTGATCGCTGTCTCGGGTCCATCAGGGTCCTGGTTCTCTTGTTGATTGCCTTTCGGTATAATCTGAATGAGATGAAAAACGAACAGATCTTTCTCATCAGCCTTGGTTGTCCAAAGAATCTGGTCGATTCTGAAGTGATGCTCGGCCTGCTGGTTGAGAAGGGCTATGTCATCACCACGGTTCCGTCCCAGGCTGAGATCATTCTCATCAACACATGCAGTTTCATCAAGGATGCGACCCGAGAGACACTCGATGCGATCCATGAGGCGGTCGATCTTAAGAGGTCCGGATCGTGCCGCCTTTTGATCGTGACAGGGTGTCTTCCCCAGCGCTACGGACAGGACCTGGCAAGAGAAATCCCGGAGGTGGATTTTTTCTTGGGAACTGAGGAGTTTCACGGGATTGCTCAGTATCTGGAGAAACCTGCTGATCCCAAAGAGCGGGTGGCCATCCGGAGAACCTCCTTCCTTTACGATCACCAGACGCCGAGGCTCCTGTCCGGACATTCTTCAAGCGCTTACATAAAAATTGCAGAGGGGTGCTCAAGGTCGTGCTCATTCTGTGTCATTCCGAGTCTGAGGGGAAGGTTTCGGAGCCGTCCGATGGATTCGATCGTTCAGGAGGCCTCACTATTGGTGGACCAAGGGGTCCGCGAGATAAACCTCGTGGCCCAGGAAACAACCTCTTACGGCCTTGATCTCCAGGATAGAACAACCCTAAAGCGTCTTTTGGAACGCCTCTGCCTGATCGAGGACCTGCGATGGATCCGAGTCCTCTATGCGTATCCGGAGCATATTGACCGCGGACTTCTCAGACTTATGGGGAGTTCAGAAAAAATCTGTAACTACATCGATCTGCCCATCCAGCACATTGATGAGAAGATTCTTCGATCAATGGGACGCCCGGTCTCTCGCAAATTCCTGGAGGGTTTAATAGGGCAGATCAGGGGCGAAATCCCAGACGTGGCTATCAGAACTACCCTCATGGTCGGGTTTCCTGGAGAAAGGGCGGCCCAGTTTTCGGAACTCGTGGATTTCGTTGAAGCAACCCGATTCGAGAGGCTAGGGGTGTTCGAGTTTTCCCCGGAGGAGGGAACAGAGGCGGCTAGGATGGGTGAGCACGTACCGGCGCCTGTCAAGAAAAGACGACGTGAGCGTCTCATGGCACTTCAGCAGAGAATATCTCTTGACTACAACAGGAAACTCATCGGGAAAACGATCGTCGCCTTGACCGAGGGCCCGCGTGGGCACGACGGCATGCTGACAGCGCGTATGGAGACCCAGGCACCCGAGGTCGACGGTCAGATTATCATTACTAAAGGACGTGCCGCACCAGGTCAGGTCGTGGATGTGAGAATCACAAGGGCTCACCCCTATGATTTGGAAGGGGAGATGGTTTAGAATATCATTTTCTCCTTCGGATTAAGCCATTCATAATCAGGCGATTGGCAATGGGTCATGCTACCCGTCTGATCATGACCGCACCCAGATCTATCGCGCTTCTGATGGTGTGAAAGGACCCCCACTGCTGCCCCGAGAATAGTGAGGCCCGATGGAGCAAACCCGAACCGATTAGGGGAGTGATCGCCACAGTCCTAACCCGAATTATTCATGAGAGATTTCATCAAA
>JABAOF010002281.1_pt4 | contig 19840 bp, 25 predicted proteins | sample 7062171 | NCBI WGS metagenome assembly JABAOF01 (sample SAMN14538628, study PRJNA623070) | marine sediment metagenome | biome: marine biome [ENVO:00000428]; feature: marine pelagic biome [ENVO:01000023]; material: deep marine sediment [ENVO:00002113] | place: India: Gulf of Khambhat ...
AGAAATAGTCCTCTTTAATTATTCGGCTCTTACCGACGTGTCCATTTTACAGCGTCATTATACCCAGTCCATCGGGTTCGTCGACCAGCTACCCAATAAAGAACAAGAATAACAAAAATCGCTGGAAGTGCAAGCCAAATGAATTCAACAACTATATCGATAGGTGAAGTAGGCGGTTCAAGTGAGAAAACTGAAGGCGCTGTAGGTTCTAAATTGAATGGAGATACCGAGCCCATCATGGTATGGACTAAGGCAGGAAGAAGCATAACCGTGACACCTATGGCGGCACCTGCCACGAGATATATTACGCGTCGCCAATACCATTTAGTTGTCTCGCGTTTGGACATCATATTTCACCTTTCATGAAGTGTGTCTTACAATATTAGACTACGGTTTAGAACACTCCTTTCACGGTCGATTTTTATAAGCTCGCCAGGTTTCATACCAAAACAGAGCAACAGCTCCACCTCCGAAAAGCCAGGCCGCAAAATTACCAAAAGTCAAATGCTGGGGATAGACGATAAGGAAGATAACTAGTGCAGTTGTGAAGAAAGCAGCATAAAAAAGATGTCGCGGTAATGCTCGATGTCCAACCCAGATAAATTGCTTTAGAACTCCGACTTGTACCACCTCTTCCACGGTGTATTCACCCCGTTCCCGTTGAACCAATCCCAGCTCGACTAACTTGTCCAAATGATAAGCTGCGAGACTTGGGGAGGATAAACCCAATTTGCGTTGCAATTGTCGGGGTCCTACTGGCTCCTTTGCAGATAACATTTCAAAATAGACGCGAAGCGTTCGTCCACGAAGTTCAGATTCTAAATCAAGCTCTCGATTTCGTTCTGGGGCTTGTTCTTGGTTCACATTTTTCACTCTCGAAGCACTGGTAAACTGAATTCTAACAATCCATTTTCTGAACTTATTTTTTAATAGACGGGTTCTTGACTAGTTTCTTTTCTGATTGGTTGTGGCTGTTCTAAAATGTAGTTTAATGAATTAGCTTATCACTAATTCTAATGAAAAATACTTATGGAGTTTGTAAAATGAGATTCGTGCAAAAACTCCAGTCGGTTTTATTGCGGATTGGTGGCTATTTAGTTCCTCTTGTGCAGCAGATTCCAACACTTGGTATTTATGTAGGCTTAATGACGTTGCCCCTGTTTGCAGTTCTGGTTATTCTTTTCACACAATTTCCCTTGAATATTATTGGGGTAATCTCTGACTTACTTATGATGAGTCTCATGTCGATCGGCGTTTTAATCGCCAATTTAGTGACTTTTACAGGTATTCTATTAACTGTATATTCATTCATCTATTTTCAACTTCATAAAAGGGATGGGCTAGTCACAACAGGGCCATATCGATTCATTCGTCACCCGCAATATACTGGATTTCTTCTAACGACGCTTGGGCTCACGGCGTTCTGTTACTGGTGGCTTTCCAATACCTTTGGAATGGGATGGCTCTCAAAAGAAGCAACCGTTGCCCTCTGGTTCTTTCAACTATTAATCTATGTCAGTCTAGCTCTTCTAGAAGAGTCGCATCTAGCTAGACAATATGGCAAACATTATGTGGCGTACAAAGAACAGACATCATTCTTTCTCCCACTAGGGAGATTCAATCGCTTCGATATCCCCATCTCAATTGCGATTCTGAGCCTTGGTATGTTCAGTTTAATTCTCACTCAGTTAATCAGACCTACATTCATTTTTACCTTTTTTTTCTGAAGACTAAGAAGCCCAAATTAACTATTTAGGCTTGATTCTATGCTTTTTTCAATTTAAAAAAGGGTAACAAGTTTGACAAACAAATCTAGCCTAAATGATTGGTAATTCCTGGTCGGTGAATGGAAAGATGAAAAGCAAATTAAAATCAGTTCTAGATGAAACCGGTACCGTTGATGTTAGTGCCATATTCTCATTAGAGCTTGGGGGTAAAGCCTTTATGGGAATACATGAAGCAACCCAACGGGACAAAATCATCAATCAAAGTATGAAATACTATTCTATGATGTTCCCAATGACACTTTTCGTCGAAAATCCTTCTTCTCCTATGGTTTTATTTACAACAAAGTAGCCTACAAATTTTCGTCACAAGAAATTCAATTCACAATGGAATCCGAACCCCTTCCACGACAATTCACAGATATGCGTTGGCGATCCTATATAACCAAAGTTTCTCCTGCCATAAACCTTCTTGGGCTAGAACAAGCAACGAACGGTAAAGATTTTCAAATCTATAACGAGGTCAAACTTGAAAAAATCTCTTAGACCAAATATGCGAATATGAAAATGCTAGACATACAGACTTAAGAGCAGAACCTCCTTTCCCTTTCTCTGGAAATCTACTCTTTACTCCTATGAAGTGAGAGAAATGTTTGTTAAACCTCCTGAAAAAGTTTCAATTGGTATGATTGGCGGAACCGGTGTGTATGATCCCAAAGTTTTCACTGATATCAAAGAATACAAAGTCTATACACCCTTCGGTGCCCCCTCAGATAAAATCATGATTGGCTCATTGGATAAGCGGCGCGTTGCTTTCATTCCTCGACATGGTCGGGATCACAGTTATCCACCTCATTTAGTCAATTATCGGGCAAATATCTGGGCTCTTAAATCACTTGGCGTGACACGATTGATTACAGTTTCTGCTGTTGGTAGTCTTAAAGATGAAATTAAGCCAGGAGATCTCTTCATTCCTGATCAAGCCATTGACTGGACACGAAGTCGAAAACGTACGTTCTTTGAAGAAGGTCTTGTTGCCCATGTTTCCATGGCTGAACCCTTCTGCCCAAACCTCTCGAATTTAATCGCGAAAAAAGCAAAGGCACTGAACCTTTCTCATCATTACAAAGGAATAATTATTACCATTGAAGGGCCACAATTTTCAACAATCGCTGAATCCCACTTCTACCGTGCTCAGGGCTTCGATATCATCGGCATGACCCTTCATCCGGAAATCTACCTAGCACGGGAAGCACAAATTTGTTTTACGAATGTTTCTATGATCACTGATTATGATGTGTATGCAGAGAAACCTGTAAGCCACGAAGAAGTTCAAAAAACCATGGGCGAAAACCTCGGCAAAGTCAAAAAACTTCTCACCAATGTCATCCCTCAAATATCAATTAAGCAAGATAAATGCCAATGCGGTAAGGCGCTCGAGGGTGCCGTCTAATGGATTAGAATTGTGAGAAAACAATAGCGCTCTGCTCGAACCTTTTTATTCTTCTACGCCTAATCCTAAATATGAATTACAAAACCCTAGCACGTCCTGATGTATTAGAGTGGTTGCTTGAACCGTCAAATCCTAGTGTTCGATTTTGGGCGCTCCAGCTTCTTCAAGGTAAATCTCCTACTGATCCTGAGGTTCAGACAACTCAGGAGGCGATAATTCATTCTTCACCTGTGAGAGCATTTCTAGATGCCCAATCGCAAGAGGGCTATTGGGACATGTCCAATAACATCTACGCACACAAATACAAAGCTACAACCCACACTCTTCTCTTACTTGCCGAGCTTGGGGTTCCTCGCGTTTTAGAAATCGAAAAAGCCATAGAGCATCTCTTTAAATTCCTGCTTAATTCAGGTCACTTCACTACAGTTCTCCCCAAAACCTCTCGTGGCTATGCCAGCCAGATCTCAGATACCTGTTGCTTGGATGCCAACATTCTCTATTATCTTACACGATTTGGATACATTGATGATCCACGAACCCAAAAAACAATTCAATTCCTTGTAGACCATAACGATAGAGAGGAAGGCGGGTGGAAATGCCGAGCCTATCCTATCAACCCAGATGGAGTATTCCCCCAAACCTGTTATATGGGGCTTTGCAAAGTTCTCAAATGTTTCTCGGTCTTTCCCAAATCCTTTCGTTCCAAAGTACTTGACGGAATTATCGATCAAGTCGTTGAGATTATCTTAGAAAACAAAATTTACAAATATCTTCGAAATCCTGATGGTAGCCGAAAAGAAAAAGCCGGATGGAAACGTTTCGGTTTTCCTCTCTTCTACAATTCGGATATCCTTGATGTTCTCGGCACACTGAGTCGCCTAAAAGTCAATGATTCCCGAATGCAGGATGCTATCAACATAGTCATTGAAACACAAAAACCAGATGGAAAGTGGGTGCTTAAACATACCTTCAATGGTAAATTTTGGCAAGACATCGAAAGAAAAAACCAACCTTCAAAATGGATCACGCTTCGTGCTCTACATGTACTCAAACATGTGATGGCTAGCTGATTTGGCTAGACACTTTTATGGAAGTGCAACCTTGTGGGCTTGTACCTGCTCTTTAGGAGCTGTATCTAATGGTTGAACCGATAAAATGCCAATTCGTCGATTTTGACGAGATCTATGATATGTCCAAGAAACTAGCCTTTAAAGTTACAGACTCGGGGTACGAACCAGAACTTCTTTTAGCTATCGCACGAAGTGGTTTCGTTCCTGGGCGCTTGATGTCCGACTTCATGGGGAATTCCAATCTTCATGCCCTAAAAGTCGAACACTGGCTAGACACAACAGCTGAACATCAAGAAGATGCCATTATCCCTGTTCAATCACCTTTACCCGTCAAGGGTAAACGTGTTCTTATTATTGATGATATCGTTGATACAGGACGGTCTGCGGTCCAGACTCTTAAATATGTCAACAACCTCGGAGCTAAAAAAGTGAAAACCGCGGTTATGCTCTATTTGACGATTTCAGAGCATGAACCAGATTACTATTCTGTTAAACAAAGTGAGTGGGTGTGGTTTATTTGGTTCTGGAACCGATTTGAAGACTTGCGAAACCTTACTATCAAACTTTTTGACGGCGACATGAAACGAACACTTAGCATAAAAGATATTTTAGCTGGATTGAAACAGCATTTCACATTGGAAGTTGATCAAAAGGAACTTGAACAAGTACTAAACACAGCAAGCCGTATAGGAAAACTACACGTGGATGATTTAGACAACATTCAACTTGTTTAACCCGGCCTTTTTTCCATCAGCTAATTTTCCAAAATGCTTTACAGGATTATACGAAGCCAATTCCAAGTAAAAATAAAAACAGTCCAATAGCTACAAAGGCTCCAATAAGACAAGAAACAAGATTAACCATATGATTATCAAGAAACCGATTACCCCGAAGATATGCTGACTGTTCCCCACAATGAGTCTTTTTCTCGGTTTGTTTCCCACACACATTGCATGACCAATGTCCTTGAATCGTCGCCCCCAACAAACTGTCAATAGTACAACCAATAATACCCCCTACCATGGCAACGAGCATAAACGTAACAGGTGCGATGCCTGCTAGTTCAGGCATCAATGTGGTTCCAAACACATTGATCCAGAACGGTGCCGCAAGAATTGCTGCCAATCCACCGATAAGCAATGTTCCTAATACTGTAGCAAGTTCTCCTGCCACGGAGACACCTCCAGAGGTTCCAGGTGGAACAACTTTTCTGGGGTTCGATATTAAACGGGGCGGCAGTGGATTCAGTAATCCAATTTCAGTGGCCAATGTATCAGCGGTTGCTGTTGCTACTGCACCCAAAAATGCAACAAAGGCAACAGCAATTACTAACGATGCCGGAATCACCATAGGGCCAAAACCAACCTCAACACGCCCATAGGCGTCTATCTGACCAAAAAACAAAATTGTCAAAACACCAAAGAGCACAATGCTCAAAGGCAATCCGCCGTTCGCAAGAACATGAGACCAATCCCGTGCACCTCCCTTCTCCTGTGCCGCACCATGCTGCCGTTTCGTCTTATATTTATAATGGGTAAACTGGGCGGTCACAACAAAAAAGATGAGTAGAATAAAAAACCATGTCCATGAAGTTAGCAGCCATACAGTAATGCCTAGAAAGAAAGCTGTAACAAGACCTGATTTAGTGACTATTCTTCCTTTATACGCAATCAGTGCCAGAATGCCCATAACGAAAAAGACAATTAGTACACTCAATGGATCAAGCGGTAACATGGGAATTCATCTCAGAGGGTATTATCAAATAAATTCTAGATATAGGATTTCTCAGGGAATAGATCGACATAGATTGTGTTCTTTTGCCGAGCTGAGTTCAATTCAGTTATAAACCTTGCCGTTAGATACTGGAAAAAATCGTTAGGTGTCGAAGGAAACTTAGAGCTTCGGCAGCTTCCTCAACTGCCTATTCTTGTTTGTTTTGAGTTTGTTCTGAATTTAGTTTATATTTATCATTAAAGGGATTCAGGAAAATCTGATTCACGGCGAAGACTAACTTCTCGAGCAAGAAAAATCGTTGCAACAATGACAATTACAGCTCCAATAAATTGCCACAGAGAAGGGGGAATCCGGAAGATCACGCCATAAAGGATGAATGTGACGAGTGGGGCAGGCGCAATCAACGCGGTTGCCTTTGCGAGGTTAATTCGGCTAATTCCTTCGTACCATAGGCTATGGGCGAGTAAAATAACGATTGCTTCGACAAGGATTACACCGTAAATAAGAAACAAGTTGGAAGTGTAAAGAATTGGTACTCCTAGAAAAATCACACCTAATGCTAGAAGTGATAGTAAAGATCCACCGACAAGATTTCGATAAGCCACTGCTGTCCATGAAGATACACGCTGTAAAGTGGGTTTGGCAAAGGTGTGCCCTGCTGCCCAAGCAATCGGAGTTATCAGGAGTAATATATCACCAATTCCTAAAGCGGTTAATTGATTGGTTACAACGACTAACAAAACTCCAAAAACCATTAAAGCCATCCAGACCAATTGGCGTGCTGAGATTGTCTCGTTCAGAAATAGATAGCTAAAAACCAAAGCAAAAACGAGTTCAGACCGAAGAATAATTGCTGCATTATTTGCACTTGAAAATTGCAATCCGATAAACAGGCAAGTGAAAGCCAGAAAGGTGCCTAGAACACCTGCCATAATTAATCGAAGTATATCCGCACGAGAAATATCACGGTTTATTGATGCCGTGGATTTTCGTGTGAAGATCAATGCTATGAATCCTGCGATGAACGCCGCAATGGATGCAAACAAAAGAGGAGTAACAAGTAATCCTCCAAACTCCACTACTACCGGATGAATTCCATAGACAAAAAGACCGATGAGAATGAAAATAGTGCCAACGTTTTCCTTGTCCATTTCATTCACTTTCTTGAAGAAAACTCACTGGCGCTACTGATACATATATATGGTGTCCTGTCTCTGAGTAGAGCCGCCCAATCCACCTTTCCTCTTGTTTGGAGTTCCTATGAATGAGCGATTTCCCAATTGAAATGGAAGTGCTAAGTCGAATCAAAGCGAAAGCAAAAAAGAATGGATGCACCGAGAAAGAAGTCATCCAAGCATACATCCGAAGAATGAACAAAGAAAATCAAGAGAAATTCCAGAAAATCCCACCGAAGGAACGCATTGTTTTTGTTCCACAGTGTCTTCGTGAGTCCAATTGTAAAGCTCCTCTAGGTGAACTTGGTTACGTCTGCCAACACTGCAACATTGAATGTCAAGTTCACCAAATTACTGAAGCCGCAGAAAAACTCGGCTACAAAGGTATTTATATTCTTCCAGGCGGCACTATGGTTCAAAAGATTATCGACTTCAGCCAACCTCACGCCATCCTCGGAATTGCCTGTGAAAAAGAAGCTCTCCTCGGTGGACTTCTTCTCCAAAAACTAGGTATTATTGGTCGTGCCATTCTTCTTTTTCGCGATGGTTGTGTTAGCACCTTAGTCAAAGTTGCTGATGTTCTGAAAATTCTTGGGCTTAATCTAAATCGCCGAAAATACACAAAATCCTAATTCTGAGTTCAAGTAAAAAGAATAAACCAATATCTGTCATTTCAGATTATTCTTTCCAAGCTTTCTTTGGGACCCATTCATACATTTCATCAGCTGCATTCAGCACCTGACGAATATACCGTGAAAGTTCTTCTGTGGTAATCTCAGTGTCGGCTGTCTCCACAACGACAGCTAAATCTCCATCTGGGTCTAAACAGAATTTTGTCCCATTATAGTTCCACGCCTCTTGGAGTAGCATCCTATAGAATTCACTTTTTTGCTTACTAGAGAGCTTGGGGAATTTGCGCCAACCTACAATGGTTAGCCAGATATCATTTGGGCTGAAAATAAAGTTTACAACGAGATTTTCCCATTTATCGGTCTTCCAAAGTGCGACGACTGTTTCGTCTTTAAGTTCATATCTGACGTCAAGTTCATCGAGGAGTTGTGTGATTTCGGTTATGCGTTTTCCCATTGTTGTAACCTCGAATTATATTCGGTGTGTTCGTCCCTCTTGATGTAACGGTAGAAAAACCTTTTCAAGAGACGCCTTTAGGTGTCAATAGATGCTGCAATTTCGTAACGTAGAACGAGTTTAAAAGGATAAACACTGGGTATTAGCGCACATTTGATGAGAGCATTTTTTCTCTGATGCTTGTTAAATGCAAGGTGATTATATGCACAAACGAAACATCGCGGCTCTATTCTTTTCAGGAATAGGAGGCATAATTCTCATTCTAACAGGTTACTATGGAACCTCAACAGGGTTCTGGGGGTGGGCAATCCAAATCGCTATCAGTATTAGCCCCAATCAACTTATAGCCGACATTCTGATTATCGCCCTTTCGATTCTAGCCTTTCTCTCATTTTTGGGTGGATGGACCGTCATCCTGGGGTGCCTTCTGTTGATATTAGGTCGCCATCGGACCGCTGTCCAGATGATTGGTATTGGCGCTGGAATGAGTCTCTTGGGTCTCATCTGGAATCTAGCCGAGATGTATCTCCTTGGAACCCTTGACCTTGCGACATTTATGAACAAATATCAAGGCTTTGCTTGGGTGGGGGTAATCTTCACCATCATTGGTCGAGAATTAATTCGCTATGGAAAAGATGTACCTGAGGAAAAGCCAATACAAGAACCTAAAGTGGACGAAGATCTTAAAGAAATTCATGATGACTCCACAGCATCAGTAATCACAAATGATGAAGGTGATGAAAATTTCACTGGAGGGTCCGATTCACAAACGGACGAGATATGATATTTACGCAATGCTCATTCGAATCATCGTTATTCATGGTTATTGCCCCCTTACCCGTGCAGCTCGGTCAACAAACTTACCTGTGGATAGGGCAAAGAACATACTTGAATTCTTAGAAGAACGTGGGTTAGTCGAAGTTGTCGAAGAGGAAAAACGCCGCCTTTTCAGAGTTACAACCCGTGGACGTCAGTATCTAGAAATGTACAAACGGATGATAGGATTTGTAGGAATGCCGATGCAAGAACCCGTCACGCCATTTTAGCATGAGAGGAGTGAACCCATGACAAACGGAACAACCAACTATGATGTAATAGTAGTCGGCGGCGGACCGGCTGGAATCGCTGCTGCGATGCATCTGGGATTTCACCAACGTGAAGTTCTCGTCGTAGATCGAAAGACTTCTCCGATGCAATTTGCTAATACTCCCATTCACAATTATCCCGGTGTTCAACCACTAAAGGCTAGTAACGATATCCTACGGAAACTACGAAAGGAACTCAGTGAATTCAACGTAAAAACCCTCTTCGGAAATGTCATAAGCATTCAAGGTCAAACTCCCTCGTTTCAAGTGCAAATCAAAACTTCCAAATCTACACCTCTTCTTTTTAATGCCAAAACAATCGTCTTGGCAACCGGTATTGCCCGGAAACACCCCAAAGTCGATGGCGACTGGAAAAAATGGCTCCCATTTGCAGCAAAAGATCATATGAGCTATTACTGCCCTGATTGTGATAGCCCGCAAACTTATGGAAAAGACATATTAATAGTAAATGCTGGAACCGCAAATAGCGCATTGCATGTTGCTCGAAGCATCCAACCTTTTGCAAAGCGTATTCGCATTTTTATGACCGAAGATGGATACGCTCCTTTCACTAAAGAAGCGGAATCTATTCTGAATCAATCTGGGTTTGAATGGACCCATGGGCTCATTAAAGAAATTAAGATATTGGAACCTGGAAAACGTCAGCAACTTCTTAGTACCGACGGACAAATTTTCGAGTGTAATACTTTTTTTGTTTCATGGATTGGAGTTCCCCGTAGCGATTTAGCAGTATCAATGGGAATCGAAGTAGATAATCGAGGAAGTATAATCACCGACCATCGTGGGGCTACCAATGTTGAAGGTGTATGGGCCGCGGGAGACGTCCGACCCATAACCCAATCAATTGCTACTGCCGTGGGAACTGGGGTCTATGCTGGGATTATGATTGCCCACTATCTACTGAATCTTGATTGATGTAACCGCTTGAATAATTAAAAACGTATACTAGATAGCGATAATTCAATCACTTCTCAATTCACTGAATAAACTCGCTGGTTTCAATTCTAAAATTGTAAAAGTTTTAGATAATTCTTTAATCGGAATAAGGGAGAGAAAAGTGAAGCAAACTTTATTATTTTAGGCACAATTTCTCACCATGAGAATGAAATCAATAGACTTGCTAGGTTAACCTCTGATATGTCTTCGTATAACCACTCTTCAATTTAGTCTTGCATCGAAGAAATACATGTATGAGAAATCGAAGAAATTCATGTATGATGATTAAAAAACCTTAAGGGAAGACTGGCTACAGCTATCGCTTTTCTGTTTGTTTTGTAATCTAATTTTTCCGATAAACTTTTAGAAATCTTATCTATTCAGATAAAATTTAGAAGTTGTTTAAAAATCGGTGAAACAATTTGCCATTTCGGGTAACTATCATCGATCGGCAGGAATGCATTATTTGCTGTAACTGCCATACATACTGCCCAGAAGTTTTCGAACTCAGCCCCGAAGATGGACTAGCACAAATCAAAGAGGAATTCCAAACTTCAACCCATGAGCTAGGGGAAGGAATAGTACCTGACAATCTGGAAGATTGTGTTAAAACCGCAGAAGAACTTTGCCCGGTAGAAATCATTGAAGTAAAATGAGGAATCACCCAAATTCACGCATATTCCACCGAGGGTGTCACGTTCAATTAATACAAACTGTTTTCCGAGTTCTGATGCCTTTACCGCTGCATCTCCCCAAGAACGAGGTTAGCTAAGCATTCAAGGCACATAAATCCTCGGTTTTTCTGTCTTTGAGAAGAATCCGCATCCAAATGAAAAAAGGTTCAGTAAGGCTAGATTTTGCTGTTAAAAGATTTTTAAGGTCTGAACCATGTTTTTCTTCTTGGTAGAATGAGGATGGAAATTCATGTGGGGTACGATTTTGAGGTATTCAAACAGTACTATGAGGCCTTATGGGGCAAACTTGGTGAAACGGAAAAGGACTACATAAAACAGGATCCATCGCAGCTCATCGTCATGACAGAGGAAAATACAATTATTGGGGATATTATTTGGCACAAATCCAGCACAAGAGAACATAAACCGGGAAATCCCCGAGATGTGGAAGACACAGAAATCCTCTTGAAGCTTTTAGGAAAACATTGTGAGTTTATTGAATTGCATGAACTCTGGTTGATGAAAGAGCATAGAGAAAGGGGGTATGGAAAGAAACTCTTTGATTTTTTTGAAGCGTTCATGCGAAAGCGGGGATTTAAGACTGTAATATATTATGCCTATCACCCTGCGGCAATTGCAATCTGTCGAAACCGAGGATACGATGAAGCTTGTTGTATAGAACTGCAAAGTATAGAAGGTTCTCATGAAAAAATGCACGTATTTTTCATTTCATTATAGGCAACAGGTTACTATGTGAAATACTAATTCAACATAAGGATCACAATAAGTCGAGGAATCGGATGGTACTGGGTCATGGTATTAGTGATAGTTCTCCCCTTCGCCACATAATGTGAGCGTTACCTGATTCTGTGAGTAAAAGGCGTCAGTTAAACCAACTTTTCGAAAATCATCAAAGCTCGGAGGTCTACGGTCTTTCCATGGACTTTCAGTTTCCAGTTGTGCAGCGAGCCGAAATAGTGTAGCTTCGTCACCAAAAGGGCCAAGAAACTGTGTTCCTATTGGGAGTCCTTTGGTGTTCCAATAAAGTGGAACGGACATCGCCGGGATTCCAGATTTTTACACAACGAGAGTATGGTTATGTTATGTGACCCCAACTTGGAGATTTACTCACATGTTAATAGCTAGTCGGCTCGCTGATTAACCCCGATTGAAGGGGAGTATCTTTGATAATGATAAGTTTTGACCGTGTTCACAGAAGCCTTTTCATGTGTTTTTAATTTTGGGCATCGGAAGCCTGAGAATGCGGGCACGACTTTCTTTGTAGTGTCGGAGAGGACGATAGATGTAGTTGAGAACAATTACTGTGAAAATTATCCAGATGATGAAGCTTGCGATTGTAAGGTAGCTGAGGTTCCAAAGGAAGAAGAGCCATGTGGGGGCGGAGGCTGAGAGGACAAAGAAAAGGAGGGACAAGTAATAACCGGCGCGTATGAAGGGAGTCATTGGGGGGACGTTTTTGCAGAAATAGGTCATCAGGACACTGATATGACCGACGAGGTATATGCTGAAAAGGAATAGGGCATTGAAGAAGAGTAAGATTGCTTGTGATTGAATTGTGGTTGGAAGGGGGAGTTGAGTAAGGAGCAAAGTGAGGACTGTGAAGAGGAAGCCCGCCATAAGGCCGCCCGCACCCGAAATTCGGGATAAATAAATCAAGTAATTCGAATAATCTGGTTCTTGAGTCGGCAAATCCTTCTCACCAGAGCTGCATATTCCAATGTTTGCTATTAACTATTCGAAATGCGTTAAGATTCCGTCACTATTTCACAACATGTTAGTAAAGTAACATTATGTGACCCCAAATTGTGAGTCCGCCTTTTAAAGAAAGAACACTCTGCTTTTATCAGTAAAGTACATGGAGACATTTCAAATGAATGAAAAATTTCGGTTCAAGAATGAACGCGATCTCAAATTAGGTCACATCAAAGGTGATGTGGAACTGAAAAATTGTCCACAGATTTTTCCTGAAAAAGGTGATACAATCGTTGTGGATGGACGAGTATCTATTCGAGGAGATGTAATAATTGAAGGTTCTTTGAAAGCTGAATACCTCGAGATCGATGGTAAAAATACTTCTGAAATCCATGGAGACCTAACGGTTGCCCGATCGGTGAATGTACAGCGTGGTCAATTGACTATTTCGGGATCAGCAACCGCGAACCGAATTGATATTGGTGCTGCATTAAATGTAGGAAAAGATCTACACGCTAGCCGGGTCTCAATTGGTGGTGCCCTAAGAGTCGGAGGCGATGCTGAAGTTGAGGAAATTCGAGTGGGAGGTGCAGTGAAGCTTGAGGGAAAAATCAATACCAATGTTCTTGATGTTGGTGGGGCTGTTAAGTGTAATACGGGTGTAATTGGCAAAGTAAATGTTGGCGGCGCTTTCAAAGCTGACGGTGCCGTTGAAATTGGAAGTATCGATGTCGGTGGTGCCGTAGTCGTAGGTCCTAACTCTAAAATCCTCCGTATAGATGTCGGTGGCAGCTTCAAAGGTATTGGTGATGTTTCCTTTGAAGAGCTCGATGTTGGTGGTGCTGCGAAATTCACAGGAGAGGCCAAAGGCAAATCCGTTGATGTGGGTGGTGCCGTCAAAGCCGAACTATCGCTTACTTTGACAGAAAAATTGGATGTTGGTGGATCTGTCGAGGTTGGTACAAACCTCTTTGTTGGGGAAAAAATCGATATTGGCGGGTCATTGAGGGCTGCTAAGACGATTGAATCTCCTCGTATTGATGTTGGCGGATCAATCCGAGGTAAACATATTATCGCAGCAGATGAGTTTCGAATTGGAAGACGGGGTGAAGTTTCAGGCTTTGTTGAGGGTACTGAAATCACGGTCGAGGAAAAAGCTCGAGGAGATTCATTTCATGGTGATTCTATTCGTGTCGAAGAACGCGCTCGAGTGAAGAACCTCTATGGGCGGGAAATCTATATTGAACATGATGCAGTAGTCGAAGGTGAAGTACTTTATACAGAACGTTTGGAAGCCGAATCAGGAGTTCAATTTGGGAAACAACCTGAACAAATCAAAAAACTTCCTAAACCTGAAGATTTAATCAAATAACTTATCCCTCAGCTCGGGGTTCGGGGCTCAGATATGCGCTTCGAACTCCATTAATTCTCGTTTTTCCTAGGAGCTATTACTTTCATTTCATTATTTTGGATTTCAAAGGAGAATATATGCACAAGTAATGGGATAGTACCCGTGAATCGACTCAATACTCCTTGGAGTAATAGGATATGGATGGAAAACAATCTGCAAGTCTAGGTAAGATTCAGCTTAGCCGTGAACTTGAAATTACACCTTTGGCTGCTGAAAGTCTCGGCGTGCGGAGTCTTGCTACTCATATTAAAACACTTGATACATCCATTCTCATTGATCCTGGTGTGGCTCTAGGGTTCCGTGATCAGTATCATCCGCATCCCACAGAGTATCGCCTTCTCGAAACCCTCAGAAAACAGATTATCGCAATTGCGCAATCTGCTGATCTAATTGTAGTCTCCCATTTTCACCATGACCATTTCATGCCTTTCTTTGAAAACTATGCATATTTTTGGTCTACTCAAGATGACGCAGAATTGATGTATAGTAAGAAAAGAGTATGGTGTAAAGATATTCGAAAGCGAATCAACTATTCACAGCAGGGACGTGGCTACAATTTCATGCGCAAAGTTCGAAAGATTGCTCAAGAAGTTGTTTATGCAGATGGCAAGGCAACGAAATCAGGAGAAACCTTGATTCGGTTCTCACCGGCAGTCCCTCATGGTGAAAGTGGAACTAAACTCGGATGGGTTATTATGACAGCCATTCGGTGTGGCAGTTTTTCTATGGTGCAGGCCTCTGATGTTCAAGGTCCGATGGTAAAGGAAACCGCTGAATGGATTATAAAGCAAAAGCCAGACGTCTTGATACTTGCAGGTCCTCCAACTTATCTCTCGCCAGAACGAGTCTCTTCTGAAGTACTTTCAAGTGCGGGTAATATTCTTGGAGCCCTCACGGAGCAAATTCCCATGACGATTGTGGATCACCACCTTTTACGAGATAAAGAGTGGTATGCATGGCTTAGTTCAATCCAGCAACGTGCTAGCAAAAAGGGGAACCAGGTAATGACTGTTGCAGAAGTGTTGGGATTAGAATATAACCTGCTTGAAGCGAATCGTAAGGACCTTTATCAAAATCAACCTCCTAGTTCCGCTTTTAAGGACTGGGTGAAGCAGATAAAGAACTCTCGAATTCGAATTCAGCCTCCAATTGAAGGTTAGTTAATTCAGAAGATGGTCTTTGCTGTGGGTGTGGGATTGTAGAAAGGACCATGTACTGGCAATAGCACTTCTCGGAATGCTTCAGCGTACTCACATCCACCTTGAAGGCCGCGGAGTCGGGCTTTTTGGAGATTGAAGGAAAGATAGTAATCGTCGGCTTTTTTTAGTTGGCTGTGATATTCAGAGATTGCTTGGGTTTTCAACGCAATAACCTCTGAAATATCAATTAACACAGATGGTTCTGCGAAAAGGTTATTGATTTCCATGCTGAACAATCGTTGTGGGCGCCAGGCCTTCTGTTTGTACTGTGTAGAGTGACCTGCCCATTCCGCCGCTCGTTGGAAAGCTTGATGTACAACTTGGTGATCCGGATGATAATCTGGGGCGCTATGTGATATTATTACTTCCGGCTGAACTTGTTGGATGATTGGGATGAGGGTATTTGTCACATCTTTTACTCTAGGACTCAAATCCTTCGCTTTTAAGGCAATAACCTTCGCTCCCAGGACTTTACAAGCGGCTTTCAACTCCCGATGTCGTGCTCCAGTTCCTGTAAGACAGCAAACAGTCACATGAGACCCTTGGGAGGTTTCAAGAGCGATTGTTCCTCCACATCCAAACGTTTCATCATCGGGGTGAGCCCCGATGATTAGTAGGCGGCGAGGAGTTGATTTTGGCATGTACTATAGTACACCGGGTTCTTTCCAAAAGGTTTGCTGGCAGGAGGTTTTTACGGTTTTTTTCTGACAAGGTAACACATAAGGGCGTGAAAGACTGCGTCCAATGAGACTGATTATGCGAATTGGTGTCACTGTTTACCCAGGCATTGGTGGATCTGGTCTTCTTGGCACTCGGTTGGGTGTCGAAATGGCCAAACGGGGTCATGAAATTCGATTTATTACTTATGAGGTTCCCTTCGAATTACAAGAAGGTCGGCACGAGAATGTCAAGGTCGACCTTGTTGACGTTTTAGAATACCCGCTCTTTCGCTATCCCCCTTATACGGTAGCTCTTGCATCTCGAATGGCACAAGTTGTCCAAAAGCACCATCTGGATCTTATTCATGTACATTATGCCATCCCTCATGCGCTATCTGCTTTCATTGCGCAGCAAATGACTGGTGTTCCTTATGTTGTCACATTACATGGTAGTGATGTCCACACACTTGGTGCAGATCCCTCATATCAACCTGCAACTCGTTATGCAGTCGAAGCTGCTAATGCGGTCACATGTGTTACCAAACATATCTGTCAAACAGCTGAACAAACTCTTGGAATCCGATGCTCTGTTGAACCTATCACTAATTTCACGAATACTGAAATTTTCAAACCAAATTCTTGCGAATATAATTCCGGTGATGAGAAGCGGCAATTAATCCATGTTTCAAATTTCCGTCCAATTAAGCGGGTTAGTGACTTAGTAACAGCATTCGCTCAAATTGCTGACAAAGTTCCTAATGTTGAACTCTTACTACTTGGGGATGGACCTACTCGGCCTGAAGTTGACCGGCTTATTCGGAAATTTGAGTTAAATAATCGCGTCAACTGCCCTGGGTTTAAGCGTGATGTCTATCAGTATCTTCGATGTGCTGATGTTTTTGCTTTAAGCTCTGAATTAGAAGGGGCGCCTCTCTCCCTTCTTGAAGCAATGAGCTGCGGTCTCCCAGTCGTCGTAACAGATGTGGGCGGAATCCCTGAGATTATCAAAGATGGTGAAAACGGGCTTCTCGTCCCCTTCGGAGATATTGATGCCCTCGCAGAAAAACTATATGCCGTCCTCACAGACACTTCACTTGCTGGTGAACTTGGCAGAGCGGCTCGACAATCAATCCTTGAAAATCACACACCTGAAAAGATTCTACCACAATATGAGGCTGTATACAAAACTGTACTTCAAGAGTAATATCAAGTGTTTACTCTGTTTTGCCATAACGATATAGAAGGGAGGTAAATGTAGTCAGATACTTCGTCGATCTTGGATTATTATTAGAACTTCCATTTTAGTTTGCTCGGATTTGAGCAAGTCCAATAGAAATAATCTTGCCAAGTCTCGATATTACAAACCATTATCTACTAAATAAAACGTTGCTGCAGATGGAGTATATTCCTGGTAATGGGAAAGGAGTCTTGTAAAGTGGTTCTCTGGGTTTATTGACATGGCCACGTCAATCCAGATGAAACTCACTTCTTGGCCAATCCGTTCAGCGGAATAGCGACCAAACATCTGTGATAAATAAATTTGAAGTAGTTGTCGACGCCGCGTGAGAGTTCCGATAAGTGTTTGGCTTTCTTTTTTGAGTGAAGGATCAGTTATCTCACGCTGGCGAATAATCAATTCCTTCCTTTCTGTCTCCAGTTGAGATTCTGCACTGATTAGGCGTGTTGCGGTTTCGCTGATGTGTTTTTTGCAGGCAGCAAATAAAGATTGTACAACGCCTGTATTCTTTTCTTTGTATCCGGTATTAATTGCAGACTCTAGTCTTTGTAGTTCATCATGATTTAGCGGCGTGAGATTCCCACGCAGAAGTCGTTGAGCTGTGTGGTTTGTCCATGGGTTTTCATAGTAAAGGCGAGTGTATCGAAAGAAAATTGGAACGACGCTATTATTTGCATGGAGGGCAGGTGAAACTTGTGCATGATAACTTGTTTCCCCAGAACCTCCAATGTGGATGATAACTGGTGTATAACTTTGCACAAGAAATGCGCGGGTGTCAACACGTGGAGAAAGATACATCTTCCAATCTTCAAGATCGGGAGCAGTTGCTTTGACCTCAATTGTATGAGTCGTGTTACATTTAGGGCACTCAGCTGAGATGATGGTATCTGTTCCTGACGAGTTCAGGCTAAGTGTAGGATCAAGGCGTGTTCGATTACAGTCTAAGCTAGGGCATTCAATATGGAACGGAACGTAATTGTCTGCTCGCCTACCTATTGCTGGTCCATATCCTTGTTGTTCAAGTTGAAGGGCGCTTCTATTGAGTGCCTGAATTAAGGTTTGTCGATTTGTTTCAGTTAGCAGATATTCAAATGCAGGTAACATCAGTTCGCGTATTGTGGGATTTGAAAATATCTGGAATAGTACACCACAATCCTGAGATAGGTTAGTAATACGCATCCAAAGAAAGGTGGTCCATTCTGAGATAGTTTGTGCTCTGTCATAGGTTGACTCCAGAAGATTTTGAATGATACCCGCTCTTTTTTCATACACACTAAGGCTTTGTTTTCTAGATCCTGCTACTAGCTCATGATACGTTGATATGAATTTCTTAATGATTTGCTTTAGCCATTCTTTGGGTGGAAGTGGTAGAACGTGCATGGGTGACATTTTGTACTCTTTGGGAACGGGTAACGAAAAGGTAAGCCCTCGTGGTCCTGGGCTTGGCAAATGAATAACTGTCAATTCTTTCTGTTCATGATCGTGATCACCAACAAACATAACGGGTGTGGACTGTTGGATTGAGGCCACCTTTGTAATTGATGCAATTTTGTTAATAACAAAGCCTGGTCCTCCTAGGACGGCTGGTTGGTGTCCTGCTTCGATTACTGCCCCCTGGTCTTCAAGCTTTGTAAGATTCCGTTTAACCTGTGGCGTGAGCATATTGAATTTTCGATGAATGGATTTGATGGTTTTGCAAAGTAAACTAAGGCGTTCCTGAGTGAAGATGGGTTGTTTCTTGGGGTATGCGTTCATCAAGGGAGTGCTTAGGGTGATCGCTTCTTTGATGTTCCGTGGAATCGATCCCCAGAATTGAAGTGCAGATTCATTGCCGTCAAATACATAGTCCGTATAGAGCTTACTGGGTGGGGGCTGTGGAGTCATGATTTGGCTTCTCCTGTGGTTGTCGTCGAATGGTAAGTCCAACTAGAAACGTTAGAAAACCCAGTGTGATGATGAGGGCAATTAGTGTTACCATATTAGTCACCAAGTACTCAGTATCAATAATTGGAACCGAACCAAGAGAAGACCATTCCTCTAATTCAATTCGATGGACCTGATACGAAAATAAGTTCGCTTCTTCTGTTCGTCGTTTAGCAATATAATCGCTGGTAATAATTTGCCAAAGTGTAACGAATGGCAAATTCGAGGCAAAAAGAGAATCCGTGTAGGCCCTAGCAGCATCTGTTCCCGGTTCTAATGTAAACAGATCGAAGGGTAACCATCCCCATGGTGGTACAAATGCCATAGTCCAACCATGACCAGCGGAGTTTTGGTAATCAACATAGCGGTACGCATTCTCCTCTACAGACCCCCAAATAAAACCACTTGTTCGTGCGCCCTCTTGAAACCAATGGCCTGTTGTTAAATAACTTGGAATATCAAAAATGCGGAGCAGAGCAATCAGAAGATTGGATTGGTCGTCGCAATCACCTCTTTGACTCACAATGGTTTCTTCAGGATATTGTGGTTCAGTAACCCCGCTTGAACGGGCAATATTACTTTGTATCCATTGGATTGTTGCATATATTAGGGCAAGAACATTATCTTGTTGTTCTTGTGGAAGTTCTTCACGGATAAGCTGTGCAAGTTCAATGAGGCTAATATTCCATGTTTTCCATAAGGACGTTGCCTGAATGTACAACAAGTAATCATCGGTGCCT
>JABAOF010019275.1_pt1 | contig 19829 bp, 15 predicted proteins | sample 7062171 | NCBI WGS metagenome assembly JABAOF01 (sample SAMN14538628, study PRJNA623070) | marine sediment metagenome | biome: marine biome [ENVO:00000428]; feature: marine pelagic biome [ENVO:01000023]; material: deep marine sediment [ENVO:00002113] | place: India: Gulf of Khambhat ...
TTACAAGAGACAGGGAAGAACGCCAGCCCTGGATTCAGAATCCCCACCCCGCGCTTGAAATACGCCATATCGAAATCAAAGGCCTCGATCACATCCATCTTGTTGAGCAGCATGACGTCGACACCGAGATACATGGCTGGATATTTATAGGGTTTGTCGTCACCTTCGGGGACGCTGGCGATGAGGACATTTCTGTGGACACCAAGACGAAAGCCCGATGGGCAGACCAGGTTGCCAACGTTCTCCACTACTAATAGATCGAGCTTCGCCAGCGACAGGTGGGGTAGCGCGCCCTGCATCATGAAGGCGTCCAGGTGGCATTGGCCTCCGGTATTGATCTGCACGGTCGGCACCCCGAGCTCGGCTACTTTCTCCACATCAATGCTGCTCGCCAGGTCACCATCGATATAAGCGATGCGGAGCTCGTCCCCCAGAGCTTTGATGGTTGCCATGATCACGCTCGTTTTTCCCGCTCCCGGGGAAGCCATTAAATTCAATCCGAACAGTCCGGCATCATCGAGTTGGGTGCGGTTGGTCGTTGCAGCACGATCGTTCTCGCTGAGGATCTCTTCGACAACGGTGACTTTTTTGGCCATCAAATCAGCTCCTATGCGAGGTTGATGAGGGACTTTCACTCGACCTCGATGCTCTCCAGTTGGAACTCACGTCCTGCGATCAGATTCACGTGGCCGCTTCCACACTGAGGACATTCAAATTTCCGGCCATCGGGTTCAAACTCATTCTCGCAGTCGTTACAATGGAAACATGCTCGAATCCGCTCAAAATGAAGCGTAGCCTCCTCAGCGATGGTCCCTTTGCTGATGATGTCCCAGTAGAACTGTACCGATTCACCTATGATCGCAGACAGGTCGCCGATGACCAAGTTGATGCGCGTGATCCGCTTAGCATCGCCTGCATGACGTAGTGCGNNTTTTCTGTTATAGGGAGTTCGTGCATCGGACTTCATATCTCAAGGGAATTGGATAGCACCGATTTCTGTGGCGGTGCAATAATCGACTACAAGTGGCTTATTGTATCGTAATCTCGATCTCTCCCCAATAGACATTGACCAAACCAACCGCTCCTCACGCGCTCAGTGTGACCATCCAATTCAAGTTCACATGAATCACAAGGATGCCCAGGGGTTCCTTTTTTTAAATTCTAAAAATGAGGTAGTATATTCAATATATACTATATTGAATATAGTGAAAGGCATATGATTATGGATGGATACAGACGAGCTGCAGAGCTGATGAAAGCGTTTAGCCACCCCACCCGCCTGCGTATCTTGGATGTGTTGAGCGAGGAAGGGGAGTCATGCGTCTGTCATCTTGAGAATCGCCTGGGTCTTCGTCAAGCCTACATCTCTCAGCAGCTGATCCGCCTACGAGATGCCGATCTCGTCGTTGACCGGCGTGAAGGTTTGTTTATCTTTTATTCGCTACGCGATGATGTTCTCGGGAACCTGTTAGGCGTGGTGAAAGAAACCACATTCAAGCTAGCCCAAGCCATGGGGCGGAAGATTCATTTTGAACAACCGACTGTCCATCCCTCGACAGGTTGTCCTTGTCCGAGATGTCGTGAATGCGTAGAGATCATGGGAGTGACTCAATAAGGAGTGTAAGGTGACCGGAAATCTAACATTCCATATTGACAAGTTCACCTTCCAGGTTCCAACCGATCGTTACTACACCAAAGAAGGTGTTTGGGCTTTGGTCGATGAAGACCTGGTTCGTATTGGATTGACCGATTTCCTCCAGCAGCGCAGTGGGGATGTGGCATTTGCGGAGGTTGTGCCAGAGGGAACAGTGCTTACCTCGGGTGATGAGTTCGGTGTCATCGAAACGATCAAAGTCGATATCAGTCTACCTTCGCCCATTAGCGGCGTGGTCGTAGGGGTTAACCCCCAATTGGAGTTGGAACCAGAAGTCATCAATATGGATCCCTATGAGAATGGATGGCTGGCCCTTATTAAACCCACAGCTTGGGAGTCGGATAAAGCCACTTTTCTCGAGCCCAATGCCTATATTACTGCGGCGAAGGGTATTGTTGAACAGGAGATGAAGGAAACGTGAGTCATTTAAGGAAGGTGACCGTTGTGCCCTGTAGCGGTATTGGAAAAACCTACGGCACGGTGAGTCGCGAAGCTGCTTATATCCTTACACAAGAGACCCGTCCGCATGAAACGCAATTGGTGGCCTTGTCCTTATTGGTACTCGGTGACAAGGGAACGCGGAAAGCGGTGGCCGAGAATCCCACCGTCACCATCGATGGCTGCAAATTAGCATGTGCCACCAAAATGGTTCAGGAAAGTGGGGGGACTGTTGCCCAGCAGTTCGATGTGCTTGATGTGTATCGACGTCATCGAAAATTTAAACCTGCCGGCATCGCGGAACTCAACGAATCTGGTTGGAAACTCGTCCAGGAACTGGCCAAGGAAGCCTGTGCCGTCGTGGATGATCTCCGTTTGGGGAAGGGAGGATAAGATAGTGCCTGACCTACCCAAGAAGAAAGTTGGGATCATAGCTTGCTCGGGGGAAGAGCTACCCGAGGGAACAGTGACTCGTTTGGCAGCGTTGAGAGTGTTGGAGGAACTGCGCCCCGCCGACACGGTAACCATTTGTCTGCCGCTTTTCCTCGCAGGAGGTGAGGGAGACCGTGCGTTTGCACGTTTTTACCCCACGATTGCTGTTGACGGCTGCGTGAAGCGCTGTGCCGCCCTTGCAACGGAAAAGTTCTCTGGAAAGCCAACTGCAAGTGTTGTGGTGACGGAACTGGTCAAAGAAGGTGGGATTGGGAAGCTGGAAGGTTTAAGTCGCTTGAATGACGCTGGGTGCAAGGCGGTTGACGCCGCGGCTATGAAAGTGACACAACTGGTAGATGAGACCCTGGGCAGAAAATGGAGTCGGCGAAAGGGCGCATTCCTTGAGGGTTTTCACACAATTGCTGGGAATTTAGATCAAGGTGATGCATCCTGTTCGTGCGTCAGCCCTCTCCCATCGACGGATTTGGTCATTAATGGACGACTCGTGAGCTTGGCCGGGGTCCCCCTCATATTCCAAGACTTCAGCGATACGGGAAAGGCACCATCCATGAGCACCGCACATGAATTAATGGAGGTCGTCAAGCTCTATAACCCCTTACTAGAGGTGAACGAAGAGGCCCTGGTCAAGGCTTTGCTAGGTGCCTATACAGCATTTTGGCATGGGCGGGGATCTGACATATGAGCAGCACTGCAACCTATCACACGACGGTGCAATGGAAAGGGGAACGCCTAGGCCACCTGATCATGGGTAATGGTCCGGAGATGGATTTTTCCGCCCCTCCCGACGCTCACGGTCATTATGATGTGCTCACCCCTGAAGATGCATTTGTGGCGGCAGCAAACACCTGCATCATGATGATGTTTATCTGGGCGGCTGAGCGATACAAACTTGGGTTACTCTCATATGAATGCCGTTGTGAGGGGGTTAAACGGGTCAAGCTTGATCGAACCGAGATTTTCACTCATCTCAAGCTGTGGCCGATCATCCATGTACAGGCAGGGGGCGATGATCCTGCGACAGTCGAGCGGCGAACACATCGCGCACTTGAGTCGGCACAGAAATACAGCTTAATTGCCAATTCGGTGAGATCAGAGGTCGTTGTCGAGCCGAGAATCCTTGTTGAAACCTAGATATTCACTACATTCCACAGGAGGACGTAATGCTTTTCATTAAAGTCTTGGGCCCTGGATGTGCGAACTGTGTGAAGGTTGAACAAATTGCGCGCCAGGCGGTTTCCAACTTTGGGATCGACGCGCAGATTGATAAGGTCACTGACCCGAACGACATCCGGAATTATCGTATCTTGGCAACCCCAGGGCTTGTGATCAATGAGAAAGTGGTTTGTGCTGGTCGGATACCGACCGAAGCGGAAGTTATTACTTGGCTTGCCAGTGCCATGGAGGCTGCTTGAAATGCTCGAAGAAAAGATGCAGCCTGTGAAGCGCGATAGGAGCGGCAGTGTTGTTGCTCGACTCTCTATTCTCGACCGTTACCTCACTTTGTGGATCTTCTTGGCTATGGCCGTGGGTGTGGGAATTGGTTACTTCTTCCCCGTTGTCACGAACTGGGTAGCCGGCCTCCAAGTCGGGACAACCTCAATTCCCATCGCAGTCGGTCTGATTTTGATGATGTATCCACCGCTGACTAAGGTTCGTTATGAAGAGATAGGTCGTGTTTTCCGCAGGCCAAAATTACTTCTCTTCTCCCTGATCCAGAATTGGGTTGTGGGTCCGTTGTTGATGTTTGCCCTTGCGATCCTTTTCCTGCGCGACTATCCGGAGTACATGATCGGGGTCATCCTTGTGGGGCTGGCGCGTTGTATTGCGATGGTTATCGTCTGGAATGAATTTGCGGATGGAGATCGTGAACTGGCTGTCGGTCTCGTGGGCTTTAACGCCGTGTTTCAAGTTCTGTTCTACGCGGTCTACATCTGGTTCTTCATCACTTTTCTGTTGACCCGTATGGGTTTGGTGGAAGGCTTGGATGTGCAAGTCTCCATGGTGGAGGCGGCGAAGACGGTGTTCTTTTATCTGGGGATTCCATTCCTGGCGGGCATTGTCACCCGGTTCTCGCTCTTGAGATGGAAAGGGAAAGTATGGTTCGAGGGAGTTTTTGCCCCGCGCATCAGCCCGGTGACATTGATGGCACTGCTCTTCACCATCGTCGTGATGTTCTCTTTAAAGGGAGAGGTTATTGTTGAGCTCCCTCTCCATGTTACCCGAGTGGCAGTTCCTCTCATCATTTACTTCGTTGTGATGTGGTTCGTGACCTTCTTCGTCGCTCAGCAGATGGGGGCGTCCTACCCTGAAACGACGGCTGTTTCTTTCACAGCTGCCAGCAACGATTTTGAGCTTGCCATTGCGGTGGCCGTTGCCATTTTCGGGATCGACTCCAGCCAAGCTTTTGCAACCGTCATCGGTCCTTTACTTGAGGTACCGGCGCTAATTATCTTGGTCAATGTGGCATTAGGTTTCAGAAATCGTTTTTTCGATATCTTGGTGGAGACTCCCACCAATTGAGAAGATCCACCAAATTTTAGGTGCGATCGCAGTCGGCTTGGTCAGGACCATCTTGCCTGAGCGTTGGATGCAGACGCTCGCCGGTCAGAACACGATCTGGGTCAACTTGGTGGAGGTCCTCTATGGTGTATTCATGTACTTTCCTGTGCTGGTTGAGGCTCCCATCGCGCGCATGTTCTTCGACCCGGAGATGTAAAACGGTCCACTGTAAGCATATTTCCTCATGGATCCGGAATGATCGATCCAGAGCATCCTCGTCACTGGGCGCGTTCTAGAACGTTCCAAGCCCTCAGCATACGTAGTGCAAGTTACCATCTTCAGCGCCCTGGCTGGGTACATTTTCGGCTATTTCATGGTTGTGTTTTAATTCTGACACGAGCATGAATCAAGCCGATACTATCTGCAAAGAGAGTGTATTTGTGGAGGTTAAAATGGAAGAGAGAGTGTGGAGAATCAATGTCACTAAGCGAGAGGTGACGACTGAATCTGTTCCCCCTGGTTGGGAAAGGTTGGGCGGGCGAGGATTAATCCCGCGCTCTTTAATAGACGAAGTTCCTCCTACGTGCGATCCCCTTGGACCCTTTAATAAACTCATCTGGTCTCCGGGATTATTGGTAGGGCACATGGTTTCCTCCTGTGATCGAATCTCTGTGGGAGGCAAAAGCCCGTTAACAGGGGGGGTGAAGGAGAGCAACGCTGGTGGTTCTACGGGGCTGATGCTGAGTCATTTGGGGATCAAGGCACTCGTCTTGGAGGGCGCACCGAGCGATGATCGATGGTGGATCGTTTATCTTAATGCTAAAGGTGGAAGGTTCGATTCGGCCGATGAAATTGTTGGTTTAGGGGTATATGAAGCCGCGCGACAGATAATTGCACGTTATGGATCGAACATCGGCGCCATTCTCATCGGTCCAGGCGGAGAGATGCGGATGGTGGCTGCTGGAATCCAGAACCTAGACAAGGATCAGGAACCTTCTCGTATCAACGCTCGCGGTGGGCTTGGGGCCGTAATGGGATCCAAGCAGGTGAAGGCGATCCTGATCGATAGTTCGGGTGGGGAGAAGCCACCGTTGGCTAACCTTGATCTATTCAAAGCTGCGCAGGAGTACTACACCCGAGAACTTCTAGCTCATCCTCAGACCACCACCTACGCCGATTACGGCACGGCCGCCATGGCCCACATGTGTGACGGTTTCGGTGGCCTTCCCACGTGCAATTTCTCTTCAGGGCACTTCGAAGGTGTGGAAAAGATCAGCGGTGAGAACATGCGGGATCTGCTTCTTGTTGCTCGCGACGGTGAGGGACAAACCACCCACGCCTGCATGGCGGGATGTGTGATCCGCTGTTCGAATTGTTTTGCGAACGAGAAAGGAGAAAAGGTCGTCTCTCCAATCGAGTATGAGACGATCGGGATGCTTGGTTCGAATCTAGGTATCGATGACCTGGACGCCATTGCCAGGATGAACTGGGAATTGAACGATCTGGGGTTGGACAGCATAGAGATCGGAGCCGCCCTCGGGGTGGCGGCGGAAGCTGGTTTGATGGCCTTTGGTGACCCTGATTGTGCATTGGGGCTGATCCAAGAAATCCGAGAGGGGACGCCTTTGGGAAGAATCCTGAGCAACGGTGTCGTGACCACCGGTCGTGTCTTGGGTGTTGGTCGGGTTCCAGCGGTCAAGGGACAGGCGCTCTCCGCCTACGATCCGCGGGCTATCAAGGGAACTGGGGTGACCTACGCCACTTCCCCTCAAGGGGCCGATCACACCGCCGGACTTACCATCCGTACCAAGGTGAATCACCTCGATCCCGAACCGCAAATCGATGCTTCACGCAAGGCGCAAACCAACGTCGCCGGCTATGACACATTAGGTGTGTGCGCCTTTGGTGGATTTGGTTTCGCTAAAGCCCCGGGAGCCATCCGTGACCTGTTGAATGGGCGGTACGGTTGGGAAGTAGGAGATGACGTCCTTCAAGAGTTAGGCAAGCAAACCTTATCTCTTGAGCGGGAATTCAATCTGGCCGCCGGGTTTACTCCTGTTGACGATCGCGTACCGGAATGGATGACGATCGAGCCCCTACCACCTCACAACAGTGTGTTTGACATTCATGAGCATGAATTAGATCAACTATTTGATTGGTAGCTATTGTTCGACAGAACGTTGGGCTTCGCAGGCGATAGTCTATTGATGTCTTCATCACTTCAGATTGAACGATGGCAGACCACGACTCAGATACAACGAGCGCTCAAGGGTAATCAAAAGATTCGGAAAATGACCCATGGTAGACATCATACGTGGGATTCAACGGACGCAAGAAGAATAGTATCGCGCTGTCAAACCCTGGTTGTATCCGTGGGAGGGTTAGGTTGAGAACGTGCGGTTTTAAATTTCAGCGCTGAAGCGTTCTGATTTGCTGAGGGCAATCTTCGTAGCCGAATTTATTCCGTCCGCTCATCGAGAGGACAGCATAGAGTTTATTCCCATGCCGCAAGCTGCTCCAAGTGGCTGGCGTTCAAGGTGTGAGCGATGCCGAAGAGCAGCTTGTGTTTGTTCCAGTAAGCTGGAAGTCCTAGAATGGTACTCTCGATGGCCTCCGTCGGAATATTGGTCAGGGGGATTTGTTTAGGTTACAAGCGCCTTCTTAAGTGGTTCAATATCCTGAGCTGGTAACCCGGCCATCAGCACGATGCCCGGTCCGACCAGATCACCGTGCGGCAAGCCTTTACCCATTTCGTTCTCAACCGAATTAGCGAAGTAATACTTGCTGCCCTCCTTCGGGCGCGCGAGCCGCTCTGGCTGCAAAGCTAGATCTAGAGAGAGCTTGTTGGGGGGTGGGTCAGATCATACATACAGGTAAAGGTCACCAAAATTGCACCCGCTTCACATGGGATAATCACTATGATGAAGCGCTACCGCAACCATGAACCGTGCAGAGATTGGCAACCGTCTTCAAGATTATTCAATCTGAAATTCCAAATCCATTTTGGGATGTTGGAGTACAAGCAAGGTCATACCCTGCCTTGTTATTTCAAGGGTCTCGGGATCTGGGGTAACAAGCCTATTGCTCAGAGATGAGAACAGATCAATGGACAGGTATTGACCGATATAAGGAAGCTCGGAAGCTTCTCCTAATCGTGCGATAGCCTTCTCGGGTGTTTCTTCCTCAAGAATACCTTCAAGAATTTGATGATTGCCGTCGATGAGTATTGGGGCTAATCGCTCTGGATTTCCCTGGTAATGAGCTAGTATCTCTGAGGGTAATGGCGTATATTGCCATTCCTTTATTCCCATGCATTTGAAAAAGATCGTACGAAGGTCATTTGGATCAAGAGGTTGATCATAGAGTGGATGGACTATCGTTTCTATTGGTTCGGTGTCAAAACGATCGATTACTTTCCCTTGCTCATAATAAACATACCACCATGATAGTGTATTTATAAACCCGCATTCGAAAGCATCACATCCGAGCATTACCACAAGCTCAGAGTTGAAGAATAGGCGTGGATGAACCGTGTCCACCTGTTCGAATCCGATCATTCTTGTCCAGAGAGAATGTGCTTTAAGCAAGAAAACGACATCAATGTTCTTGCTTAGTCCCTTTTTGAATATTTCTTTTAATTCACTTTCTTCAGCAAGTGGGTACCCGACACTTTCCTTCCGTAGAAGTAGTGTGTAGCCCCTGCTCTCAGCAAGACGCGTCAATGCTGATTCAACATTCTCCTTATTCTCTTTTAAATAAACGCCGCTCCATCTATCAGACATTTCCGACCTCATTTTATGAAATAGCTCAATCAATGCCCAGAAAAAGGTATAGCCGTGCTGGAAGGTTCTCTTATAGAAACATCAGATGTTATATTACATTAGTTCCGTACATATATCTCAGCATTAGCCAATTTTTCACTCCTCCACAACGACCTATTATGGAAGTACAAAACCAAATGGACCCAATAGATATATCGAACCAATTTTATAGAGCGCATAACCGCAACCAACAACAATAATTGACACACCAAATGATTTGGCAAGTTCCTCAAGCATCCCAGGTTCAGGTAGAGGTTGAGGTAGGAGAACCTCAGGCTCAACCTCCTCCCAGTCTCCCCAGTCCAACTCGTTGTCGATGAAATCTCTATAAGCTTCTAACCTACCTTCGTCAGTTATATGCTCCTTCCAATCATGGAGAATGATTGGAGGCAGATCCTTGAACCGCTCTCTCTGAGATCTCGTCCAGCGCGAATCCGCGTACATGATTGCGCCTTCGCCTTCAAACCAGACAATGAGCTCTCCACCTGGAACAGGAATATATTCAATTTCAGAAGGTATTCTTGCCCTGCCAACATCCCAGCTTCTATTGCTCCAATCATATCCAATACCGGTTGGTTTAGTGTCATGCATGAGTTGTGAAGTCGATAGGGAGAGCGAGACTATGTAGCCCATGGCTTGTGTACGTGCCTCAACCACAGAGGCAACTCCATCATACGGTTTGATCTCATAAATGTAGCCGATCATCTCTGTAGGGGTCTCAAACCCACCGCCGGGGAATGGCACCTGTAGGAGAAAAGCACTCACATCATCGTACACGTATGGGAAGTAAATGATATCTGGTAATCCATCTCCAGGAATTTTGTATTCGAGATGCATTTGCCATTCTCCTGGACCCCCATATTTAGTAGCCAGATAATTCTCAATAGCATTATGCTGCCAACGTGTTGCAAGCTGCCATCTGTAGTGACCCGTCGGATCGGTCCAACGTACAGGGTTACCTCCGACATACAAATAGCGATGATGTGTAAGTGGGGAGTATACATTTCCCCCCAAAGTATCAGCGCTTAAGAACCTACCGATACTTGAGGCATAGTATCTGGCTCGCAGATGCACCAAATTAGTCTCATCTACCCATTCACCGGTGAAGCCATAGTTCGTATTGCCTATGCCAGTACTCGCGAGAATATTTCCAAAAGGTTGGTATGTTTGGGTCAGCACAACACTGCCAGTGAGATCAGTTAGCTGCCTCACGCTGCTCAGGGCATCGGGTAAGTGGTAGACCCAGCCTCCCGGCTGCTTTTCTCCGATCCGTCCAACCCCATACAGGTACGTATTCGTACCATCGTTTAGGACCTGTGTTAGACCTGCACCGATATCCAACGTGTAGTTTGTTACGCTACCATTCTCCATTTGCTGTAGCCGATCGCCGAGTCCGTTATAACCAAAGGTGTAGCTGTCACTACCCTGCACGACGCCGATGAGACGATTGGCATGGTCATAGCTATAGGTGCTGATGCCATCGCTGAGCATGTTCCCTTTGCCGTCCCAGGTATATGGTACCCCGTCCACTTCGATCAGGCGGTTGGCTGCGTCGTAGAGGTAGGTGTTCGTCCCTAGATGGGTCTCTTGGGTCAGGCGATTGCCCACCTCGTCGTAGGTGTAGTGGAAATATTCGCCTTCGGAGTAATCAGCGGTGCTCAATCGATAGAGTGGATCATAGCTATAGGTAAGGGTTTGGGAAGGAAGCCCATACTGGGCTTGAATAGGAGCTTGAAGCTTGTCTTGAACCGGAGAGCCCGGTGTTCCGAACACATTGATTTCGCCTCTTGTTGTTGATGAACCTATACTTGCCGCACTAGTAATAAGTGGAAGATAGACATGATGGTAGTCAAATTCGGCAAATGTCTCTACCACCTCGATCACGTTTCCGACGCTATCATAGGTATAGTCGAAGGATGACAGAGTCTGACCCGCAGCGGTATGGTTTATTGATAGGAGTCTGCCAGCAGCGTCGTGGCTGTAGTTCGTGATAATTCCATTGGGCAATGAGATCGTGGACAGGCGATTTGCGACGTCGTAATCATAGGACGTCGTCTGTCCCTCCCAATCCTGCACCTGGGTCATGCGGTTTGCGGGATCGTAGATGTAGTTGACGGATTCCCCATCTGGATAGTCAAACGTGATTCGGTTTCCAACCGGGTCGTAGGTATAAGCGACGATCCCGCCGAAGGGGTCGGTGATGGCGGTTGGCCGGTTCAATCCATCGTAGATCCACGTCGTCGTTCCCACACCATCGGTCATGGATAGGCGGTTGCCAACGGCGTCGTAGGCAAAGTCTACATCGGCGTCCGGTTCGGGGTAGTCGATGGCCAGCAGCCGGCTATTGCCGTCGTAAGAGAAAGTCGTGGTGAACCCGTCCGCGTCGGTCAACCCTGTGCGATTGCCGACCGCATCGTAAGCGTAGCTTGTGGTGTTGCCCAACGGGTCGACCTCACTAAGAAGTCGGTTGAGGGCATCGTATGTGAAAGTCGTTAGGTTGTCGCGTCCGTCTCGAATCGTGAGCCGGTTACCCATGGCGTCGTAGGTGTATTCCGTCCGAACATTGGTTTCTTGGTCTGGATCAGAACCGGGGATGTAGTTCTCGAGGACCACAGTCAGTCTGCTTAGGCTGTCGTAAGCATAGAGCGTGACAACACCATGGGCATCGGTGATTGAGATACGGTTCCCCACCGCGTCATAGCTGTAAGCGGTGGTGTTGCCAAGCGGGTCCGTAATACCTATCTGGCGGTTCACCGCGTCATAGGCAAAGGTGGTCGTGTGGCCCAAGGCATCGGTGGTCGAAACCACATTTCCCACCGCATCATAGGATGTCGTGCTCGTGTTCCCATTCGGATCCGTGATCGATACTGGGCGGTTGAGCGCGTCATATACGGTGGACGTGGTGTGTCCGTTGGCGTTGGTCAAAGCGAGTTGATTACCGACGGCGTCGTAGGTGTAGCTCGTCTCGCCACCAAATGGATCCGTCTGCAGAATGAGACGATCCAAGATGTCATAGGTGAAGGTGGTTGTGTTACTGTTGGCATCGCTACGTGTGATCACATTGCCAAGCGCGTCGTAGACCGTTTCCGTTGTATGCCCGAGGGGGTCAACGACTTCTACCAGCCGGTTCAGTTGATCGTAAGCATAAGAAGTGGTGTTCCCGTTGGCGTCCGAAACAGAGACTCGATTACCTACGGCATCGTAAGCATAGGAAATTGTGTTACCTAGCGCGTCAGTGACAGATGTCAGGCGATTAAGGCTGTCGAACGTGTTCGTTGTTGGACTTCCATTGGGGTCGATGGTCTGCACCAGGTTTCCCGCTTCGTCGTAGAAATGCTCTGTGATGCCGCCTAGGGGGTCGATCTGCTGGATAAGACGGTTCAAGGCATCGTACTCGTACGTTGTGGTGTTCCCCAGAGCATCGGTAGTGGTCACCACATTGCTGGCTTCATCGTATGTCGTCGTCGTGAGGTTCCCTAACGGATCGGTCGTCGCCACCATCCGCTTGAGGTCGTCGTACGTGTACGTGGTTGTACGGCCCAAAGCGTCTGTGGTGCTGGCGATCGTGCTGTCGGGGTTGTATGCTGTTGCCGTCGTATTTCCAAGGGGGTCCGTGGTGGCAACGAGCCGATTCAATTCATCGAAGCTGTATGTTGTCGTGCGCCCTAAAGGATCGGTCGTCGCGATGAGGTTCCCAGCTTCGTCATAGGTATTGGTAGTTACATTTCCCGCTGGATCGATTGTGTGGATGAGCCGGTTGGCGTCGTCGTATTCGTATTGTGTGGTCCGACCCATCGTGTCGATCACTTGGATCTGGTTACCTACGTCGTCGTAAACGTATTCGGTGACGATGTTGTATTGGTCCTCGTCGTTCTGTGGTCGGGAGGGATTGTAGTTTCGGGTTGTCCGGATCAGCCGTCCAGCAACATCGTATTCGTTGTGCGTGATACGGCCCAGTGGGTCAGTGGTGTCTACCAATTGCCCCAAGTCGTCGTAGTCGTAGCTCCAGGTGTAGCCCAGCGCGTTGGTCATTGAGGATCGTTGCCCATGTTCGTTGTAGGTATAGCTGGTGGTATTGCCGAGGGGATCGGTGACCGAAGCCAGGTATCCCTCAGAGTTATGAGAATAAGTGGTTGTGTTACCGAGTGCGTCGGTAGTGCTAGTGAGCAGTTTTCGGTCGTACGTGTAGGTGGTGAGGAAACCGCGAGGGTCGATCACCTCTGTGAGATTGTTGAGGGAATCGTAGGCTAGGTCGATCTGGTTACCTTCAGCATCGACAACTTGTGTCAAGTTGGCTCCATCGTCGCTCCAGGCAAGCTGTGTCGTGTCGCCATCTTCGTCGACGAGTGCTGACGGGCGGAAGTTATCATCATAGACTTTATTGCTTGTGCTCCCGACAGGGTTGGTCACATCGGTGAGCGTGTTACGGTTGTCATAGCTGTAGGTTTTGCTGTTCCCCAAGGCATCGATAACCGTTGTCGTGCCATCGGAGTTGTATATAAGCTCCACCACCAGATCGCCTTCGCCGTTGTATTGACGCAAGGCGCGGCCGCTGGCCTCGTAGATTTGAATATTAGAGAAATAACTTTCAGCGGTGGGGGACGGCACGTCGTGGTCGTTGCCGAAAAAGAGATAGGCCATATCACCGTTGTAGAAATCCCCAACTGGGATCTTATAATGCTTCCACTCTGGGGCGGCGTCTGCATAATCATGGAAAGTACTTAAGCCCCACCCCTGTGTTCCGTATAATTGGAAGGTGAAGTTTGCACTTAGGGCATTATCGTTGTCGAATCCAATACCCTGGACTTCACCCTCGGCGCCACTCGCATAATCAAATTCGAGGACCGTGTACTTGGTTACCTTATAGGGGAATTCGATTTTCTTCCAACCATTGCCGACCAGGTGCAGGGTTTTGCCATCGTCTTCGATCGTCATGGTGGGATTCTGATCTTGAGATCCCGCATAAGAGGTGATGTCATAATCGTTAAAGTTCAGCGGCGCAGGGATGTCAGGCTCGTATTCGGTGCGCTCAAGGACAACGCCATTGGGGTCAAGAACCTGCGTAAGGCGGTGTTCGGTATCGTAGACATAAGTCCACATCTCACCCTGGACATCGAGTGCGGAAATCAGATCCCCCGCGGCGTCATAGGCAAAGCTCACCTGACGACCTGTGTGATCGGTAATGGATGCGATGCGGTTCTGCACATCATAGCTGAGGGCGATGTAACGTTGACTGGTCTCGTCAGTAACCCTCTCCAAAAGTCCATTGCCATCATACAGATACGTCCAGGTATGCCCTTTCAGATCGTCCCGGGTAAGCAATTTCCCACTCTCATCGAATGAGTATGTCTGTTGTGCTTGATCCACAAGGGCGTAGGTCAGCGGGGGACCTTCATTCAGCGTCAGGGAGGCACTTAAACCGGGGTAGGGCTCGAAGGTTCCAGCGCCCTTGTCGAAAAATTCGTAGAGGTTGGCGGCGTGGGCTTTAAATAGCACCACGCCTGGATGTCCCTCCGGATCGTCAGGGAAGATTAATCGAGTGTCGTGGTTGTGGGTCCATCCAAATCCCAAAAGCATGGTGTAAAGATCCGTAGTATTTGAAGTATAAGTGCGTTGGAAGGCTAAGCGACCAGTTGGGGTAGTGAAGGAGAGATCTTCTACGGAGAAATCGTATCCCCCGGTGCGTGTGTTGATAGGGTTCTCTGTGTAGGCTTGGCTTCCTTGAAGCGCACCCCCAAAACATGCTTCAATTAGGCAAAGATTATATGTCGACCAATCGGTTACAAGCGTTTCGAAGGCTGCTGGCTTGATGCGGAATGCATCCAGCAACAACTCAACTTCATTGTAACCATCCCAGCCTTCAAGGGGAGCGATGCCCCGGCCCTCTTGCAGTCTTAAACGTAGGAATCGAAATCTGGCCCCGGCGGGTATGTCGCTTGGATCACTGGTGGTCCATTGGGTCGAGCCGTCGCCTGTGAGGGTAGTGGGCCAATGTCCATAGTAGGGAAAACTCCAATCGTCTCCTCCTGGCCATGGTTTTTCGGGCCAGTGGATTCCATCCAGCGAGTAGTAAAGTCGAGGACCAGCAAACCATGGATTGTGATCATACGTCGGATCGTTGAAAGAGCCCGTTTTAGAATACATCCAATCACCGCCGGGAGCGGTTACAACACCACCGAAATCTAAGGTAAGGAACCAAACCGAGGCACCCGGATTGGTGTAATGGCCAAGGAGGACAGCGTCGTCTGCCAATCCAACAGCATTTACGGCATTTTCAAAGACGAAGCCACCACTGGTCGCGCGATGGAGATAAGCGACGATCGGATAGTAATAAGAGCCATCCGTGATACCAGCCCTTGCTGAAGCAGAAACAGTGAACGATCTCGATGAATCTGAGGGCGAGGATCGATGCATCATAAACTCAGAGGAAGTGACCCGTGGTCTTTGGCCCATGCGAGGCTCTTGATGCGTAAATGTAGGGGGCTGATAACTTGTGGGTTTGGAAGAGATTGTTATTGTAGGTTCAGGGTGCCCAGTCTCCAGTTCGGATGCCTCGGTGGGCGTTACAATCCCGGTAAAGTTAGACAGCAAGAGAGAAAGAACTACCAAGGCGATGATCATCGTTTGGGTGTGTTTACAAAGAAATTTAAGTCGAATTAGGGCTGTTTGAATAAAGCTACCTGATAATTTGGGTCTTGATATAAGATCGACCATCTGAGTTTCTCCGTAATAGTATCAATGAACGCATGAAAGGATGTAGATCACCTTAGGTCAAATGTGTCCAACCCCCATGTTATGGTTGGACACATTAGCAAGAGCCAGCTATGATTTTTGATGGGATATTGCTACAGGCTCTCCCTGGGTCTACTAATTACCCATATAGTACTCTAATACTATATATGCAAACGGATCGCGATTCAAGATTTTCTGGTTGATGAGAAGTATTGGCCGGTCTGGCCGTTGATTCCGGCGCGCGATTTCGCGCAGGCGCTTAAATTGGGGAACCGCTCTGCCTATGGTCTGGGAGTCACCCGGCTGGCTCACTCAGATGGAGGTATTTATTGTCCATGCCCGGGATTTGATGTAATCTATAAATGACAATTGTGGCCTTGGTGGGGTTGGAATCAACAAACCAACATCGAAGAAAAAGGTCCGACTTCGCTGAAGGTCGGGCTTTTCTTATGCCTACTGGGGGGAGACACATACCTGTTTAACTCAAATTTCGTACATGCCTGAGGAATTCCGAGGAAGGTCAAATGATGGGGGATATGTAGAAGTAATTCACAATCATCACAAATTAGCTTACCACTGACGCGTCATTGATATGGCTATTTACCCAAAGTTAGGATCCTTTGTTGGTCCTATGAAAATGAGAACGACTTGACCACTTGCTATGTAGCTCAACAGATAATCGCGCAATTATGTATTTATCCTCGGGCGAAAAGGAGGCCAGACCATGAATGAAGCCGAGGTATTTGTTCAGGAAAGAACTGATCACTATCGAGGTTTGTATATTGCATACATGAATGCCGGTTGGGAGGCTTATTTGACAGGAAGTGACGAAGCTATGGAGAAGGCATCCGATGCTGAGAAGGCCTTGCTTGATTTCCATGCAGATCCGGAGACTTTTGCAATTGCGAAGCGGCTGGATCAAATGGAAATGGAGGACGCACTGCTCGCACGGCAAATCCGAATCATTCGTCTCGAATCAGAGTTATACCAACTCGATCAAGAAACGATTGCTCAGATCACGGAAATCAATCGCAAACTCAACGAGAAGTTCATAAACTTCCGCAGTGAAGTGGATGGGGAGAGGCTATCTGAGAAGGAGATTAGGCACATTCTCGTGGAAGAGATGGACTTGGAAAGGCGCAAGAAAGCATGGGAAGCGAGTAAGCAGATCGGGCAAGAGGTGGCGTCCTCCGTGCGCGAGATTGCTCGTCTAAGAAATCGAGCAGCGAAGAAAGCAGGATATCGCAACTATCACAGCATGGCATTGACACTCAAAGAAATTGATGAAAGAGCTCTATTCAACCTTCTTGATAACCTGTATGGCTTGACCCAAAAACCGTTTGGTGCGGCTAAATCCGACCTAGATGCCCGGTTAGCAAAGCGATTCGGGATAGAGTTGGACCAGATGGAACCATGGCATTACTCGGACCCCTTTTTTCAAGAAGCGCCTCAAGTACACGACATCGACTTGGACCAATTCTTTGATGGCAAGGATTTGGAAGATTTGGCATTACGTACGTTTTCAGAGATCGGAATGGATGTGAGCGACATACTTGATCGAAGCGACCTATATGAGCGTGAGAATAAATACCAACACGCTATCTGTTATGACATGGATCGGGAGGGGGACATCCGCATTATTTGCAATCTGGTTCAGGATATTGATTCGATGTCGACATCACTTCACGAGCTAGGTCACGCCGTATTCGAGAAGTACACCGACTTCACGCTGCCCTGGCTCCTCCGTGGGCCAAATCATTTCATTACAACAGAAGCGATGGCGATATTTGCTGAACGCTTCACGACGAATGGGGACTGGTTGTTGAAAGTCCTGAACCTAAGAGACAAGGAAGTTCGTCGGATCCTGCCGGAAATTCAGGCCTACGAGCGACTCCAACAGTTGATCCTTGCGCGCTGGGAGATGGTAGTGATCCAGTTTGAGCGAGCCCTGTACTCGGATCCGGAGCAGGACCTGGACACGGTATGGTGGGATTTGGTTGAGAAGTACCAACTGGTTCGCAGGCCTAAGGGTCGAAGCGCTCCAGATTGGGCTTCAAAGATCCACATTTCCTTATACCCGGCCTACTATCAGAACTACAAGCTCGGGGCTCTAATGTCATTTCAATGGCAACGTTTTTTATTAGAGCGTTTCGACAGCGTAGTCGGAAAACCAGAAATTGGCAGTTGGTTGATCGAGAGTATTTTCAAGCGAGGCAACCGGGAGGATTGGAACGCAGCGTTGGAGATCGTCACTGGTGAGCGGCTTTCCGTGGACGCCTTCGTTGAGCTGATCTGAGCTATTTTCTTTGAAGGAGGACAGTAAAAGCATTCTGCAGTGGTGATGACAGGCTAATTACTCACTGGAGCGTCTCCTACCTCCGGCTGACAACTGGGGCAGATGAAGCTGCTCGTGCTACCGGTCTTGATNNCTTGATCTTCACGATGGCCGTGCCGCAGTTAGGGCAAGGTTTGCCTTCTCTGTATCCGATGAGGATGTCCTCCATCACGAAACCACCACGCTCGCCATAAATGCTGACCTCGTAGAACGCGCCTCCCTTCTCGAGGCTTGGCGCCAGGCCGCGCTGGATCCCCTCCGCCAGATTCTCAACTTCACCCTCGCTCAAGGTATTCAGCGTTCGCAGGGGATGTAGCCCTGCGATGAACAAAATATCGTGGACGTAAGCGTTCCCGATGCCGGCCATCTTCGACTGATCGAGCAAGAAGGATTTCACCCGCCCGCGCCGACCCTGGATCATTGCTCGCAGATCTTGGGTTGAGAGGTCAAGCGCATTTGGGCCCAGCTTAGCGGTCATCTTGTGTTCGTCGAGACGGTCCGATGGAACATAATGGGCGTAGCCGAACCACCAGAAGTTGATCGATAGACACTTACCATCATCAAATCCGAAGACCAAGCGATGCTTCTCAGGCAGCTCATCGCAGGGAGCGAGCAAGATCTCTCCACCCATGCCTAAGTTGAGCAGAAGCCAACCATTGTCTGTCTCGACGAAAATCCATTTGCCGCGATTGGAGACGTCGAGGATTTCAGCACCGGTCAAGGCCGCCACGAATTTTCCTTTAGGAATGTTCAAAGATTTCGGCTGGATCACGTCGATCGTGGTGATCGTCCTGNNACGTCGAGGATTTTGGCGCCCGTTAAAACAGCGAGGAACTCGTCCTCGGGTATATTGAGTGATTTCGGCTGGATCACGTCGATCGTAGTGATCGTACTGCCGACGAGGGCACCTTTCATCTCTTTCGCTCGGTTTGTTATCTCGGGTAGTTCGGGCATGGTCATCTCCTCACCAGGATGGGTAAATTTTACGCGTCAATATCCTTTAGCGATTGTTAGGCTTCAAAGAAACTCGTAACCGACGGCTTTGAGCGCTCGTAGCGCATAGAGTGTGACCCATTTACTGGGGGAGTTACGTCTATCAAGTGGCCAATTCTGTGTCACCGAACCGCACTTCCAACGCCCCTGCTCATCCTGAAGACTCAGCGCTAGATCTAACAGCGGTTGTAGGCGCGGATCTAATCCAAAGCCGTGTACACCGATCATCTGTATCGCGATCAACAGGTCCCACACTTGGGGAACCTTAAAAGTCAGCCAGCGCTTGTGCTCCCCTTCGAAGTCATAATCAGCACGAAGCAACTCTTCACACAATTGGTTTATGACCATAGTTGAGGTCGGGGAGCGCATCTCCTGCGGTAGGACAGCTAACCCCATTAGCGCGGCGATGGCACCCCAGAGGCAGTCGTGGTGTTCATAACGGCCACAGTCGAGGGCGTCCTCGGTTGACATGTCCGCAACCAGAAAGGAGAAGGCGGAAATGACGCGTGGATCTTTGTCCATGTTGAAATGGACCAACATGGGAAGTGTCCCGCTTGTAGTGCAGGGAAAGATTCCGCTGCGACGGGTTTTGACCATCGAGATGCCCCCGTTCTCATTTTGGGCATTTCTCAGCAACGAATCACATCCGGCGGTTGTGCGTTTATCTGGGGCGACACCAAGTGCAAATAAGTGTAGAAGCACACCACCTGTACCGCGCGCGGTGAGGGCTTTACTCTCGTCCTCCCCCCAATGCCCATCCTGATGCTGGAGATCAAACAGCTCTTTTACTAAGGGTAATTCAGCAATCTCCGAGCGGATTTGAAGAACCTCAACGTCATCCTTTGGGCGATCTAAGATGCCTATCAATGTCCAATATCGGACGGAGGGGTTTTCGTCTTCAAGC
>JABAOF010000534.1_pt2 | contig 19777 bp, 13 predicted proteins | sample 7062171 | NCBI WGS metagenome assembly JABAOF01 (sample SAMN14538628, study PRJNA623070) | marine sediment metagenome | biome: marine biome [ENVO:00000428]; feature: marine pelagic biome [ENVO:01000023]; material: deep marine sediment [ENVO:00002113] | place: India: Gulf of Khambhat ...
CGCTCGCGCTCCCAGGATACGATCGATTTCACGCTGGAGGTGATCATCCCAGCGTTGTAGGGTTGTACCTTGCAGAGATCACCTGATCCTTCATGGTCGGACTCATTACTCCTTGAATCCTGAGCGGAGGGACACCCACAGATTGTCCCGAAGTCGAAGGACCGACACTGAACCACCAACCCCGACGGAGATACGACATGCACGAAAACCAAACGGATAGCGATCCCGGATTCCGCTCCGAAGCGGTGAGGTTCGTTATGCTTGTGCTCAACGCCGAAGGGGAGCGCACAGCCGGTCTCACCATCCATAGCCTGCGACGATTCGGCGGACACTTGGGGGCATGTCCGATCTGGGTTTTCCACCCCGACACCACAGATCTTTCCCCCGCCTTGGCCGATATTGAAGGTGTCCATGTAGAGCCTCTCATGATCGAGGAGGATTTCCCACGCTACCCCTTCTCAGCTAAGGTGCACACCTGTGCGCAAGCAGAAGCGATGTCTGGATCGGATGTTCATACACTCGTCTGGCTAAGCACGTCGACCCTGATCGTACAACCGCCGGACCTTCTCAACCTGAGTACCACGCACGACGCCGCCTTCCGCCCTGTCCACATCCGCAACGTGGGCGCTTCTGCACATGAGCCCCTAAACGCCTATTGGACTGCGGTCTACCATTCGTTAGGTATCGACGATCAACCACACTCGGTTGAATCCTACGTCGACGGTCAGCACCTGCGTCCTTACTTCAACACACACTTGTTTGCGGTCGACCCTGCGTGGGGTGTAATGCAAGCATGGCTGGTACACTTCACATCTATGGTGACCGATGAGCTTTTTCAGTCTGGTCCGTGCGCAAATGAGTTACAGCGTATCTTCCTGCACCAGGTTGTGCTGAGCGCGCTGCTGCCGGTGAAGCTGGATTGGGAGCGCATCCGCTTACTGCCGCCCGAATACAGCTACCCGCTGCACCTGCATCACGAGATTCCTTCTGGGAAGCAGCCGGGTACCCTTAATGAATTGGTCTGCCCCGTGTATGAGGGGTCATTCTGTTATCCCGAGACATTGAGTGGGTTGCAGGTCGAGGAGCCCTTGCGATCGTGGCTGGTGGAGCATTCACACACCTAATGTAACTGAGCAATGCGCGTTGCCCATCGCAGTTTGCATAACCAAGAAAGCATCTCACAGGATTCTGCTCTCTTCATTTGATGGTACTCTCAACAAACAACGTAAAATCGGACGAAGTTTGTCGACTCAGTACATGACATCCTGCACTGGAGCGCGTTTAATCCCGCGCCTATCATAATCCCACAACAATCATCATCGCTGAGCGCACCGTTGACCCCACGCCAACAGCGCTCCCAGCCCACGGGAGGGGCGTACCTTGTCTGATCAAGGCGCGCAGGCAGACACCCTCGACCGGGCCCACATCGACCATGCCGCTCCCGTCGGAGCGGTCTTGGTCATCGGCGGCGGCATCGCCGGCATGCAGGCCAGCCTCGACCTGGCCGATCAGGGCTATAAGGTCCATCTCGTCGAGAAGAAGTCCGCCATCGGCGGACACATGGCGCAACTCGACAAAACCTTTCCCACCAACGACTGCGCCATGTGCACCATCAGCCCTAAGCTGGTAGACACCGGCCGCCACCTGAACATCGACCTCCACGTCGACACCGAAGTGACCAAAGTGGAGGGCGAGCCCGGCGACTTCACAGTCACCCTGCGCCACAAACCCCGCTACATCGATCCCATCAAGTGCGTCGGCTGCGGCGATTGCGTCGATGTTTGCCCGGTGATTCTCCCGGACTCCTTTGACGAGGGGCTCGCCGACCGCCGCGCCGCACACAAGCTCTACCCACAAGGTGTGCCCAACGCCTTTGCCATTACCAAACTGGGTGTCTCGCCCTGCCGCAACGCCTGCCCTTCCGGGCAGCGCGCCCAGGGTTACATCGCCCTCATCGGCGACGGCCGCTACGAGGACGCGCTACGGGCTATAAAAGAAGACAACCCCTTCCCCGCCATTTGCGGTCGCATCTGCAACCACCGCTGCGAGGACGCCTGCAATCGCGGCCTTATCGACGAACCGGTCAATATCCGCGCCCTCAAACGCTTCGTCACCGACAAAGTCTATGAGGAGCCGCGCGCGCCTGTCGAGCCCGCCGAAATCATCCACGATAAGAAAGTCGCCATCATCGGCGCCGGACCCTGCGGCCTCACTGTCGCTCAAGACCTGGCTCGACTAGGCTACCCTGTCTCTGTTTTTGAAGCACTCCCCATCGCCGGTGGCATGCTGCGCGTCGGCGTGCCCGAATACCGCCTCCCAACCGAGATCATCGAGCGAGAGATCGCCGACATCCTAGATCTCGGTATCGACCTGCAGCTTAACAAAACCGTCGAAGACCTCGACGCCATATTCGACGCAGGCTTCGAGGCGGTCCTGATCGCGGTCGGCGCCCACGAGGGGATTCGTCTGCCAATCCCGGGCGCCGACCTCGACGGCGTGCTGCTCAATACACACTTCCTGCGCGACGTACGTCTAGACAATCCCCCACCGCTCGGGGAGCGCGTGCTCGTGCTCGGTGGCGGCAACGTGGCCATCGACTGCGCCCGCACCGCCGTGCGCATGGGAGCCGAGGTGCACATTGCCTGCCTCGAGCCGCGCGAAGATCTGCCCTGCCACGCCTGGGAAGCCGACGCTGCCGAGGAGGAGGGCATCACCATACACGCCGACCGTACCTTCCTGCGGATTATGGACGACGGAAACGGTCGTGTAACCGGCGTTGAGTGTGCCGTCGTGACTCACTTCGAATTCGATACTGAGGGACGCCTCTCAGTGGAGGTCGAGCCTGGCTCGGAGCATGTGATCCCCGCCGACACGGTGATCTTTTCCGTTGGGCAACGTGCTGGCCTGTCTTTCCTGCCCGACGACGCCAGCGTAGGCGTCACCTCACAACGCACCATCGATATCAATCCTCTCACCATGGCCACCACTCGCCCCGGTGTTTTCGCCGCCGGCGACAGCGTGTCCGGAACGACCTTCGTCATCGAGGCGGTCGCCTCCGGCCACCGGGCCGCTGCAAGCATTCATCGCTACCTGCAAGGTGAAGAGCTCGAGCCAGTACCCAAACCAAAGCAGCCGGTCGTCGAGTTCACACGCACCGAGCTTCTGGAGCGCGTGCACGCTGGTGAGATTGAGCTTGCTGAGCGGATGCCACTGCCCGAATTGTCACTGGAACAGAGAATGAACAGCTTTGCCGAGGTCGAGGGCGGCTACAACGGCGAACTCGCCAAAGCCGAGGCGGCTCGTTGCCTGGCCTGTGCGCTCTGCTCGGAGTGCCTCTCCTGTCAGTATGTCTGCGGTCGCGACGCCATCAACCACGACGACGTGGAGACGACCGAGCAAATCAATGTGGGCGCGGTTATCCTGGCGCCCGGCTACCAGATATACAACGCCGAACTGTCACAGGAGTACGGTTTGGGGCGATACCCCAACGTGATCACCGCATTGCAACTCGAACGCCTACTTTCCGCCTCGGGGCCTACCGAAGGGCACGTTAATCGCCCCTCCGACGGCGCGCCGGCGAAGAAGATCGCCTTCCTACAGTGCGTCGGCTCGCGTGACCAGAACCACGACTACTGCTCCTCGGTGTGCTGCATGTACGCCACCAAGGAAGCGATCATGGTCAAGGAGCACGATTCCGAGACAGAAGTGCACGTCTTCATGATGGACATGCGCGCCTTCAGCAAGGGCTACGAGGGCTACTACCAACGAGCACGCATGCAATACGGCGTCGAGTATACGCGCTGTAGGATCTCGGAATTCAAAGAGAATCCGGAAAGTAAAAACCTTGTCCTTCGTTATATGAGGGATCAAGCAAACGGGCACCAAGGCACCCAGGCACCGGGGCACTTAGGATCCATAGAACTAGGGACCAAGGTGCCTGAGCGCCCCGGTGCCCCAGCACCAGAGCGCCTTTCATCAGAAGTTTTCCACTACCCACTTTCTCAAATCGCCGAGGAGGAATTCGACCTCGTCGTCCTATCCGTCGGCATGGAAATCTCCGAGAGCGTGCAGCAACTGGGCCGCGCTTTGGGCGTCGAACTCGATGAATACGGCTTCTGCCACACGACGCTCTTCAATCCGTTGGAGACCAGCCGCTCAGGGGTCTACGCCGCCGGGCCGTTCCGCGAACCGAAAGACATCCCCGAGTCGGTGATCGACGCCAGCGGGGCCGCAGCCCGCGCCGCCGGCTTGCTGGCACCTGCGCGCCATACGCTTACACAAGCCCCTGAGTATCCGCCCGAGCGCGACGTGACCGGCGAGGAACCGCGCATCGGCATCTTCGTCTGTCACTGCGGCTCAAACATTGGCGGCTTCCTCGACGTGCCCAGCGTGGCCGAGTATGCCAAGACACTGCCCGGCGTGGTGCACGCCGAGGACAACCTGTACACCTGCTCACAGGACTCAGTCGCCCACATCACTGAGATGATAGGGGAACTGAATTTAAACCGTGTGGTCGTCGCCTCCTGCACGCCGCACACCCACGCTCCACTTTTTCAGGACAGCCTGCGTGCCGCAGGACTCAACCCGGCCCTCTTCGACATGGCCAACATCCGCAACCAATGCTCATGGGTGCACTCGCACGACCGTGCCGCGGCCACACAAAAAGCCTACGAGCTGGTGCGCATGGCGATCGGGCGTGTGTCTACGCTCGAGCCAATCCACACCAGCGAGGTAGAGATCGAGCACAGTGCTTTGATCGTCGGCGGCGGCGTCGCCGGTATGTCAGCCGCACTCATCCTGGCCGAAGGCGGCTTCGACGTATACCTTGTCGAACGCCAAAGCCAACTCGGCGGCAACATGCGCCACGTCCACTACACCATCGAAGGCGAGAACCCCCACCAGTTCCTGGAATCCCTGCTCCAACGCGTTCACGCCAATCCGAGGATCGACCTGCATCTCGGACATGAAGTCGTCCGTACGGATGGCTTCATGGGCAAGTTCACGACTACGCTGCGCAATGGCAACGGCCACGAGACCCAGGTCACCCACGGCGTGACCATCATAGCAACAGGCGGGCAGGAATATCGTGGAAGTGAATTTTGCTATACTGAGAGCCCGCGCGTTGTAACAGGACTTGAATTCGAAGCGCTCATAGCCAGGTCTGAAGGCAACTCTAGAGAACTCGTCGGGAAAGCGGCTGAGGCATGGCACGCTTTGGGGGAGGAACTCCCGGACGAAGTGGCGATGATCCTCTGCGTCGGACCGGCCGAGCGTTACTGCGCCCGATTGTGCTGCACCACGGCGCTTAAAAACGCATTAACGCTCAAGCATCTCAAACCCGAAGCTCGCGTCTCCGTGCTCTACAAGGACATCCGCACCTATGGCTTCAAGGAGCAGCTCTACACAGAAGCGCGCCGCGCAGGTGTGCTTTTCATCCGCTACGACGATGACCACAAACCCGACGTAGGTACGAACGATGACGGCCTGGAGATCAAGGTCCACGATCACACCTTGGACCAGTCCATCACCCTACGCCCCGACCTGCTCCTGCTGAGCACACCCGTCGTGCCAGCCGAGAGCGCCCGTGACCTGGCCTCCAAGTTCAAGGTATCGCTCGACAAGGATGGCTTTTTCCTTGAAGCGCACATCAAGTTACGACCGGTGGATTTCTCCTCCGATGGCTACTTCATGGCCGGAATGGCGCACTATCCCAAGTTCGTGGATGAGACCATCGTGCAAGCGCAAGCTGCCGCATCGCGCGCAGCACGCGTCCTCTCCCAGTCCACACTCACCGCCGGCGGCGTGGTCGCCTCGGTCGATCCCACTAAATGCGTCGGCTGCCTGACATGTGTGCGCGTCTGCCCCTATGGCGTTCCGCAAGTGGTCCCAGAGTACTCCGGCGTTGGCGAAATCCTCGGAGCGGCGTACATTGAACCAACAGTGTGTCACGGTTGCGGAAATTGTGCCTCGGAGTGCCCAGCCAAGGCCATATCTATAGCCCACCAGAAAGATGATCAGATCATGATCAAACTAGACGCTTTGCTATCTGAAGAAGCGTTATCGCAGACTGCATGGGAGCGTGCGAAATCATCCTGATCGGAGCACAAAGGGGACTTTATGAAATCAAGGATAACACCAGCGTAATCGAAGGATGGAACACGTCCTTACAAAGCACCACGGTAACCGATTGTCATTGCAACGCACAACTGGATAACAATAGGATAAGATGGGTAGAAGGATAGTAAATAAACCATGGTGGAATTCGAACCACAAATCGTCGCTTTTTGCTGCAGCCATTGCGCCTACAACGCCGCCGACCTAGCTGGCAGTCTACGCATCCAATACCCTACGGCGATCAAGATCATCGAGGTTCAATGCACGGGACGCGTGGACATCCAGCACCTGCTGCACGCCTTCGAGAACGGTGCTGACGGCGTTATGGTGGCGGGTTGACTGCCCGGTGACTGCCATTACCTGGAAGGTAATGTAAGCGCCCGACGACGAGTGGAGTTCGCGCGTGATTTACTCGACGTAATCGGTCTCGAAGGCCAGCGGTTACAGATGATCAACGTCTCCGCCGCCATGGCTGGTGAGTTCACCTTCGCCGCCGCCGAGATCACAGCCGAAATCCATCGCTTGGGGCCTAACCCGCTGCGATCCCTTGGTACGCGGTCAGGAGACGAGGCAGCGCCCGAGAACGAAACGGAAAAGATGCAAGATGACAACAAAGATTGAGACACTCAAACAGTTCGATGTCTTTGCCGAGCTTCCTAAGCAGGCTTTGGAAAAAATCACCCCCCTGACTCTAGAAGAAACCCACGCTGATGGAGCCCTGCTGTTCGAGGAAGGTGCTCCGGCGGAGAAGATATATTTAATCCTCGAAGGGAAGGTTTCACTCGAAAAACGCGTCCAACTCGGACGGACGGGCACCCCACGACGCGCGACGCTTAGCGTCATCTGCGCAGGTCATACGGTCGGCTGGTCGAGTTTGGTCCCGCCGTTCGTGTACACGTCATCGGGCATCTGCCTCGAGGACTCTACCCTGCTTGCCATCCTCGGAGTGGATCTGCGGGACTTTATGCGCGCACACCCGGAGGTCGGTCTGACCGTCTACCAGCAGCTAGCCTCCATCATCCGCGGTCGCATGACGAATGCTACTGCGATGCTCACCTACTTCCTCTCCATCGTATCCCACGAACTGAAACGCCCACTCGCCGCTGTTGAGAATTACCTGCAGATCCTGTCCGGCGGCTACGCTGGTGAGCTCAGCCCCAAGCAGAAACGCCTGATCGAGCGTAGCACGCTGCGAGTGTCGGATCTGCGAAACCTGATAAGCGACATCCTCGATTTCGCCCGCATGCAGCCGGATCAGATTCGCGCGGACTTCGAGGAACTCGACCCAGCCGAGATTGGCGCCGAAGCATTGGAGGAAGTTCGCCTAGCGGCCACACAGAAGGACATTCGTCTGAAAGTTATCGGACCAACCGAGTACAAACCCATCGTCGCCGCCAGGCGGCGTCTGCGCCAGGTAATATCCAATCTGCTCGCCAACGCGGTCAAATTCTCACCAGAGGGCAGCACGGTGACCCTTTCTGCGCACGACACATCCGACTCTCTTGTTATCGAGGTGATGGACGAGGGCATCGGTATCCCGGAAGAAGATCAGGAGCACATCTTCGACGACTTCTTTCGCGCCAGCAACGCGGTCGAGTTTGGTGGCGCTGGATTGGGTTTATCGATCGCCAAGAAGATCGTCGATGCTCACTCCGGCAGCATCACGGTCGAAAGTCCTTGCCAAGCGGACAAATCCGGCACCAAGTTCACCGTCGTGATCCCCCGCAAGCCAGCCTTACCCGGGGAGCGCACGACACCAGAAGCCAATATCGAAGATGAGAACCTCAAGCAGAGTGAGGGTGTGCCTCACTCGGCCGTTGAAGGGGGGGAAGCGTGAACGAACAACCCTATATCTTGATCGTGGACGACGATCCGGACATCGTGGAAGGCATCACCGCCGTGCTTGAGACGCGCGACTACCGTCTGGCCAGTGCCAGCGACGGCCTGCAATGCATGGAGCGCATTCGAGAGCAAACCCCGGACTTATTGATTTTAGACATGATGATGCCGCGCATGGACGGCTTCGCCGTAATCCGCGAACTACGCGGAGACCCACAATATGTCGGTCTGCCGATCATCATCCTCACCACTGTCATCGAAGACGCCGCTTACCGTCGCTACGAGTTGGAGACCGGCGTAGCCATGAACGTGCAGGCCTACATTGAGAAACCCGCACCGCCCGATGATCTGTTGCGTCAAGTGATCGCCATCGTGGAGCAACCATACGTCGTCGTCGCTGACGACGACCCGGATATCCTCGAGGCTATCACTACCGTGCTCGAGAGTGAACCCTACCAGGTCGGCACGGCGAAAGATGGACAGGATTGTCTCGAATTGGTGCGTAAACGCAAACCCGATCTGCTCATCCTGGATCTACTCATGCCGCGCATGGACGGATTCGCCGTAATCCGCGAGCTGCGCAGTGAGCCAACCTACGCTGATTTGCCGATCATCGTCCTGACCACCGTCGTGGAGGACGCCAGCCGTCGGCGCTACGAGCTCGAGACCGGCCACGATATGGCCGTCACGTTGTACTTGCAGAAGCCCGTTCCACCAAAAGAACTCCTCAAGCGTGTCGGCGAGGTGTTGGAGAAATGAAGCCATGAGCGACGCCCCCGAAAACGTCACCGGCGCTGTCATGGTCGTCGGTGGCGGAATCGCCGGGATGCAGGCCAGCCTCGATCTGGCAGAGCAGGGCTATCGCGTCTACTTGGTCGAACGCCAGTCCGCCATCGGTGGGCACATGGCCAAGCTCGATAAGACCTTCCCCACGAATGACTGCGCCATGTGCATCATCAGCCCCAAGCTGGTCGAGACAGGACGCCATCTGAACATTGACCTGTTGGTTGACACCGAGGTACTCGAGGTGCAAGGCCAGGCCGGAAACTTCACGGTCACACTCCGCCGCAAGCCGCGCTACATCGACATCGAGAAGTGCGTCGGCTGTGGCGATTGCGCCGCGGTCTGCCCGGTTGTGCTTCCGGATACATTCAACGAGGGTCTCGCCGAGCGCAAGGCGGCCTACAAGCTCTACCCGCAGGCTGTCCCTAACGCCTACGCCATCGACAAGCTCGGCATCGCTCCCTGCCGCAACGCCTGTCCTGCAGATCAACGCGCCGAGGGCTACATCGCTTTAATCTCCGAGGGTCGTTACCGAGAAGCCTACCGCGTCATCAAAGAGGATAATCCCTTCCCCAGCGTGTGCGGACGCACCTGTCACCACCCATGTGAAGGCCATTGCGCACGCGCCCTGGCAGATGAGCCAGTGGGCATCATGGCGCTCAAACGTTTCGTAGTGGATTACGCCCTGGCTTACGGTCGCGAGAAAGTCGAGCCCGTACCACGCACCCGCCCGGAGTGGGTGGCTGTTGTGGGCTCCGGGCCTGCCGGGTTGACTGCCGCACACGATCTGGTGAAGATGGGTTACGGTGTCACCGTCTACGAAGCACTACCGGTTGCCGGTGGCATGATGCGCGTCGGCATTCCTGCCCATCGCTTACCAAAAGGCGCCCTTCAGGACGATATCGAGGACATCCTCGCTCTCGGTGTGGTGCTCAAGACGGACACGCCCATCTCCGACCCCACCAAGTTACTCAAGGAAGGCTACAACGCGGTCTGCCTGGCGACAGGGATTTACGCTCGCGATCACGGACTCGGTGTGGAGGGCGAGGACGCTGAAGGCGTTCTCTCAGCCGCCACCTTCCTGCGCAAGGTCAATTTAGGTGAGCCGATCACCGTCGGTGAGCGTGTCGCCGTCGTCGGTGGTGGTGTGACTGCATTAGATGCAGCCGCTGTTGCCCGACGTCTGGGCGCTGAAGAAGTGGTCTTAGCCTTCGACCGCCCACGCGGTGAGCTACCAGCCTATCACTGGGAGATGGCCGCCATCGAGGCCGAGGGCATTCGCTTCATCGAGCACACCACACTCACCCGCATCCTCACCCAGGAGGGGAAGGTGATCGGTGTCGAACTCGCCCATACAGGACGTGGCATGACCGTCGACGAACATGGACGTCGTCGTCCTAAAACTAAACCCGGTACCGAGTTCACTTTCGAAGTCGATACCGTCATTGGCACAGTCGGCCAGCAATCCGACCTGTGCTTCCTGCATCCCAATTACGATGACCTGACCGTCGATAAAAAGACGCTTGCCAGTGAGGTGCCCGGTCTGTTCGTCGTGGGTGGTCGCAAAACCGGTGCCAGCTATATCGTCGAGGCCATCGCATTGGGGCACCGCGTGGCACAGTCGATCCACCGCTATTTAAATGACTTGCCACTCGACGATGACGGGCAGGTGTTCCCAGAAGCTGTCAAGGTAAGTCGTGATGATATCGAGCGGCGGGTGAAGAGCGGTGAGATCAAGTTGCTGCCGCGTAACGAAGCCCGGCTGCTGCCGATGGAGGAGCGCGTCACCAGCTTCCGCGAGGTCGTATTAGGCCTGACCGAACGACAGGCGCGCGCCGAAGCGCAACGCTGTCTACAATGCGGCCTGTGCTCCGAGTGCCTGGCCTGCGTCTATGCCTGCGGTACAGATGCCATCGACCACAATATGGTCGAACAGACAGAAGAGCTCAAGGTCGGCGCGGTCATCCTGGCACCGGGATACCAGGCTTATCAGGCTGAACTCTCGGCGGAGTACGGGCTCGGCCGTTACCCGAACGTCATCACAGCACTACAGCTCGAGCGGCTGCTTTCCGCTTCCGGTCCGACAGGCGGACACGTCATGCGACCCTCCGACGGAAAGCCAGCGAAAAAGATCGCCTTCCTGCAATGTGTGGGCTCACGCGATCGTAGCCACGACTATTGCTCGTCCGTGTGTTGCATGTACGCCACAAAGGAAGCCATCCTGGTGCGCGATCACGATCCCGAGGCGGAAGTGCGCGTGCTGATGATGGACATCCGCGCCTTCAGCAAGGGATACGAAGCTTATTACCAACGCGCACAAGAGAAATATGGCATTGAGTACACACGCTGTAGGATTTCCGAACTTAAGGAGGACCCCGACAGTAGGAGTGTTATTCTCCGATATACAAGGGATCAGGGATCAGGGATTAGGGATCAGGAGAACGATAGAGATCACGTCGTTTCCCTGATCCCTGATCCCAGATCCCTAATAACTGAAGAGGAATTCGACCTCGTCGTTCTTTCCGTAGGCATGGAGATTTCCGAGTCGGTTCAGAAACTGGGTCGAGAAGTCGGTGTCGAGTTGGATGAATATGGCTTCTGCCACACTGCATTTTTTAACCCGGTGGAAACATCGCGCCCGGGGATCTATGCCGTCGGGCCATTCCGTGAGCCGAAAGATATCCCCGAATCGGTGGTCGACGCCAGCGGCGCAGCGGGCCGCGCTGGAGCTTTGCTAGCACCCGCCCGGGGTGAATTGGCCCAACTCGCGAGCTATCCTCCGGAGAAGGAAGTTTCCGGCGAAGAACCCCGTGTGGGCGTGTTCGTCTGCCACTGCGGTACCAACATCGCCGGCTATATGGACATCGAGGCCGTGACAGAATACGCCGCCGGGCTGTCAAGCGTCGTCCACACCGACCACATGCTCTACACCTGCTCTCAGGACAGCACAGCGCGCATCCAGGAACAAATCGCGGAACACAACTTGAACCGCGTTGTCGTCGCCTCCTGCACACCGCTGACCCACGGCCCACTCTTCCAAGACGTCATTCGCCAGGCGGGTTTAAACGAGCATCTTCTCGTTATGGCAAACATCCGCAACCATTGTTCGTGGGTCCATTCGGATTCTCCGGAGGTCGCCACCGAGAAGGCCAAGGACCTGGTGCGTATGGCTGTGGCGCGAGTTTTCGCTTTGGAACCCCTCCATCGAGAACCTTTCCCCGTCTACCAAGGAGCATTGATCATCGGCGGTGGGCCAGCGGGAATGAACAGCGCGATCACACTCGCAGAGCAAGGTTTTCCCGTCCACCTTGTGGAACGAGAAACTTCACTCGGCGGTAATCTGCGAAACCTCTATTTCAACCTGCAGTCCGGCGATCAAGCCGACCTGCATGATCCACAAGCTTATTTGCAAGATCTCACACGCCAGGTAACTGACCACCCTCAGATTAGGCTGCATCTCTCCAGCGAACTGATCCACACCACTGGGTTCGTCGGAGATTTCACCTCCACACTGAAAAAACGCGACGGCGAGAAGGAAGACATCCGACACGGCGTCACCATCGTCGCCACCGGGGCCCAGGAATACCGCGGCACGGAATACGGATTCGACGATAGCCCACGCATCGTGACGGGGATGGACTTCGAAACCATCTTGGCAAAGGTTGGAGGAAGTTCCATAGAACTCGCCGGAAGGGCAAAAGAAGCCTGGAATACATTGGGCCTGGCTACACCCGACGAAGTGGTGATGATCCAGTGCGTTGGACCTGCGGAACAATATTGTGCACGCATCTGCTGCGCCACGGCGCTTAAGAATGCTCTGCAATTGAAAAAGCTTCACCCACAAGCACGTGTGGTCATGCTTCACCGCGACATGCGTACCTATGGTTTCAAAGAGCGACTCTACAAACAAGCGCTTGATGCAGGTGTCGTCTTTGTACGCTACGATACCAAAACGAAACCTCAAGTTGAAATGGTTGCAGAGGACCGCACTCTGCGCATCCAGGTGCAAGATCCCGTACTCAGGACGCCATTGACATTCAAACCCGATCTGTTGGTACTCTCGATGCCCACCGTTCCTTCGGAGGGCAGCAAGGGGCTCGGTACAAAGCTCAAGGTACCCGTCGATCTGGATGGATGGTTCCTCGAGGCGCACGTCAAATTACGTCCTGTGGACTTCGCCAACGAAGGCGTTTTTCTCGCCGGAGCAGCTCACTATCCTAAATTACTCGACGAGACCATCGTTCAGGCACAAGCCGCAGCCTCCCGCGCGGCAACGGTTCTCTCGCGGGATGCACTCACCGCTGGCGGTGCCATCGCTCACGTCGACCCCGAAGCCTGCGTCGGCTGCCTGACATGCGTACGTATCTGCCCCTACGGTGTCCCGCAAATGAAGGATGAGACCGTGGGCGTTGGAGGCATTGTTGGCGCCGCATTCATCGAGCCTTCGGTCTGCCAAGGTTGTGGAACGTGTGTGGGTGAATGCCCGGCGTATGCAATCGAATTACTCCATTACCGGCACACCCAGTTGGAAGGAGAAGTCGCTGCATTGTTTGCAACCGATGTCTCCAAGCCGGAGGGAGAAGGCAAACATGCCTGACAACCACTCCGTACAGATTGTCGCCTACTGCTGCCATCATTGTGCTTACGCCGCTGCAGACCTGGCTGGCGTACTGCGGATGCAATATCCCGCCGAACCTAAGATTGTTGAGATCCCCTGCTCCGGACGTCTGGATCCACTCGAGGTGCTGCACGCCTTCGAGCGTGGCGCAGACGGCGTCATGGTGGCAGGTTGACTGCCTGGCGACTGTCATTACCTGGAAGGTAATGTAAATGCCCGACGGCGAGTGGAACGGATCAAGGAGATCCTACGCGGCATCGGGCTCAAACCCGAACGCATCGAGATGTTCAACCTGTCTTCGGCGATGGCCATCCAATTTGCCGAAGCCGCGACCAAGATGACGCAACAGATCATCGAACTAGGACCGAGCCCATTGCGTCTAGCTCAACAAGATGAAACAGCGGTTGAAGATTAATTTCTATGGTACGAGAAGGGACCCCCAGCGTTGACCCAAACGCTCGGCAGGCGACGCTGGTGACTCAGGAGAGAGAAGCATGATCGTTGCAGAACAGAAACCCTTGGAGGAAATCAAAGCGCTAATCGCAGACGCTGAGGATGTGCTCGTCGTCGGCTGCGGCACCTGCGTGACTGTTTGCTTTGCGGGTGGGGAGAAGGAAGCCGGCATCCTCGCCAGCAGCCTGCGTATGACCACCAAACTTGACGGCGCAGCCAAGGACGTAGAGCACATCACCGTCCAACGACAATGCGAGTGGGAGTATATCGATCCTCTCGGTGAGCGTGTAAATGAGGCCGGTGTTGTCGTATCGCTGGGATGCGGGATCGGCGCGCAAGCGCTGGCCGAACGCTTTCCGGACGCTGTTGTCGTGCCTGGACTGAATACCTCATTCTTGGGCTTACCCAGCGAACAAGGGGTATGGGAAGAGCGTTGTGCGGCCTGCGGTGAGTGCATTCTTGGTCTGACTGGTGGTATCTGCCCGATCGCACGCTGTGCCAAACAACTACTCAATGGGCCCTGTGGTGGTTCACAAAACGGGGTCTGTGAGCTCAGTTCTGAAACCCCTTGCGCTTGGCAATTAATATATGACAAACTCGATTCCCAAGGTCGCACGCACATGCTGATGGAAATTCAACCGCCAAAGAATTGGTCTAGCAGTCGCGATGGCGGTCCTCGCAAGATTACCCGCGAGGATCTTCGCTTAGCAGCTGAAGAATCTGATTAAAGAAGGAGCGATGCCATGACCAAAAGTTCAAGCAACGGATACAAGTCCGGCTCGCGCCTGGAACGCTTGTTGACCTCCGGTCACTTCGTCGTCACCGGTGAGCTCGGGCCACCACAGAGCGCCGATGGAGAAATGATTCGCAAGAAAGTCGCACTCTTGAAAGGTGTGGTCGACGCTGCCAATATCACCGACAATCAGACGGCAATCGTGCGCATGTCGTCGATCGGAGCCGGGACGATTCTGGTCCAGGAGGGATTGGAGCCGATCGTCCAAATGACCTGCCGCGACCGCAATCGTCTAGCGATCCAATCAGACTTGATGGGCGCCTACGCGCTGGGAATGCGCAACGTGCTCTGTTTGACCGGTGACCATCAGTCCTTCGGCAACCACCCCAATGCCAAAAACGTGCACGATCTGGATTCCATCCAGTTGATCCAGATGGTCGTCAAGATGCGTGACGAGCACTGCTTTGAGTGCGGTGACGAGATGGAAGGTCTCGAGCCGCGCTTCTTCGTAGGCGCGGCCGCCAACCCATTCGGCGACCCGTTCGAGTTTCGACCGTTTCGCCTAGCGAAGAAGGTTGAAGCCGGCGTCGACTTCATCCAAACACAACTCATCTACAACACGGAACGATTTGCGGAATTCATGGAGAAGGTCCGCGAGCTCGGATTACACGAGAAGACATACATTCTGGCCGGACTCGGGCCGCTCAAGTCGCCTGGCATGGCGCGCTACATGCGTGATCAAGTCCCGGGCTTGGACGTGCCCGACGTGTACGTCGACCGTATGACAGAAGCCGCAAAGGGGGTCGACAAGGAAGACAAGAAAGCTCGCTCGCGCGCCTGGCGCGAAGAGGGGATGAAGATCACCATCGAACAAATCCAGCAGATGCAGAAGATCGAAGGCGTCTCCGGCGTGCACGTGATGGCCATCGAGTGGGAGGAGGCCGTCAAGCCGATCGTCGAGGGCGCCGGACTGCTTCCGCGCCCCGAACCCGAAGCGAGCAAAACCGAGCCGGCGGCATAGCGAGGTGAGCATGGAGACACAACTCAGCACTGCCCTGGCCGAACGAATTCGCTCAGCGACCGGTGAGAACGTCTTCCTTTGTTACCAATGCGTCAAGTGCACCTCGGGTTGCCCCCTGGTCGACCACTTCGATCTTATGCCCAACCAGGTGATGCGCGCTGCGCAATTGGGCATGGAAGATATGATCTTCGACAGCAAGACCCCCTGGCTTTGCGCCTCATGCCAGACCTGTACAACGCGCTGTCCACAGGGCATCGACATCGCCCGTGTGATGGACTTCATCGTTGCGGAGGCAATGGAACAGGGCGTTAAGCCGAAGGTGCCGAAGGTTGCGCTCTTCAACAAAGTCTTTCTACGCGACGTCGACCTGCTAGGTCGCTCTTACGAACTCGGTCTGCTCGTCGAGATGAACGTGCGCACTGGGCAACCCTTCAAGGATATTGGCCTCGGTCTTGAGATGGTAAAGCATGGCAAAATCGCCCTCCTGCCGTCCGTCGTGCGGAAACGCAAACCAAAAGCACCGGTCACACCCCCACAACGATCTTCCGACGAAGTGGGTTACTATCCCGGATGCTCGTTGCACTCGGTGGCTAAGGAATTCAACGTCTCAGCATTGGCAGTTTTGGAAGCGCTCGAGCGTAAGCCTGTCGAACCAAAGGGGTGGATCTGTTGCGGCTCCTCTCCCGCTCACCGGGTGGACCACAAGCTATCGGTTCAAATGCCGGTGGAGAGCCTGGTCCTGTACGAGATGGAAGGGCTCAATGAGGTAACCCTGCCGTGTGCCATGTGCTTCAACCGCTTTAAGACCGCGGCACGTGAGCTCAGCCTCGATCATGAACTCAAGCAGGAACTCGACGACGAGTTGGGATACGAGTTTCAGGGCAGCGTCAAGGTATCGTCACTGTTGGATTACTTCGTAGACAGTGTGGGTCTCGAGCAGGTGGCGGAAAAGGTTCAGAAGCCACTGGAAGGTCTCAAGGTAGCCTGCTACTATGGTTGCTTGCTGACCCGGCCACCGGAGATTACAGGATCATCCGAGCCAGAATATCCCCTATCGATGGATCGCTTGATGAAGGTGCTCGGTGCCGAGCCAATCGACTGGGATCAAAAAGTCGCCTGCTGTGGTGCCTCGCTTTCGTTGACACAAACCGACATCGTGCTTGAGATGAGTGCCGGAATTCTGAACAACGCACGCGCCCGCGGGGCCGACCTGGTGGCTGTGGCATGCCCAATGTGCCATGCCAACGTCGAAGGGCGGCAGAGTCAGATGGAAGGACTTGAGCCCATACCGGCATTGTATTTTACGCAACTCATGGCATTGGCCTTCGGTATGGAGGACCAGGCCGCACTACATTACAACATGGTGGATCCTCACCCGTTGTTGAAAGCGCATGGGCTGCTTTAGAAATCTCGTTCTTTGAGTTATTCTGTGTAGGGGCGGTTCGCGAACCGCCCCTGCGCCGTAAACTCAGCTCAAGAGTGGATGGCGTGAATATACATTCCGACAATCGTGGACCGCTAAACTTCATCATCCTTGCCGCCACTCGACAGGACGTGAGCAGCTGCGCCAATTGTCAGAATTGTGACGATCTGCATTCCCCCGAGATGGACCTCAGTTTCGGTGATGTCATGCGCGCTGCCTCCCATGATGATCCGATCGCACTCACCAACCGTACCATTTGGGTCAGCGACGGCGTGTTAGAATCGATGGCACAGTGCCAGGCTGGACTCGACTTCCCTGCCGTGATCCACACTCTGCGACGCGAGGCAGAAACGCGAGGGATCACCAAGAAGCGGTAGAAACGACGCCTTCGCCGTCGTACGCGAGAACAGAAAGTTTGAGCATCTTATATGAAAATCGCCATCACCGGTAAAGGCGGTGTGGGAAAAACCACACTTACTTCGCTTCTCGCCCTCACTTATGCCGAGATGGGCTATAAAGTCCTTGCCATCGATGCCGATCCTTCCCCATGCTTGGGTGATGCCCTCGCCTTCCCTGAAGAGAAGCTAGAGAGCCTGACGCCTATTGCCCGTATGGAGGATCTGATCTTCGAGCGCACAGGCGCACAACCTGGGACTGTGGGCGGCTACTTCAAGCTTAACCCGCGCGTCGACGACCTCCCCGACCGCTTCTCAGCCGAGCATCGCGGCGTGCACCTGCTCGAATTGGGTGCCGTTGAACTCGGAGGTTCCGGGTGCATCTGTCCGGAGAGCGCCATTCTGCGCGCGTTGACGACACACGTTCTGTTACGCCGTGACGAAGTGGTGCTGCTCGATATGTACGCAGGGGTTGAACATCTGGGTCGTGCAACTGCAGCCGCTGTCGATGCTATGCTCATTGTTGTCGAACCGACGGCGCGTAGCCTGGCCACGGCAGCGCAGATAAAATCTCTGGCTGAAGACATCAAGCTAATGAACTTGTTCATCGTGGGTAGCAAGGTCCAAGGCGAAGATGACCTTGCTTTTATCGAGGTCAACGCCCCCGGACTGCCGGTGATCGGCTATCTAGCGGATGACCCGCGCGTCCGACAGGCAGATCGTGAGGGTGAAGCGGTCTTCGACCTGGCGCCCGAGATGGCACAGGCGGCGCGTGAAATCGTAGCGTTCTTGGAGGCGCAACAAGAAGACGTTTGAAACCGATCGCCACGCCAGAATTCGCTTGAACACATAGGGGCGACCGGTCGGTCGCCCCTTTACGCTCCACATGACGGAAGTGTAGGGGCGCAAATAATTGCGCTCCGGTACTATCGAATTGTAAAGACGCCCGGGGGGTCGCCGGGCGTCTTGCGATGTCAAAACTGATCAAAAGTCACAGAATCAGGATTCACGAACGACTTTGGATCAACTCCACCACGTCCGGGAAATCGATCCCCAGGCGCTCCACCATCGCCAGCGAGGGCACGCCGTCCTTATCCCATCCCCTGCGCTCGTAAACTGCATCCATCAATTGTTCGTACCGCTCTTCCCGGAATTTGCGTAGCGCCGCCATCTTTTCCTCAGTCGACATGCCTTGCGAATCCACACCGGCATGCTCATTCAATTGGCTGTCGTACCGCTCGGCACGGGATTCGTACTCTTCAACAGTGACGGGTCCCACCGCGCGATACGGTGGATAGTCGTGATCACGGGTGCCGAATCCCATCTTCAAGTTGAAGACACGTTGGAAGTTGTACACGCGCTCGGATTGAAGCACCAAATCATCGGCCGTTACCGGTGTCCCCGTAAGGCCTTCGTAAAGCCAGGTGTAATTCTCCACATGTTCAGGGATTTTCGCAGGCTCGTCCGTCTGATCATTACCCTCCGGGATAATGTCGTTCCAGGGGAGCTTGCAAAGCCCATGCAAGCTGAACCACGTTCGCCACATCGGGAAATAATGCAAAGCCTCCGCCTTATCCTCGAACGTCGGCAGTTGGTTGTTGACCTGATCCATGAAGATGAGCCAGGCTTCGTCGTGTTGGGCGCCTTTGAGCGTCATGGCGTAGCCGCCCTGCTGGGCCAACGACTCCTTGGTGACGTATTCTGAGAACTCGAGACCCTTGTTCTCCATGCCGATGTCATGCAAGAATTGCGGATCACCCTTGTAAACCTCAGCGAAGTGCTGCTTCATGCGGCGTACCCCTTGCCCCACGATGGCACCGAAACCTTCCCCACGCGCCATTTGGTGGATGAGTTCGAGTGCAGCCTCAGCATTCCCCCAGGTTAACTTCAATCCACCAGTATGCTCCAGTGTGATCATCCCCACCTCGAAGCATTCCATGGTGAGGGCAATCGAAGTAGCCAGGCTGATCGTATCGATGCCGTAGGTATCGGCATAGAAATTCATCTCGATGATCGCCAATGGATCGAACACGCCTATGTTGGAGCCCAACCCGGCAACGGTTTCGTACTCAGGTCCATCGACCATAACAGCTTCACCCCTATACGGCCCCGTTTGCAAGTGGAAGTGGTCCACAGCGTGTGAACACGACAATGTGCAACCCATCCAACAACCGTCTACCACATCCTGCGTGAATTTACTTTTCCAGACGCTCGAATCGATTTTATGGGTATCAGGGTGTGAACCAAAGCGGAAGTTGTGCACGGGGAGCAGGTCGAAATGGTCCATGATCTCGACCAGAAAAGGAGTTCCGACCTTGCGCATCTGGTTCTGCGCGTCGTCGAATTCGACAATCTCTTTGTTGATTCGCTTCCCCGCTTTACGAATCAAGGACATGTC
>JABAOF010007088.1_pt1 | contig 19769 bp, 14 predicted proteins | sample 7062171 | NCBI WGS metagenome assembly JABAOF01 (sample SAMN14538628, study PRJNA623070) | marine sediment metagenome | biome: marine biome [ENVO:00000428]; feature: marine pelagic biome [ENVO:01000023]; material: deep marine sediment [ENVO:00002113] | place: India: Gulf of Khambhat ...
AAAAAGAAGAAAAATCAAATCCCTCATCTTAATCTTAGCCGTTTTTACCCTCTTGTTCGTCACGGGAATTGTCCTCAAGAATATCGCTCTCCATCAGATAAAGAAAAAAGTTCAGTCGAGCTTGGATTATACAGACCTTCGTCTTTCCGTATTTCCCCCGACTCTCACTTTAAGGGAAGCCAGAAGCCTATCCATCTCCCCGTTCTTCTCAGCCAAGAAAATAGAGGTGAGAATCTCTTTGAAATCATTATTGACCAGAGAAAAACCACTCACTGTCTTCATCGAGCATCCTATCTTAAGGCTTTACAGTTCCACTTCAAAAAGAGAAAAAACAGAGAGGAAAGGAATCCAATTATCCCTTCCTTTTTCTATCCAGAAGGCCTTGATAAAACAAGGCGAGTTATATTTTTGGGGAGAAAAAGATCGGTATCTGGCTAAAGGGATTGATGCTTTGATAATCCAGAGAGGTGATCAATTTTCTGTTAAGGCCGAAACAGAAGAAACTCTCATCGACAACAACTTGTTTGGCGAAGAATTAGAGGGGAAAGCGAGCCTTTGGCTAGATGGGAGAGGGAAAGAGGTGGCAGTCAAGAAGCTGGTTCTCCTCGGCCCTGGAGCCATCATCAAGGCCGAAGGAACCTTGGTCGATTTGTTTAACCCAGAAATCAAGCTCAAGGCTTACTTCAAGCTACAGATGCCATTGGTGGCCGGGTTTTTCAAACTTCCCTTTTTTTGGGAGGGCAAGGTCGAGGCCGAAGGAACCTTAACCAGGAAAGACAAAATCATTGGTTTCAGGGGTGACACTTGGAGTGAAAGCATTGTCTTGAATCGCGTGTCGATGGGAAAAGTCAGAGGGAGGATCGATTTTTCGAATCAGGGAGGGGGGATACTAGAGCTCAACGCCTTGAAGAGAGGTTTATATCCTGAGTTTATAAAAATCCAGTTCAACAGGAACAGTATCCGGGGATCAGCTCGCCAGCTCCATTTAGATCCACTTATGAACTATCTCAAACTCCCTTACCCCATTTCTTCTCCGGTTTGGGGGGATTTCTCGTTTCAGGAGGGAAATCTCAGAGTTGAGGCAGAATTCAGGGATGAGCTCGTCGAACGCGTGCCTGACAAATTCCCGATGAACGGCCCCTTCCGTGTGAATTGGAATATCGCTGGCGAATCTTCCTTTTATTCAGAGGATCTGTTGTCAAGCTTTGCTCGCATTAACCTGGAAGGCGAAGCCAAATTTCAGGAGAGTGTCGATCTTAGAATCCAAGGGGAAATCCAAGATCTCAAACAAGCTCGTCGTTTCACCTCCTTGCTCCTTGATAAAAACTTTCCGTTCCCTGAGATTCGCGGGGAAGGACAAGCCAATCTCCATATCTTTGGTGATTTTTTAAATCCCAGAGTCGAATCCCGCTTTGAATTCTCCCAGGGTGGATTCGATAGGTTTGATGCCGAATCAGTCACGGGAGAAGCCACTATCACTGATGGCCGCTTTTTTGGCCGCTTCGATGTTGATGATCCTGCTGTGAAGGGAACAATGACTGTGGATGCCAGCCAAGAAAAGGTCAAGGGTGAAATCCAAGTGGAAAGAGGAACAGTGGAGAGAATATTTGCCGTGCTCAACATACCGCTTCCCTTCCAGGGTGAGGCTGCAGGAGATTTCGAGTTCGTCCAGGATAAAGACATGGTTCAGTTTAAGGGAACCTTCTCGGCTGCCTCGGCTGCATTCGAGAACCAACAGCTTCAATCTGTGACAGGGAGGATCGATTGGGAGCCCGATGCGCTCTCTCTCGCTGACCTTAAGTTTGTCCTGCACGAAGGTCAGATAGAGGGCGACCTTTTTTCGCGGCAATCTACGCAAGAGTTTGATATAGATATGCAAGTAGAGAATGTTGACCTTCAATCAATGAACCCCTATCTGGAAGGAACACTGTCCTTCAACCTGGAGGGAAAAGGTGTATTCGGTCAAGATTTCGCCAGCGGTCAATTTGAGATCAAGGACTTGATGATACCTCCTTTGCAAAAGACAGAAATGCAAGGCCAAGTCAAGGCCAGCTTCACTCCTGAGCAGCTTCGTCTTGAGCTCGAGGGGAACTGTCTTCCAGGGAATAACGAAATAAACGCCTCTCTTGATATTCCCTTTCAACAGGATTTTCTCTCCGCAGATATTAAAGGGTCTTTCACGAACCTGAATATTCTTCTGCCCTGGAAAGGGGCGGAGGGTCTCGTCAATTATCGGGCGGAAATAAAAGGCCCGAAGCGCTCTCCCGAGATCAAGGGGGTTATCGATTTTAAAGGCTCAGTTTTTCCTTTCCCAAGATTTGCCCAAGCTCTCCAGGAGTATTCGGGATTGATCTTTGTCGAGGATCGCAAGCTTTCAGTGCGTTCGGTCAGGGCTAAGTTGGGCGGAGGAGATGTCCAAGCCTACGGCGAGCTGGAGCTGGGAGAGGGAGGAGTCGAAGTTATCAATCTCAAAATGGACGGGAAGAACATGCTCCTTGCGCCACTAGAGAGGACAAGAGCTTTGGCAGATGGTTCCCTCAACATGATCAAGGATGCCAATCGGTTTCTCCTCGAGGGAGAGCTATCAGTCCAAAGACTTTCCTGGAGACGGGAAATCTACGAGAAAATCTCATTTTCCTCGAGTCCCTATTACAGCACGGAAAGACCTCCTGGATTCTTCGACGATCTCACCTTGAACATCCGCCTTAGAGCTGCGGATAACGCCTGGATAGAGAATGCCTTGGGGAGGATGAGAGGCCGGTTCGATTTTACGATCAGCGGCAATGTGTATGTGCCTGTCATCTTAGGTGATATCGAAATCATCGAGGGCAATGTTTTCTTCCAGGATAGAAAATTCAGGATATTGAGGGGGTTACTGAGCTTTTTTAATCCTTCAACTATAGAGCCTTACTTGAGTTTTGAAGGGGAAACATACATCAAGAATTACCGAGTGAACTTTACACTCTCCGGATTCCTCGACAAGCTCAATCCGGAGCTGACCTCTTCTCCACCTCTTCCTCCAGAAGACGTTCTTGCCCTTCTGGCTTTAGGGGAAGCTTTCAAGAGAACGCCCTCGTATGACACCACCACCCAATTGAGCACCGCCTCTCTTCTATCGTTCCAACTTTCGGAGCAGGCCGAGAAGGGAGCCGAGAAATATTTCAGCTTAGATCGCTTCCGCATCACGCCTTTTGTCTTAGGCTCATCGGCTGAGATGACGGCCAGGTTAACCATAGGGAAAAAGATTGCGAGGGATTTTTCCATCCTGTATTCCACCAACCTTACAACCCAAAGGGAGGAAATCACCCGATTAGAATGGGAATTCGCCAGTGATTTCACGGTTGTCGGCACGAGAGATGAGGAGGGACGATTCAGTATCGATGTTAAAATCCATAAGAGGTTCTGAAGTGCAGGCAAAAAAGAGACTTTCCGGATTTATCATGTTCGTTGTCTTTTTCTTTGCACTTTCCGGAATTAATTTTTCCCTAGCTCAAGATTCTTCCTTAACAATCAGCAAAGTCTCGCTCCAAGTAGAAGGGCAGGCCGATGGAGAGGATATACAGGAGTTGATTCCTATCAGAGAAGGAGAGCCCTTTTCCTTGGTCAGGATAACAGAGAGTATCAGACAGCTCTATAAGACAGGGCTCTTCTCGGATATTCAGATTCTCAGAGAAGGAGAGCAGGATATCCACTTAACTTATCGTCTAGTCAGAAGATATTTTACGCGGAAGATCTATTTCCTGGGTGATAAGGATATTTCCCGAAAGAAACTACATGATGCCATCAATTCTGTTCGTGAGGACAGTCCGTTTTCGGATGGTAAACTGAGCAACGCCGTTGACGAGCTGAACGAATTCTTAAGAAAGGAAGGCTATTTTTATCCGGAGATAAAAGCCTTTACCAAAGAAGACTTACAGACATCATCTGTGGATGTCTTTTTTGAGCTTGGTTCTCTAAAAAGATTTGTGGTCAAAGACATCACGTTTTCCGGACAATTCATTTTTCCTGAATCTGAATTGAGAGGAGAGATAAAAACCAAGAAGGGAAAATATTATGTGCCCTCTGTGCTTGAAGAGGATATCGAGCGGCTGAAAAGGATCTACAACGAGAGGGATTATAATCGTGTGGAAATCAATATCGAGGATATCGATTATAAGGATATGGATGTTTTCATCACGATCGAAATCATCCCTCACGAACAGTTGGAGATCAAAGTCAGGGGGGCAAAGGTACCGCTGACGCTCCTCGAACCTATCTGGGAGGAGAGGATCTTTGAGGAATGGGGATTGAGTGAGGGTGAGGCAAAGATCATAAATTATCTCAGGAAGAAAGGGTATCTTTTTGCGTCCGTAACGTCTCGGATAGAAAAGTCACAGAATAGACTTCTTGTTTTCTATGATGTCACTCCGGGTGCCGAGTATAAGATTCAGGATATTACTTTTGAAGGCTTGGACTACTTCACATCAGAGAATCTGAAGAAGGAACTTGGCATCCAAGGTCGAATTCCTCTTTTAAGCTGGGTCACCGGAGAAAAACTGTTCGCCTTGCCGCTGGAGATCAAGACTCTCTACCAGAGCCATGGATTCCCGCAGACACGGATTGATCTGAATTTCCTCAAGGAAAAGAATCAGGTTGAAGCCATATATTACATAGAAGAAGGCAGCCAAGAGAAGATTGAGAGCCTCGTATTCCAAGGTGTCCAATTATTTGATGCTGCCACGCTGCTCGCTCAAATCACTAGTAAGCCGGGAGGGGCTTTTTTCCTGCCCACTATCCAAAAAGACGTCGAAAGACTCGAGAATTTCTACCGGGATCAGGGCGTGAGAGGGACTGAGATAAGGCCTATCATAGAAAATGTGGCTGAGAATCTTTATTCCGTGCTCTTGGATATCCAGGAGGGCGAAAAAGTCACAATCGAAAAAATCATCATCACTGGAAATCAGGTCACAAAAAGATCAACGATTCAGAGAGAGCTCCGGATAAAAGAAGGAGAATACGCCAGGTATGGTCTCATCCTGGAGACGAAGAGAAGATTGGAAAAACTGGGCATTTTTACGGAGATAAAGTTGGAGGAGATACCGCTCAGTCCAGGGAAGGAAAACCTGTTAATCAGCCTCAGGGAAGGGGATCGGAATTATGTAAGCTTGGGAGTCGGATTGGAGACGAAAAACGAACCACAGACTTTTGCCGTTTGGGACAATCCTATCCGGCCTCGAGGAACGGCCGAGCTCATCCGGGGCAACATTTTTGGCCTAGCGGCCCAGATAAGCTTGGTCGGCCAGCTCAGTATCAAAGAGAAAAGGGGGGTTTTTTCTTGGGAACAGCCGAATCTCTTTGGGATTCCGGTTCAGACCTATTTGAATGCTTGGCTGGAAGAGGAGGAAAGAAAGAGCTTCAGCTTTGATCGGAGAGGAGTGAGTTTAACCTCGGTTAAGGATTTTTCTGAAACCAAGTTTTTTTTCACGACCCTCAGGTATACGAGGACGACAATCTTTGATCTTCAGGTTTCTGAATCTGAAATAGACCGCCAGTTTATTCCCTATTCGACAACGTCAATTTCAGGAAGTTTTATCTGGGACCGGAGGGATGATCCGTTCAATCCCGAAAGGGGTTCTTTTTTCAGTTTTGTTCTGGAATGGGCTCCTCCTCTCTTCGGCTCAGAATCAGATTTTTTGAAGAATTTCATCAAATACCAGCATTATTTTGTTCTTCTTCCTCGGCTAAAATTCACCTCTATTCTAAGGATAGGGCTGGGAAGGGGATTGATGCCGATTCCCGAACGGTTTTTTGCTGGGGGGAGCAATTCTTTCCGTGGAGAACGGTTTGATGAATTGGGACCGAAGGATCCCGACTCAGAGAATCCTGTCGGAGGGAAAGCCTTATTCCTGCTGAATTTTGAGCTGACCTTTCCCCTATTGTCCTCCATCCGAAATCTGAACGGGGTGATTTTCTACGATACGGGGAATGTCTATTCAAAAAGAAGAGATTTCAGCCTGTCCTCCTTCCGGGATGCTGTCGGGTTCGGGCTCCGTTACAAAACGCCTTTAGGTCCGATCCGCTTTGAGCTCGGGTGGAATCTAGATGCTCCCGAAGGAGAAAAAAAAGTCATCGCCTTTATCACCATCGGCAATGTTTTCTAAGATTCATAATTTCGCGATTGATTTTTCTTCTTTCCTCCGTATCATGGTCTGCGTTTCTGTGTTCATCCTCTGGAGTGTGTTTGCTGCGGTTCCTTGTTGTCCGGAAACTGTTGATCGTATCGTGGCAGTTGTCAACGATGAAGTTATCACCCTCATCGACATTAGGATTGTCAAAGCTTTCGGCCTCTTCGAGGATATAGCGGAGGGTCCCGATGAGACAGCGCGTCAAATTCTGGAGAGGTTGATCGATCAAAAATTGGTCATCCAGTTATTACCAAAAAATATTGCGGTAAGACATGATGAGTTAGACGAATACCAGGAGATGTTAACGAGCAGAATAGGGAAAGCCCAGGCTGTGAAAGCTCTGGAAGAGTTTGGTCTGGTATGGGCCGATTTGAGAGGCTACATTCACGAAAAAATACTCCACCAAAAGATCATCGACCAGAGATTCGGACAGACTGTGGTGGTGAGCCTGGAGGAGATTGAGGATTTCTACCAGCATCGTTACATCCCTTCCCAGAGAGAAAAGGGAAGGGAACCTCTCCCCATGATGGAGGTTTTAAGAGAGATCGAATCGACCATAAGAGAGAATAAGAAACAAAGACGTATTCAAGAGTGGTTAAAGAATCTACGAAAGCAGGCCGATATTCAGATCATGGTGATGGATTTGGATAAGCATATAAAATAATGAGGGAAAAGATATGACGAAGACGNNGGTCAAGGCTCTCAAGTTGTCGGGATGGGAAAAGATTTTCATGAGGAATCATCACTCGCTCGGGATGTTTTTGCCCAGGCTGATGAGGTTCTCGGTTTTAAAATCTCCCGCCTCTGTTTTGATGGACCTGAGGAGGAGTTAAAACTAACCCAGAACACACAGCCTGCTCTTCTCATCGTCAGCTATATAGCCTATCTTCTTTACGGAAAAAAGCCGGCCTTAGCTGCGGGCCACAGCCTAGGAGAGTATTCGGCCTTGGTGGCTGCCGGCTGTCTGGCATTTCCAGAAGCGCTGTCTCTTGTCCGGAAGAGAGGTCAATATATGCAAGAAGCTGTTCCGGTCGGTGAAGGAGCTATGGCTGCGATTCTCGGATTGGATTATGAAGAGGTTAAGGAGGGCTTGACGAAAATCAAGGAAGGTGTTGTTGAAATCGCCAACTGGAACAGTCGGGAACAGCTTGTCATCGCTGGCCATGCCTATGCTGTCAAAGAGGCCCTGGATATTATAAGACCACCGCGTTCGGTCATGCTCCCGGTGAGTGCCCCGTTCCATTGTGAGCTGATGCGGAGTGCAGAGAAGAGGCTTTCGGCTGAACTGGATGGCCTGGAATTCAAAAATCTGGAGTTTCCGATCGTGACCAATGTCGATGCAAGAATCATCCACAAGGGAGAAGAGGCCCGAGAGGCCTTAAAGAGACAGGTGAGCCGCCCTGTCATGTGGTACAAATCCATGGAAGTCATCGGGAGGCAAGGAGTTGATGTCTTCATCGAGATGGGACCAGGAAAGGTGCTCTCTCGACTGATAAAGAGGATCGGCCGCGGCTGGGAGCGAGCCATCACGGTGTTGTCGATTGAGAGCCGTGAGGAGTTGAAGGAAGATCAGAAGACTCCTTCATGAGCGGTTGGATAAGATGGCTCGGTTGAATTTTAAAAAATATTCTATGGCAGAGAACAAAGCGGTGGCGATAACCACCCAGAGCCCAACTTGAGATAAAATATACAGACTTCCCAGATGTTTTTTCCCCAGGATCAACAGGCATATTGTGACAGTCTCGGCGTTCATCTTGACTTTACCCATCACCGAGGCAGGAATGTTCACTCCTTTGGAAGCAGCAATGGCCCTGAATCCTGTAACGGCAATTTCTCTCCCGATGATGATGATCACAATCCAGGCGGGAACAATTCCCAGCTCCACAAGGCAGATAAAGGCGGCTGTAATAAGCAATTTATCCGCGACAGGATCTAATAGCTCACCCAAGGTGGTGATTTGTTTTCTCCTCCTTGCCAGGAAGCCATCAAGCATATCGGTCAGGGCGGCGAAGAGAAAGATGATGAAGGCCACGATTTCCTTCCCTTCAAATGAGGAGAGAAGCACAATGACTAGTGCCGGGATAGACAGAATTCTTAGGGTAGTTAGGAAGTTAGGTCCACTCATTGCTTAATGAATATATTATAGCAGATGGGGTCAGGCCTTCATAACTTTTATAATTTCATCTGATTTCTCCTCAAGATGGGGTCAGACTTTAAAAATTTGAGTATTTTTGGTAAACAGGAGTCAAACATTCATAACTTTCATAGTCTTTTAGGCATCTGAATAGTTGGTTGGATGCAACTCCAAAACCGTGATTATGGTTTTGTTGGATGAGAACTTTAAGTGCGAATCCCAATCCGTTACCGGCTTTCGCGGGCACAGGCCCCGCCGAAGACCCCCCACCCACCACCATGCGGCGCAGCCTGTGCCCGCGAAAGCGGGTAACAGACAGGACCTCGCATTCATTATACTTGTCTATACTTCATTTGTTCTCATATCACGGAAATGCTTACTATTTGGTTTGATCTTTTTTTGAAAAGATTATAAAAGTCATGAGGGGCTGATCCTAAGGATCTGAATATTTGTATAGTTACTCATATTATTAAAGTCTGACCCCCATCTTGAAAAAACTAGAATGGCGAAGTATAGTGAGATGGATGTCTCCTAAAGATTCTCTGACTCCGATGATGGGGCAGTACAACCGGATAAAAAAGGAACACCAGGACGCGATCTTGTTTTTTCGGCTGGGAGATTTCTACGAGATGTTCTACTACGAGGATGCCAAGATCGCCTCTTCTATTCTGGAGATCGCCTTGACTTCCCGTCAGAAAGTCCCGATGTGCGGTGTGCCTTACCATGCGGCGGATTCTTATATTGCCAAGCTTCTCAAATGCGGACTTAAGGTAGCCGTTTGTGAGCAGGTAGAGGATGCTAAATTGGCCAAAGGGGTGGTTAAGCGTGATGTTGTGAAGATTTTGACTCCAGGAACCGCAGTTGAAGTCGAGCTCGAAGAAGGCAAAGAAAACAAATACATAGCCAGTCTCTATCTCAGCGACCAGTCGTGGGGACTAGCTGTGATCGACCTGGCCTCTGGCCAGATGAAGACATCTCAAAAAGATTCCCACGAAAAGCGATTTCTGCCCGATGAGCTTTTCAGAATATCTCCGAAGGAAATCATTTTTCCAGCCGAAGAAGAAGCTGAAGTGGATAAAATTCTGTCGGAGAATCAGATGACCTCTATTCTTAAAAGTCCTGTGGAGGATTGGATCTTCGAGTTCTCACAGGCTCAAAACTTTCTGCTCGATCATTTCCGGATCAAATCTTTGGCTGGTTTTGGCCTGGATGGGAAAAATATGGCCGTTTCCGCCGGAGGGGCACTTCTGTATTATCTCAAGAGAGTCAGGAATGATTCCCTGGCCCTGATCAACAGTGTCTCCTACATCCATTCCAGTGACCACATGGTTCTGGATGCATCGACTATCAAAAACTTAGAACTGATCAGGAACCTGAGGGATGGGAGCCAGAAGGATTCACTCCTGGATATCGTAGACTTCACGGTGACATCCATGGGAGGCCGTCTGCTTCGGACCTGGCTTCTTCAGCCTCTCCTGGATATTCCACACATCAGGGAAAGGCTGGATTCCGTAGACGAATTTCGTCGTCAGACTATAGAACGGCATGAATTAAAGGAAATCTTGAAGGAGATATCCGATTTAGAACGTCTCACGGGAAAAATTTCTTTAGGAGTTGCCAATCCGAGGGATCTTATATCTCTGAAAAAGTCTCTCTTACCTCTGCCTCGGATTAAGCCACAACTAGCGGCTTTTTCCACAAAAAAGATAAAGGAGGTTCGCAAGCAGTGGGACTCTGCCCAAGACATCGCCCAGCTCATAGATAAAGCCATTATGGAAGAGCCAGCTTTCCAGCTCACTGAAGGAGGTATCATAAAAGAGGGGTACCATAAAGAACTTGACGACTTAAGGAAGATCAGTCATTCAGGAAAAACGTTTATCACCCAGCTCGAGAAAAAAGAAAAGGAAAAAACAGGCATTTCTTCGCTAAAGATTCGCTACAACAAAGTCTTCGGCTACTACATCGAAGTCACCAAGCCTAATTTGTCGAGGGTACCTGAGGACTACATCCGCAAACAGACTCTGGTGAACTCGGAACGATTCATCACTCCTGAGCTCAAGGAATACGAAGAAAAAGTCCTCAACGCAGAGGAACGGATTGTGGACCTGGAGCATGATCTTTTCCTTGAAGTCAGGCAGTCGATTTCAAAAGAAACACCAAGACTCCAGAAAATCGCAGCTCGGATCGCTCTCCTGGACGTTCTGGCCTCCTCGGCGGAATTGGCCTCTTATCGGAACTACTCTCGACCTACTGTGGATCTCGAGGACAGGATAAAGATTATCGAAGGCCGTCACCCGACGATCGAAGTTACCCAAGAAGAACCTTTTGTCCCTAACGACACCTATGTCAATCGAGAAGAAGACCAAATCCTGATCGTCACAGGCCCCAACATGGGAGGAAAGTCCACTTACCTCAGGCAGGTGGCTTTGATCTGCATCCTGGCTCAGATGGGTTCCTTTGTCCCCGCCAAAGATGCTTCAATCGGTGTTGTGGACCGCATCTTTACCCGGATTGGGGCCATGGATTTTTTGAGCCGCGGTCAATCCACATTCATGGTCGAGATGCTGGAGACGGCGGATATCTTGAATAACGCCAGCCAAAGGAGCCTGATCCTCCTCGATGAGATAGGACGGGGGACCTCGACTTTTGACGGCCTCAGCATTGCTTGGGCTGTGGCCGAGTATCTCCATGAGAAGGAAGAGATAAAACCCAAAACACTGTTCGCCACCCATTATCATGAGTTGACAGAACTTGCTTTGACCCTGAAAAGGATCAAGAACTACCACGTTTCTGTCAAGGAATGGAAGGAGGATATTATCTTCCTCAGAAAAATCGTTTCTGGACCTTCTGACCAGAGCTATGGCATCCATGTGGCCAAACTGGCCGGTATTCCTCGAAATGTGGTCGAGCGAGCCAAAGAGATTCTTTTCAACCTGGAGAAGAAGGAGCTGGATGATACAGGCCTGCCCCGCATCGCCTACAGGTCATCCAGAAAACGCGATAAGGCTCAACTCTTCCTGTTTAAAGAGGATCGGGATCAAGAAATTTTGGAAAGTCTTAAGGAAGAGATCGAAACGAGTGATCTTTCGCGTATGACGCCTATAGAGGCTTTGAATCTTCTCAACCAGCTCAAAGAAAAATTGACCAAGAAAAAAAAATAAAAGACTGTTATAGACATGGAGAGTTCTATGTGGCCTGAAAAAGACAGGACACATTATATTATCGAGGATTCTCTGCTTGTCGTTGGACCCAGGTTGAAAGGAAAGAGAAGTCGGTAAGCTTGGGTGGAATTCAGGAAGGGGAGCTCATTAGTTTAATAGGAAGCCATAGATCGGAGAGCGACTTTTTATTCTTCATCAAGACCTGAGTTTTCTACGCCCTCTTCATCTTCGTAGGATTCATCGAACCTGTTCTCCTCCTCGTAAGGGGCCTCTCCTTCTTCTTCTTTGCGTTTTTCAAGAGCCAGAAGGAATTCCTCCTTATCCTCGTACTTCCTGATATAATTGGACGCGGTGTCGCTGTAGAACAGTTCGAGGTAATCGTCCTCGATCGTACAGAAGATGGACATATTATGGCCTGACTGCATGTTTCCGACGGTTTCTTGAACCGCTGCGGTTTTTTTCAGGGCGTCTAGGGTAAGCCAGCTCAGGACTTCGATCTCTTCCATGCGGAACTCCCAAGAAGAAAAATATCAGTTTTAACTAAATTGTCAAGGGCTAAGAGAAAAAAAATTCAAATTTGAATAGAAACCTTCCACCGGGCATATCTGTCGAACGTCAATCCAGACTCAGGATATTCTGGTGATCTTGATTATTCCGACATCTCCGTGGTAAAGTTTTATTCCGAATCAGGAGTGTTCATCCTTAACTCATTAAGGCGAAAATAAAAAAAATTGAGGAAAAAAAATGAGATGGGATAAGTTAACTCTCATGTCACAGGAGGCCTTTCAACAGGCCCAATCCAAAGCGGAAGAGCTTGGTCATCAAGAGCTGAAAGCGGAGCATCTTCTATGGGCATCCTTGAATCAAGGCGAGAGCGTGATTCTCTCCATTCTGGCCAAGATCGGATCCAACGCCGCCAAGATTCGTCAAGAACTGGAGGAAGCTCTTAAAAAAATCCCGAAAGTTGAAGGGGCTGGCGAAGTTTATCTTTCTTCCTCCCTGAGGCAGATAATGAACGAGGCCCAGAAGGAGGCGGATAAGCTCAAAGATGAATACATCTCCACCGAGCATTTGCTCCTCGCTATCCTAAAAGGGGACACGGAGGCCGGTCGAGTATTAAAGGATAACGGCCTGAGTGAGGATAGTGTACTCAAAGCATTAAGAGATATCAGAGGAACACAGAGGATAACCGACCCTCATCCTGAGGGTAAGTATCAGGTTCTGGAGCGTTATGCCCGCGATATCACGGCCCTGGCCAGGCAGGGAAAACTGGACCCGGTGATAGGAAGAGAGGATGAGATAAGACGCGTGATTCAGGTCATATCAAGGAGGACAAAGAATAATCCCGTGCTCATTGGTGAAGCCGGGGTAGGAAAGACGGCTATCGTCGAGGGACTGGCTCAGAGAGTGGCCAACGGGGATGTTCCCCAGCCTTTGAAAAATAAAAAAATCGTCGCCCTGGACATCGGAGCTCTAATCGCCGGGACAAAGTACAGAGGCGAATTCGAAGACAGGTTGAAGGCCGTGCTGAAGGAGATTAAAGAGGCAGGAGGAGAAATCATCCTGTTTATCGACGAACTCCACACCATCATTGGAGCCGGAGCAGCCGAGGGAGCTGTGGATGCCTCGAATATGCTCAAGCCTCCTTTAGCGAGGGGAGAGCTTCGATGTGTGGGCGCCACGACTCTTAATGAGTACAAGAAATACATTGAAAAAGATGCTGCCCTCGAAAGGAGATTCCAACAGGTCTTTGTGGGTGAGCCCTCTGTGGAAGAGACGATTTCTATCCTCAGAGGATTGAAAGAGAAGTACGAAGTTCATCATGGAGTGAAGATCAAGGACTCTGCTTTGGTGGCGGCCGCGACACTGTCCAACCGCTACATCGCCGACCGCTACCTACCTGACAAAGCTATAGATCTCATCGATGAGGCAGCCTCCCGCATCCGGATCGAGATCGACAGCATGCCAGAAGAGATCGATGAGCTTGAGCGAAAAATCATCCAGCTCGAGATTGAAAAGCAGGCACTGAAGAAGGAAAAGGATAAGGGAGCTAAGGAAAAACTGGAAAAATTGAATCGTAACCTTGAAAATCTCAAAGAGAAAAGTCATGCTTTGAAGGCTCACTGGCAGAAGGAGAAGGAGTTGATTGATACCATGAATAAACTGAAGGAGAGAATCGATGCTCTCAAAATTGAAGAACAGAATGCCGAAAGAAAGGGAGAACTCGAAAAAGTGGCTGAGATTAGGTACGGGAAGCTGATCGAGATTCAAAAGAAAATTGATGCTATCTCCAAGAAGTTGGCAGAAACCCAGAAATCGGGAAAAATGCTCAAAGAGGAAATGGACGAAGAGGACGTGGCCGATGTCGTCTCCAAGTGGACAGGAATTCCAGTTTCGAGGATGTTAGAGGGGGAATTGGAGAAGCTGGTGAAGATGGAAACCAACCTCGCCCAAAGGGTCATCGGTCAGGATCATGCATTGAGATCGGTCTCGGATACGATAAGACGAGCCCGCGCGGGAATCCAGGACGCCTCTCGTCCTTTGGGATCTTTCATCTTTCTCGGTCCCACCGGTGTCGGCAAGACTGAACTTGCCCGAGCTTTGGCCGAGTTTCTGTTTGATGATGAAAAGGCAATGGTCAGGCTCGACATGTCAGAATACATGGAAAAACACACGGTCTCCCGCCTAGTTGGGGCTCCTCCCGGGTACGTTGGATACGAAGAAGGTGGCCAGCTAACCGAGGCCATCAAGCGAAGGCCCTATTCGATTATCCTCTTGGATGAGATAGAAAAGGCTCATCCTGATGTCTTCAATATGCTTCTTCAGGTACTTGAAGAAGGGCAGCTCTCAGACCATCTTGGTCACACGGTTGATTTCAGGAACACTGTAATCATCATGACGTCAAACGTCGGGAGTAAAGAGATACACAAAGGGAGCAACCTCGGTTTTGCAATTGGAGAGGAACAAAATAAATATCTTGGTATGAAGGATAAGGCAATTTCTGCACTTAAAAGGGTGTTTAATCCCGAATTCCTCAACAGGGTAGATGAAGTTGTCGTTTTCCACCCCCTGAAAAAAGAGCATATCGGTGAGATCATTGATCTCATGCTTNNCTTCAGATCCTGGATGACGGACGGCTGACAGACGGGAAAGGCAGAACTGTGGATTTTAAGAACACGATCATCATCATGACATCTAACTTGGGGAGCCAAGTCATCAAAGAACTAAGCCAAGACTTTGCCAAAATGGAAAAGGAAGTCAAGGCTGTGATGGAATCGCACTTCAGACCCGAGTTTCTCAACCGGGTGGATGAGGTCGTGATGTTCAAGGCCCTGTCCATGGAGGTCATCCTCCAGATCGTCGACCTCCAGATGGCGGAATTGAAAGAGAGACTTCAAGACAAAAAGATTGATATCGAGTTGAGTCTCGAGGCTAAAAAAGCGTTAGCCGAAAGAGGCTATGATCCTGTCTACGGGGCCAGACCGCTCAAGAGAACCATCCAGCGGGACATCCAGAATCCGTTGGCCCTTAAGATATTAGAGGGAGAAGTTAAGGAAGGAGACAAAGTCAGGATAGATGTCGATGAAAAGAATAAATTCATTTTTAGTTAATCATGAAATCGCATCAAAGGAGCCGATAAGATGGAAGAGAAAATCAAGAAAGCCATCGAGGAGCTGAAGCCACATCTACAGGCGGACGGAGGAGATGTGGAGCTTGTCGAGGTCACAGAGAACGGAGTGGTTAAGGTCCGTCTTTTGGGAGCCTGTGAGGGATGTCCGATGCGGGAGATGACCTTAACCCAAGGGATAACTCGGTTTATTAAGAAAAAGGTTCCCGAGGTCAAGGAGGTTCAGGCCGTCTAGTAGGCCATCCATACCAGTGACTCAATTGTCAGGGTCAGTTATCAGTTCTCAGTCTTCAGTTGTCAGTTTAAGATATAAGATTTTTTTCTTCACTGATTACTGATAACTGGGAACTGATAACGGTGTTATAATTTCAATTGAAAAAAAAAGAAATTTGTAGTAAACAATTGGAAACAATAGAGGAGGTAAAAATGAAAAAAAGGAGAGCAGTTTTTTCACTGGCTGTGTCGCTTTTGTTTCTGAGTTCCTTGGCCATGCCGAACGGGCTTAACTTGAACAGCCTCGGATCCAGGGCGTTGGCCATGGGTGGCGCCTTTGTCGGTCTTGCGGATGACTTTAGCGCCATTTACTGGAACCCCGCAGGAATCGCCCAATTCGACAGACAATATTTTGGTTTTTATGGTACCGATATCATTCCTTCTGGTAAATACTCGTTTGATGTACCGCTCCCTACAGGTGGAACTCTTCCTATTAATGCCGTAACGAAGAGAATCCACTTCATTGCCGGACTCGCTGCCTTTTATTACCCGATAAGCGAGAATCTGGTCGCCGGCTTGGGTGTCTATATACCCGCCGGTCTCGGGGCCAAATGGGATGGAGTAGATTTTACACCGATTACTTTCGGTTCAGCCTATGAGTGGAAGAGCCGGATTGGGGTGGTGACCATTTCTCCAGCCCTCGCCTTTAAGATTAATGAACAGGTTTCTGTCGGTGCCGCTCTGAATATAAACTATGGTGTATTCGAGATCGAAACTCATGCCGGAGATTCAGAGCTTGGCATCGATATCGGCCAATACACGGAAGATATGTCAGGGTGGGGAATCGGAGCCACCTTAGGCATTCTGGTTAAACCCAATGAGATGTTTAGCTTTGGGGCGACTGTCAGGACTGAAAGCAAGATCAGCTTCAGCGGAGAGACATCTATTTCCAAACTCAATATTTTGGGCTCGATCCCGGGAACACCTATTTTTGGAGCTAGCATCCCGACCACAACAGAGGTAGAGAGAGAGGTAACCTGGCCCTATTGGATTGCAGGAGGCGTTGCTGTAAAGCCCACTCCGAACTTAATCTTGACCGCTGACCTTCAGTACACTCTCTGGGAAAGTAAGATTAAAATCCTCGAGTCGGATTTCAAGGACCCTTTTTGGAAAGTGCTTGTCGATGCAGAGAGGCCGTTGTTTTTCGATAATGCTTTACAAATAAGGTTCGGCGCCGAATACACGATGGATAATATTGCCCTGCGCGGCGGATACTACTGGGATCCATCGCCTGCTCCTGACAGGACGATGAACGTCCTCCTTCCTAACTATGATTTCCATGTTGTAACATTTGGTCTTGGATATTATGTCAATGGTCTTCAGATTGATCTTGCCTTTGAATACCTGATGGGTAAAGAGAGGAATGTCCCGTTGTTGAAAACACTCACCGATCCTGATTGGGAGACGGCCATGCCCGGGACTTTTGAAATGAATATCGCTGTCCCGAATATCTCCATAAGCTATAGATTTTAATAGATCGAACAAGAGCAGTTTACATTTTTAGGATGATAACTCCATGAAAATTCGAAAAGCCATTATTCCTGCGGCAGGATTCGGAACGCGATTCCTGCCAGCCACCAAAGCCCAACCCAAGGAGATGCTAGCTGTTCTCGACAAGCCTTTAATCCAATATACCGTAGAGGAAATTGTTCAATCTGGACTCCAAAACATCGGTATCATAACAAGTCGAGGGAAATCATCCATGGAAGATCATTTTGATCACCGCCCTGAATTAGAGCAGTTTTTAGAGGAAAAAGGGAAGCTTGATTTTCTTGAAGAGATTAAAAGAATATCCAACCTTGCGGACTTCTGTTATATCCGTCAGAAGCAGGCACTCGGTTTAGGACACGCCATCCTGATGGCTGAGGAATATGTAGGTCAAGAGCCTTTCTGTGTTCTCCTCCCCGATGATATCTTCGATTGTCCCGTGCCCTGCATCAAGCAGCTGGTTGATGCCTATTCTGAATTGAAGGCTCCGGTGATTGTCCTCGGCCGGGTGGATGAGGAGGGAACGAAGAAGTACGGAATCATCAAGCCCAAGCAGGTTTCAGAAAGAGTCTTCCAGATCGAAGACATGATCGAGAAGCCGGGCCCGGAGAGAGCCTTTTCTGATTTAGGAATTCTGGGCAGGTATGTTTTTGGTCCAGAGATATTCGACGCCATAAAACAGACACGACCGGATAAAAAAGGGGAGATTCAAATCACGGATGCCATACGACTTCTCCTCGATGAACAACCCATTTATGGCTATCTCTTCGAGGGGAAACGCTATGATGCAGGGGATAAGTTTGGATTCCTGGAAGCAACCATAGGCCTAGCCCTGAAACGTCCTGAATTCAGCCAAAAGCTTAGAGATTATCTGAAAACCCTCAAATCTGTCTGAAAAGTAAACCTATCCGCCTGGACACTTCTATCACTTTCCCTGTAGAATAAACATAAGGAGTAATCATTACTAGGCGCAAAATCATCAAGAGAATCCTGAAGGGTCTCGCTCTTCTAGGGGTTGTCGTTTATGGTAAGACTGCCGCTTATGACGCCATTGAAAAATTCAGTCATAAACTAGGCGAAAAGATAGCTGCCGGGATCGGTAAAGATCCCAAACTCAAGGCGATAAACCGCCTAAGAGAAAATCGGTTTAAACCGAATCCAAAACGCCCGAAGCTCATAGTTAGAGGAAACAGGCTCTATTTTGGTAACGGGGGGGAAGAGCCTTTTTATGGTGTGGGTGTTTGGAGGAGAGAACTCCTGAGCAGGTCCATAAAAAAGAAGGATAACCTATACGAGAAAAACCTGGAATGGTTCATGGCCTTAGTGTTCGATTACGGACTAAACTACGTGAGGACAAACGCCTGCGAAGACTATGCTTTGGTGAGGTGGTTCTGCCAGAAGATGTACGAGAACAATGTCGTGGTGGAACTAACCCTTACCGATGGGGACAGAAACTTAGGAAACCCCAGGAGGGTTGTGCCCAGCGTCAGGGACCTGCCGAACGTGATATTCGAGCCCGTGAACGAGTTTTTCAAGAATAAGAACGATCTTAACACGGCCTGGTGGTGGTGCAACCGTCTCAGAGAATTGGGATTATACACGAGTGCAGGAGCGTACGGGATAGGAGGTCAATCACTTTCCGAGAAATTCGATCCTGTGAATAGCTTAAATCATATCATAACTGTCCATCGGGAATGGGACAAAGCCTCGATAGAGAGATACAGTTCCTCAAACAAACCTGTCCTTCGGAACGAATTTTTTGAGGTCGCATCTCAAGAAATGGCAAGAATCATGAAAGAATCCTTCGGGGCAGGGGCATCTGGTGTTTGTTATTACGGATTGAGAAGCAAGATACTGTTTCCAGACTTGCAGAATGAAGATCCCGATCCCTGGTCTTTGTACTTCTCCACAGCCTCAAAAGTATGCAAGACAATCAATACCTGAATGTTATTGCCTTAATGATCCTTATAAACAAATTTTTCCACATCAATTTTTTATTCTTATCACATTCCTTTAAATTCTTGATATTTCTGTTTTCATACTGTGTGGTGATCCTCTATCGTTTAATGGATTGTGCGGGAATGAACGGAATGGCGAGGGACGGAATTGAACCGCCGACGCAGAGATTTTCAGTCTCTCGCTCTACCGACTGAGCTACCTCGCCAGGTGATTATTCTTTTTTATTATATTAATTATAATAAATTACAATTTCTATTTTTTATATCTTGAATAAAATAAGACTTTAATTTTGTTTTCAGACGTGAAAAAACATCCAATACTTTTTGAGAAAAGGAACTGAAAATTTTTCTGTAGATATCTAATTCAGTTGTCATCTGCCCTAAAAAAATATCTCATCTTTTCTTTAAAGTCAATCCTCTTTCTTCATCTTATTCTCCGGGGCCTCCATCGCCATTTTCATGCGACCAAAATCAGCGTGAAGATATTTCAACGTCGTCTCCACTTGGCTGTAGCCAAGAACCTTCATGATATCTGCCAGGCAACGCTCTTTCCTATCGCCTCTGAAACCATGATCGTTGATACTGTCAATGGAGTCAGACTTTGAAAAATTGAGTACTCCTGTAGATCAGAAAAAAGATTTTTGCAACAGCTGTTAACTCAAATTTTCAAAGTCTGACCCCGATCTTGACTAATCCTGGAGCTCATGTTACGTTCAATTTCAGATGAAGATTGCCGCTCTCCTTCCTCACGTTGAGATATTTGGGGGCGTGAGGCGATATATCGAAATCGGTAACGCCCTCTCTCGCCGAGGCCATGAATTCGTGCTTTTTCATCCTACGGGGACCCCCCCAGAATGGCTGACCTTCAACGGTCGGACAGAGTCTTTCTCATCCCTGACGAAGGAGACCTTTGATTTCGGCCTCTGCAGCGAGTATTCCATTTTATCCCAGTTTGAGCGACTC
>JABAOF010001800.1_pt1 | contig 19756 bp, 20 predicted proteins | sample 7062171 | NCBI WGS metagenome assembly JABAOF01 (sample SAMN14538628, study PRJNA623070) | marine sediment metagenome | biome: marine biome [ENVO:00000428]; feature: marine pelagic biome [ENVO:01000023]; material: deep marine sediment [ENVO:00002113] | place: India: Gulf of Khambhat ...
CTCTCGGCCAGGCGTCGCATGGTGGCGAGATCGCGGGTGAGCACGAAGCAACGTGACTCGCCCGCCTGCCATTCCGGGAAGCGCTGCGCCGCGTCGGCGACGCGCGCGAAGCCCGCCTCGACTTTTGCCGGGAGCCCGGCGCGGAACAGGTCCTGCTCCCAGCCCGAGTTGCTCAGCCCATCGTCGACGACCGCGATGTAGTCCAACCCCAAGCGTGCTCCCCAGCCAACGACCACCTGCCCATGGATCAGGCGGTCATCGACGCGGCAGAGAAGAATCGGCATCCGTCGAACGCTCTATCGAGACCCCCACGTGCGAATGTAGCCGCTCGACAATCTCATCCAGGGGCAGGCTGCGGTGGAAGACGAAATCGAGCAGTAGCGGCAAGTTGACTCCACAAACGACCACGACGTTGGGGCGGGTCAGTCGGACGCGCCGTGCGGCGTAGGCGCAGCTCCCGCTCGGCAGGTCGACGAAGATCACGCTCGCCTGGTCACCCACCACCTCGGCCAGTCGGCCGGCCAGCGCTTCAGGCGTAAGATCCTCGTTGTCCAGTGGGTGCAACCCCTCTCGCGAGCCGGTGATCTCGGCGACGGCATCGAGCAGACCCTCGGCCAGTTTGCCGTGACCTACAAGAACGCCCTGGACTTCCTCACTCATAGTCCTCTTCCAAGTATTCGCGGACCGGCGCCATGGCGTCCTTGAGATTTGCGTTGAATGCCGCGGCCGAATCGACGCCCGAGTATCTGAGCAAGTGGTTCATGGCGACGACTTCCGAGATCACCGTGATGTTCTTGCCCGGGTTGAGCGGCACCGTCACCCGGCGGATGGGGACCCCGAGGATCGCGGTGTAATCCGCGTCCAACCCGGTGCGATCGTACGCCTCCTGCCGCGACCAATCGACCAGCTGTACGACCACCTCGATACGTTTCTGCTGGCGGATCGCCCGGATGCCGAACAGCGCCCGCACATCGATGATCCCGACACCCCGAATCTCCATGTGATGGCGGGCCAGCTCCAAACCTCGGCCGATGAGCACATCGTGTCCTTGGCGGGTGACGCGCACCACATCGTCGGCCACCAGGCGGTGGCCACGTTCCACCAGGTCGAGGACACACTCGCTTTTGCCAATGCCGCTGCGGCCGACGAACAGAAGACCGACGCCATAGACGTCGGCCAGCGATCCGTGGAGGTGGGTCTGTGGCGCGAACTGGTCGTTGAGAAACGGGTTGATCCGGCGATAGAACTCGGCGGTGCCCAGCTCGCTGATCACGACCGCCGTGCCCCGGCGCTCCGCGATCTCCAGGAGCTCGGCGGGAAGCTCCTGTCCTTTAGTTACGATGACGACCGGAGACTCGAAGGAGAGAAGCGTCTCCACCGTCGCGCGCCGCCGCCGAGCGTCCAGAGAGCGAAGGTAGCTCACCTCCGTCTCCCCCAGGACGAGAATCCTGCCGGCCGTGAAGCGCTCGGTATAGCCGGCCAGGGCGAGCCCCGGGCTCGCGATCTCTCCTTTGACGATCGTCCGCTGCAGCGACGGCCCGTCGCGCGTAATCAGCCGCAGGCGAAGGCTCTCGCCGCGAAGCTCCAGCAGTTCCCGAACGGTCAGGGTCACGATTCGCTACCTTCGAGCGCCTCCTCCGCCTGGATCTCCTGTCCCAGCCGGGGCGCCTGGTGATCCCGACGGCGATCGTGCCGTCGTTTGAGCTGGCGCACGAGCTTGTCGGAGACCCGTTTCACCGCGATGCGGAATTCCTCGGCCACGGCCTCGGCATGAATATCGACGTCACCGTCAACTGCCGCGAGGGCCTCAACCCGCCGCTGGCGTTTCTCTTCCGTTAGCGTCACCTCCACCCGTGAGGTGCGTTGGTAATAGCGATCCAATTTGGAAAAGCGTTTCTCTACATAGTCGCGCAAAGCATCACTCAACTCGAAGTTGCGAGCGGTCATGGAGATCTTCATGTCTCCTCCGATACCCTGGCGTTGAAGTCACGTCGAGTCCGCACGGCGGTGGCGGAAAGAACCTCCCAGAAGTGCGCTTCGGTTTCCTCCGCCGTCCGGTCCCAACCGAACTCGCCGGCAAAGTCACGGGCGCCGGAACCCAGCCGGGCTCGCAGCTCGGCATCGCAGGCGATCCGCCGCAGGGCGCGGACCCATGCCTCGACGTCGCCGTGCCTGATCAATAGGCCGCTGCGCCCATCGGCCACGGACTCGCGAAGGCCCGGCGAATCGGAGGCCAGNNGGTGATGGGTAAACCGTCGCCCAAGCCCGGCGCAATAGGTCGAGCTTGTCCGGCTCGGAGACGTAGCCCAGAAAGTCGACGCGACCGGGGGCGCGAGCGGCGGCGAATCGGCGCAGCTCCTCCTCGTGGTCCCCCTTCCCCGCCACCTGCAGGCGCGCCTCGACCCCAGACTGGGCCAGGCGGCCCAGTGCCTCCACCACGGTCTCGAGCCCTTTGTACCGCTTCAGGCGGCCCAAGTAGACGAAGGTGGGCTCGGCGAAGCGAGGCCGGCTGGAATCGGGCGAGAAGTGGGAGCGGTCCAGGCCGGGGCGGATGACGCGAATGCGCGATCGGGGCAGCCCCCGCGCCGCGAGATCCTCGGCCGTGGACTGGGAGATCGCCTGAAACGGCACGTCCTGATAGAAGTAGGGAATGGGGCGCTCCGCTAGCCACACCGCCGCCGCGATCGGCAGCGACGCCTCGCGAAACGCCGTGCCGCCAAACAGGTGTGGCACCAAGCCGACGACCGGCGGCTCGACCCAGAGGGGGGTGTAGAGTGGGATCTTGTTGATGTCTTCCAGCACCAGATCGAACCCCGCATCTCTCAGATGCCGCCGGTAATAAGGCGCTGCAAGAACCGTGAAACTGTGCCGCCCTCCGACGCGGCGGACGGTGATGCCGTCTTCCTCTTCTTGCGGCGGCGCGCCCGGCCAGCCGGAGCACAGCAGCGTGATCTCGTGTCCGCGCCGGGCGAGCCGGTCGAGTATCTCGTGCAGGTGGACCTCAGCTCCCCCCGCCTGAGGGTTCTTGATGTCCAGCCAGTTGATGACGAGCAATCTTAGCCGGCCCGTTCTCATCGAGCATCGGAGAGCCGCTCCGGCTCGACCTCGCGCAACAGCGCGTCGAGCACGCCGTTGACGAACCGCCGGCTCTCATCGGTGCCGAACCACTCGGCCAGGCGAATCGCTTCGTGGAGAGACACGCGGAGCGGGATATCATCGAGGTAGAGCATCTCGGTGGCGGCGATCCGCAATATGTTTCGGTCCACGGTCGTCATGCGGGAAAGCCGCCAGTTGTCGGCCAGCGACTCGATGCGGGAATCGACTTCGCTACGGTGGAGCTCGATGGCCTCGAGCAGGCGGTCGGTATAGACCTGCACCGGCCCGTCCGGGGTGCGACCTTCCGGCTCCGTTAGCTTTCGGTCGACGGCGCGCAGGCGCTCGTTACACCCCCGCAGCTCCCAAGCATAGAGGACCTGAAGGGCGCGAGCTCTGGCCTTAGTTCGACTCCCCATCAACCTGGTCCAGCAGGTCGGCCATCTCGATCGCCGCTTGCACCGCTTTCCAGCCCTGGTTCCCGGCCTTGCTGCCGGCCCGCTCCAGCGCCTGCTCAAGGGTGTCGGCCGTGATGAGACCGAAGGAGACGTAGGTGTCGGAGTGGGTGGCGACGTAGGCCAGCCGCTGGCTCGCGGCCGAGGAGAGGTAGTCGAAGTGGGGCGTGGCGCCCCGGATAAGCGCTCCCAGGGCGACGATGGCGGCGTAGCGCCGGCCTCGCGCCAGGCGTGCCACCAGCGGGGCGAGTTCCCAGGCCCCGGGGACCCAGAAGATCTCGACCTCATCATCGCCTGCACCGTGCTGACGCAGGCAATCCACCGCGCCGGCCAGCAACTGACGCGTGACCAGCTCGTTCGTCCGGCTCACGGCCAGGGCGAAGCGCCGCCCTTCAGCCCGAAACAGCCCATACCGCTCTCGCATCCTATCAGCGCGCCACTTTCTCGTCGGCCTTGAGCTTCTCTTCTGCGGGGATCAGGTGACCCATCTTCTCACGCTTGGCGCGCAGATATCTCAGGTTGTGGCGGTTGGGCGTCACGGTGATCGGAACCTGCTCCGTGACCGAGAGACCGTAACCCTGCAGCCCGACGATCTTCTTCGGGTTGTTGGTCATCAGGCGCATCGACTTGATCCCGAGGTCGAGCAGAACCTGAACCCCGATGCCGTAATCGCGGAGGTCGGCGGGAAAGCCCAGCATCTCATTGGCCTCCACCGTGTCCATCCCCTTCTCCTGCAACTGATAGGCGCGGATCTTGTTCATGAGACCGATACCGCGACCCTCCTGGCGCATGTACACGAGCACGCCCTGCCCTTCCTCGTCGATCTGCTGTAGGCTCGCCTTGAGTTGCTGCCCGCAGTCGCAGCGCTGGGAGTGGAAGACATCTCCGGTCAGGCATTCGGAGTGCATGCGCACCAGCACGTCCTGCTGGCCATCGACCTCGCCTTTGACGAGTGCGATGTGCTCGCGCCGATCCACGTCGTTGGTGAAGGCGAAGACTCGAAACTCCCCGAAGTCCGTCGGTAGCTCCGCCTCGGCGACCCGGTGCACCAGGCGCTCGGTCTTCAGGCGGTGGGAGATGATCTGGGCGACGGTCACGAACTTCAGCCCGTGGCGCTGGGCGAAAGCCTCCAGCTGCGGCCGCCGCGCCATCGTCCCGTCGGGATTCAAGATCTCGCAGATCACACCGGCCGGCGTCAGCCCGGCCATGCGCGCCAGGTCCACCGATGCCTCCGTCTGGCCGACGCGCTGCAACACCCCGCCGGGTTTGGCCCGTAACGGGAAGACATGACCCGGTCGCCGCAGGTCCTCGGGCCGGCAATCGGGATCGATGGCGACCTGAATCGTATTGGCCCGGTCCGCCGCGCTGATGCCGGTCGAGACCCCATGCTTGGAGGTGGCGTCGATCGACACCATGAACGCCGTGCCCTGGGAGTCGCTGGCATGGTCGCCCATGGCCGTGAGCACCAGCTGCTCGACGCGCTCTGGCGTCAGCGTCAGGCAGATGAGTCCACGACCGTGCGTGGCCATGAAGTTGATGACTTCCGGGGTGGTCTTTTCGGCCGCGCAAACGAGGTCGCCCTCGTTCTCCCGGTCCTCATCATCAGCCACAATCACGATCTCGCCTCGGCGGATCGCGTCGACCGCCTCATCCACGGTATGAAACTCGATCTCGCTCATTTCGCTCAGAGAGTGAGCGCCAGCGGGCGGCTCACGCGATCTGCTCCCGGCCCATCGGGATCAGCTTATGCCCCACTCCGCCAGTCGCTCCCAGAGGTCCCCCGGCTTTTTCCCCCCGCCAGCCCGGCCGATCGCCTGCACGACATATTTGCCGATCATGTCCGCCTCGAGGTTGACCCGGCTTCCCGGCGTCAGCCGCGAGAGGTTCGTGTGCTCATAAGTATAAGGAATGAGTGCGACTTCGGCAGTACCGGGCTGTGGGAGGGCGTTGATCGTCAGCGATACGCCGTCCACGGCGATCGAGCCATGCAGAATCGTGAACGGCTCCACCGTCTCCGGCAGGGTAAAGCGGACCAGCCACATCTCGCCGTGACGCTCCACGCCGGTCACCGTACCCACCCCATCCACATGCCCTTGGACGAAGTGACCTCCGAAGCGCCCTCCCGCCGCGATCGGCCGCTCCAGATTCACTTCCCGACCGCGGCGGAACTCACCCAGCGTGGTCCGGGAGAGCGTCGTGGCGATCGCCTGCACGGTGAAGTTGCCACTACCCAGCGACACGACGGTCTGACACACGCCGTCGACGTTGATGCTGTCGCTCGGCTTCAGCTCCTCCAGCACCTTCTCGGCCCGAACCACGATCTCCCGCCCACCGCCCTTCTCCGTGGCCGACTCGATGACGCCGATCTCCACGACGATCCCGCTAAACATCCTCGTCTTTCACCCCGACTCGGGGCTCAGCGCCAACAATGTCACCGGGCCCAGCTCCCTCCGCTCGATCAGCCGCCAGTCGAGAGGCGCCCGACCCCGCAGGCCCTGAAAGGCGGCCACCCCGGCCTCGCCAAACAGCTTCGGCGCGACGAAGGCGTACAATCGGTCCACCAACCCCGCCGCCAGCAGAGCCGACCCTAGCCGACCGCCACCCTCGCAGATAACCGAGATCACCTGCTGATTCCAGAGGTTGGCAAGAACCGCACCAAGGTCCAGTCCTTCGCCGGACGGCATGGGCGGCACCCGGATGACCCGCACGCCCTGCGACTCCAGCTCGGACGCCCGCTCCACCGGCGCGTCCGGACTGGTGAAAACCCAGACCCCAACTTCCCCTGCGGTCCGCGCCAGCCGGGAACTCGACGGCAGCCGCAGCCGGCCATCCAGGACGATCCGCCGCGGCGCCACCCGGGGCTCGCGCCATTCTCGCACGGTCAGCTCGGGGTTATCCGCCAGGACCGTCCCACTCCCCACCATCACGGCCGCATGCCCCGCCCGCAACCGGTGCACCTCGACCATCGCCCCAGCCCCTGTCACCCGGCTGGGCGCACCCGCACGCTCCGCCAGCCGTGCGTCCAGTGACAACGCGTATTTCAAAGCCACGAAGGTGCGATGATGCCTGTGGGCGCAGAGATGTGGCGCGTTGAGATCGGACGCGTCCTCCTCGCACACCCCCACCTCCACCTCCACACCCTGCTCGCGCAACCAGGCGGCCCCGCCCCCGGCTTCCGGGTTGGGGTCCGCCGCCGCACATACCACCCGGGCGATGCCGGCCCCAGCGATCGCTCGCGTGCACGGTCCCGTCTTCCCCTCGTGGTGACACGGCTCCAGCGTCACGTAGAGGGTGGCGCCGCGCGCCCGCTCACCGGCGTCGGCCAGCGCTTCGACCTCGGCGTGAGGGCCACCCCATTCGGCGTGATGCCCCTGGCCTACGACCTCGCCGTCCCGCACCACCACCGCCCCCACCAGGGGATTCGGCGACACGCGGCCCCAACCCTCCTCGGCCAACGCCAGGGCCCGGCGCATATGCTGGATATCTCCAACCGGGGTCATAGCGACAGCCTTACTCCTATGGCACCAAAAAAGTTACCGGCTTGTAGCTCCCGTCCTCTCGAGGTGGTGATCGTCCGCTCCTCCTGCCACCCCAGCTCGCCCACGAAGTTGAGGAAGAGAACGATATAGGAGGCGTCGACGAAGGCCGACCAGCTACCGCTGTCCAGATCGGCACGGTCGTCGCTTGGTATGACCGGCACGACAGCAGGTGCCGGCGTTCCCGCTGGGTCACGCACAGCTATGTCCACGTCGCTGTCGTAGCGGTCATACCCGAGCGTGAAGGCGAGGCCGAGGGCGACGAAGCTCTTGCTTACGCCGGCGCGAAAGCTGAAGACGCTGACATCCATCCCGAACTCGGCGTCGTCGCCGTCATCGACGTCGCCGAACTGGATGCGACCGAGCCAGCGGTAGCTGCCGGAGAGCGAAATCCCGGGGGCTGAGAACGACTCCCGAAGCACCCCGACCCGGGCGCCGAGCCCGAGGCCGGTCGCATCGTTCTCGAACCCTTCCCCGCCAGGCAAGATCAGGGTGCCCAGGCTGCCGAGAACCTCGACAGACAAGAGGCCGCCTAGCGACGGGGTCATCTCGAACCCGCTGAAGACGCCGACCGAGAGGTTGAGCTGCGGCATCGGCACGACGAAGCCACGGGTGTCCAGGGGCCCCGCCGTGTCATCCGGATATTCGAGGATGTCAGGGATTTCCGACCAGACGAAGTTCAACCGGCCGTCCAGGTTGATTCGAGGCAACACGCGAAAGCGCTTGCCGATGGGGCTCGCAGTCCCGAGAACCGGATTGCCCCCCGCCAAGGCCAGCCCCAGCTCCGGTTGCAGCAGCTGGATGCCGGCGACCGCGTCACGACACAGCAAATCGAGGTCGGCGTCGGTCAGCACTCCGCAGCGACCGGCGAGTTGAGGGTCGAGGCCGTTCTGCGCTGACAGGGTTGCCGGCACCGCCAGGCAGGTGACTAACGCCGCGGCAGCGAGCCGCGTCAGCTTCCTCACCTTACCCACCTTCCCACCCGCCACCCCTCACATCCGCTCCGGCGCCGAGATGCCCAAGAGCGTGAGCCCGTTGCGCAGCACGATCTCGCTGGCCCGGGCGAGGACGAGCCGCGCCTTCTGCACGGCTTCCTCCTGGCCGAGGATGCGCAGCGACGGGTCTTTGGTGCCGGCGTGATACCAACTGTTGAGTTGGTTGGCCAGCGTCTCGAGAAATGATGTGACGCGCTGGGCCTCGCGGGCGCGCGCCGCCTCCTCCACCATCTCCGGGAAATCGAGCAGCGTCTTGATCATCTCGAACTCTTCGTCCCGGCAGATCGGCGCCAGATCCGCCTCGACGTCGATCGCGCCCGGATCGATCTCACCACGGCGATAGACGCTGCGAAGCCGAGCGTGACCGTACTGAACTTTGTACACGGGGTTTTTCTCCGAGCGCTCCAGTGCGAGGTCGAGGTCGAAAACCATCTGTTGCTGCGGCCCACGCTCCAAAAAGAAGTAACGGGTGACGTCGGCACCGACCTCGTCGACCAGCTCGCGCAGCGTGACGAATTCGCCAGCTCGCTTGCTGAACTTGACCTCTTCCCCACCCCGCTCTAGTCGGACCAGCTGCACGATCACCGCCTCGAAGAACTGGCGGCCCAGACCCAACGCCTCCAGGGCGGCCCGCATACGCGGCACGTAGCCGTGATGGTCCGCGCCCCAAACGTCGATGGCAACCTCGAACCCCCGAAGGGCTTTGTCGCGGTGGTAGGCGATGTCCGGGAGGAAGTAGGTATAGCCCCCGTCGCTCTTCACCAACACGCGGTCCTTGTCGTCGCCGAAGTGGGTGGTGAGCAGCCAGCGAGCCCCTTCGCGCTCGTAGAGCAGGCCGCGCTCATCGAGCTCGCGCAGCGTGGCCTCGATCTGCTTGGACTCGTACAGCGCCGTCTCGCTACGAATCTCGTCGAACTCCACCCCCAGAGCCCGCATATCCTCCTGCTGACCTCGCTCCATTCGCTCGAGGGCGAATCGGCGCACCCGGCTTCGTTCCTCCTCGCCCCAGTCGCCGCCGAGTTGCTCGCCCAACTCTTCGTGCAGCTCCCGCGCCAACTCTACGATATACTCGCCGTGGTAGCCGCCCTCCGGTATGGCCTCCTCCCGACCCAAGAGCTGCGCATAACGAGCCCGGACTGAATCGACGAGCTTGTCGATCTGCGTGCCCGCGTCGTTGACGTAGAACTCTCGGCAGACGAAATGGCCCGTGAACTCGAGCAGGCGGGCGATCGTATCACCAACCACGGCGCCACGTCCGTGACCGATATGGAGTGGCCCCGTCGGGTTGGCAGACACGAACTCGACGTTGACGCGCCGCCCCGAGCCCCAGTCGCCGCGTCCGAATTCGCGATCCCGCTCGACCACTTCCCGCAACCGCTCTCTCAAGTAGTCGCGGCTGACCCGAAAGTTGATGAACCCGGGCCCGGCGATCTCGGCGTGCTCGAGGTGAAGGGCCGGAAGGTCGAGTTTCGAGATGAGCTCGCGCGCCAGGTCACGAGGCGACCGCTTCAGCTGCCCGGCGAGAACCATAGCGAGGTTGGTTGCCACATCTCCATGCGCGGCTTCTCTTGGCCGCTCCAGCAGGACGTGGACCTCGTTCCCGGCACCTAGCTCGCGGGCGACACGTTCGAGAGTCTGCGCAAGCTCGGGAAGGCGCATCTAGTCCGAATCCTTCTTGGAGCCTTTTTTCGGGGGTTCCGCCGACGGCGGTTTCTTGCTGCCCGGCTCAGCGCCCGACGCCTGGTCCTTCGGCTCTTTCGTCTCCTTCTTCTCCGCTTCCTTGTACGAGGGGCTGCGATAATCGGTAGCGTAGAAACCCGAACCTTTGAACAGAAGACCGGCGCCGCCCGAAATCAGCCGCTCCGCGTCAGCCCCGCAGTCGGGGCATGCGACGCTGGACTGATCGGAAATCTTGGCCGAAAACTTCTCGAAGTGGTTTCCGCAACTCCCGCATCGATACTCGTAGGTCGGCATCTGTCTCATCACTCCGCTGCTTGACCGGCTAAACTCGGCGAATCGCCCTCGAGATAACGGCCGTCCTCAACTCGCGGCCCGAAACTCGCCCCACACCCCCCGCAACGTGTCGCTGATCTCGCCCAGGGTGGCGCGCAGCTTCACCGCTTCGACGATCCACGGCATCACGTTCTCGTCGCCGGCGGCCACCTCGGAAAGCCGTCGCAGCGCCTGACGGACATCGCCGCCACTGCGGTCCCGACGCACTTGGGCCAACCGGGCGCGCTGCCGCGCCTCGAGTTCCGGGTAGGCGGGTTGTTCGATCCGCGGTTCCGCCTCGTCCTCGCGGAACTGGTTGAGACCGACCACGACCCGGTCGCCGCGCTCGATCTCGAGTTGATAGGCGTAGGCGGCACGCTGGATCTCGTCGACGACGTAGGCGATCGCTTTCGCCGCTCCGCCTCGGACACTCATCTCTTCCAAGTATTCGCGAGCGCGGGCCTCGAGCTGCGCGGTCAGCGACTCGACGTAGTAGCAGCCCGCCAGCGGATCTACGGTGCTGACGACGCCCGCCTCGTGAGCCAACGCCTGCTGGGTCCGCAGGGCCAGCCTCGCGGAGTCGGCGGTCGGCAGAGCCAGCGCCTCGTCGTACGCGTTGGTGTGCAGCGACTGCGTGCCGCCCAAGACCGCCGCCAGCGCTTGAATCGCCACACGCACTACGTTGTTGAGCGGCTGCTGAGCCGTGAGGGTCGAGCCGGCGGTTTGTGTGTGGAAGCGCAGCCGACATGCCGCGTCCGACGCGCCATAGCGCTCACGCATCAGGCGCGCCCAAAGGCGGCGTGCCGCGCGGAACTTGGCGACCTCCTCGAACAGATCGTTATGCGCTGCGAAAAAGAAAGAGAGACGTGGAGCGAAATCCTCGAGCTCGAGCCCGCGCTGGATCGCTCGCTCGACGTACTCGATGCCATTCCCAAGAGTGAAAGCGATCTCCTGCGCCGCCGTACAGCCGGCCTCGCGCATATGGTAGCCGCTGATCGAAATGCTGTTCCAGCGCGGCAGCTCGCGGGCGCAGAAGTCGAAGACATCGGTGACCAGACGCAAGCTGGGTTCGACCGGGAAGATGTAGGTGCCGCGCGCGATGAACTCCTTGAGGATGTCGTTCTGGACCGTTCCGGCCAGCGTCCCGCGGTCCACACCCTGTTCGTCGGCGAGCGCGACATACATCGCCAGCAGGATAGCCGCCGTGGCGTTAATGGTCATCGACGTCGAGACTCGCTCGAGGTCGATCCCCTCGAAGACGATCCCCAGGTCATCCAACGTGTCGATCGCTACGCCCACCCGGCCCACCTCTCCCTCCGCCATCGGATGATCGGAGTCCATGCCCATCTGCGTCGGCAGATCGAAGGCGACCGAAAGACCCGTCTGGCCCGAGTCGAGCAGGAAGCGGAAGCGGCGATTCGTGTCCTCGGCGGTGCCGAAGCCGGCGTACTGGCGCATCGTCCACAGCCGGCCGCGGTACATGGTCTCGTAGACGCCCCGTGTGAAGGGGAACCGGCCCGGGCTTCCAGGATCGGGAGCGCCCGATGCTTTCACGTCGACCGCGGAGTAGGTGGGACGAATCTCGATCCCGCTGGTGTTTTCGATTCTGCGCTCGTCCATGTCAGAGCTTCGTCAGCTGGCTGCGCTCGACGCGTCGCCGGACGCCGCTTCGTCCAGACCGGGATCGATCACCAGTAGCGTCTGCCCCTTATCCACGGCCTGTCCGGCGGCGATCCGCACGTCGGTCACGCGGCCGTCCACCGACGCCTTCAGTTCGTTCTCCATCTTCATCGCCTCGATGACGACTAACCCCTGGCCGCGCTCTACCCGAGCGTCCCTATCCACCTCCACGGTGATGACCAGACCCGGCATCGGGGCCTTGACCTCGACGGGCCCGTGACTGCTCAGGGCCGAGCCCGCCAGGCTGCGAATCGCCCGCCGCCGCTCGTCCAGCGCCAGTACGTCGTGACGGCGGCCGTCCATCTCGATCTGCCAACCGCCCCTCTCGTCGCGCCGCCGCGCCGAGAGTGTATGCGACTTGCCATCGAGCAACAGATGCCAGATGTGCGACTCAGCGTTCGGCCTCAGGTCGACCTCGACGCGGCGGCCGTCCACCTGGACGCCATCCGGACCGAGGACGACTTCCACCGTTCGCCCGTCTATCTCCACGTAATATCTCATGAGATCTGGCCCCGTGGCGCTGGAGATCATCTCGCCAACGCGTCGAAAAATCAACGACTTATTGGCGATGCGCAACCGCAGGGCGCTGGCCTGCGACGATTTTGGCCGCGCTCTGACCCGGCCCCACGGACGCCCAAGGCCGCCGGCGGCGGTCGCCCACGCCGGCTGTTCCGCCCTGGGCCGCCCCTTTACATTGGACTTCCATGGCGGAAACAAACCCTACCCGCATCCTCGTCATCGAGGACGAATCGGACATCGCCGCCCTGATCGCCTACCAGTTGGCCCACGCCGGCTACCAGGTCCGGACCGCCACGACGGGCAAGGAGGCGCTGCGCGCCCTCGAGGCGGAGCTGCCGGACCTGATCGTCCTGGACATCATGCTCCCCGAGATCAGCGGGACCGACCTTCTCCGCACCCTTCGTTCTCGAAAAGAGACGCAGAGCATACCGGTCGTCGTCCTCACCGCCCTCCGCGAGGAGGCGGACCGAGTCTGTGGATTCGAGCTGGGAGCCGATGACTACATCTCCAAACCCTTCAGCCCCAAGGAACTCGTCTTGCGAGTCAGGGCCGTGTTGCGGCGCTCACGGCCTGACGAGAAGCTGGGTCGGCCTGGACGCACGTTGCGGGCGGGCCCCCTGGCCATCGATGTCGACGCCCACCGCGTGGCGATCGACGGCGAGGAGGTCAAGATCACGGCGACCGAGTTCCGCCTCCTCGTCTGCCTGTTCGAACGCCGCGGCCGCACCCAAAGCCGCAGCGCGCTGCTCGAGGCGGTTTGGGACACCACCGCCGATTTCGAAACCCGCACGGTCGACATGCATATGGGCCGGTTGCGGTCGAAGCTGGGGCCAGCCGGAAATCTGATCGAGACCGTGCGGGGCTTCGGTTACCGATTTCGGGCCGAAGACTGAGGACAACGTGCGCACCGCTCTATTCCTCAGCCTGGTGGGCCTCGCCGGCCTCGCCCTGGCACTCTTCGCCGCCCTCTCGAGTCAGAACCTGCCCGGGGCCGCAGCCGCCGCCTTGCTCATCGTCGTCGCGCTGGCTCTGGCTCTGACGCGTTTGCTGCCCCGGCCCATCGAGCGGGCTGCCCGCTTCAGCCAGGCCATGAACCGCGGTGAAAGCCCGCAGCGGCTTCCCGAGACGGCCGGCGGCGACACGGGCGAGCTGTACCGCGCGCTCAACCGGCTAGCCGAGACACACGAACAACGGCTGCATGATCTGGCGGCGGAGAAAGCGGAGACCGAGCTGATCCTGCAGGAGATGGGCGAGGGCGTTCTGGCTGTGAGCCCGCAAGGCGTGGTCGAGCGGTCCAATGCCCAGATGCGTCAGCTGATCGGCGCCACGGATCCGATCAAGGGACGGACGCTTTCGGCCATCTTCCGAAACCCGCAGCTGGTGCGCTTCCTGAGTCCGGACTCGGTCTCCGAGGCCGGACAACAGAGCGAGTTCGAGGTTTTCGGGCGTACGATGCTGGTGACCGCCAAGCGGCTCCCAGCCGGTGGGGTGGTCGCCGTGTTCGCGGATCTCACCCTCGTGCGGCGTCTGAGCCGCGTGCGGACCGAGTTCGTGGCCAACGCTTCACACGAGCTGAAGACGCCGCTGACCGCCATACGTGGCTTCGCGGAGACGCTCCTCGACCCGGCAATCCCCAGCGTAGATCGTTCATCTTTCGCCGGTCGCATCGTCAAGCATGCGAATCGCATCAGCGCGATTGTCGAGGATCTGCTCACCCTGGCCCGGCTGGAGGAGCCCGGCCAGGCAATAACCTGCGAGCCTGTGGTTTTGCGCCCGCTGGTCGAGCGGATCGTCGAGACGCTGACACCCCGTGCCCAGCCGGAGGGCGTAAATATCGACGTCGAGATCGAGCCCAGCGACCTCGCCGCCCGCGGTGACCCCGAAGGTATCCGGCAGATTATCGAGAATCTGATCGACAACGCCCTGCGCCACTCCAACGCCCGCGAGGTCGGACTCAAGGCGACGCCGTCGGGAGACGGAACGCTCGTGCTATCGGTCTGGGACCGAGGGGCCGGCATCCCTTCCGCTCACATCGATCGCATCTTCGAGCGCTTCTACCGAGTCGATCCCAGTCGCTCGCGTCGCACCGGGGGCACGGGCCTCGGCCTTTCCATCGTCAAGCACTGGACCGAGCAGATGGGAGGCCAAGTGAGTGTGGCGAGCGAGGTGGGCGTGGGGACGTCCGTCCAGGTCGAGCTCCCCCGCGCCTGACCGCTGCAGCCGCTAACAGACCTTGTTCTTCCGCGGAAACCGATCGCCATCAGCACGGCAGCTGTGAGCCGGGGCTCCGAATCAATTTTAACCGGGAGATTCGAGGATGAAGCCAGCGTGGAAGGTCCTGGCTGCCGTGGCGGTGGCACTCGTCGTGAGCTCGACCAGCGCCGCAGCCCAGGTGAAGATCGAATCGAAGGCGGCCGAGATCACGCTCACGGGCCGTGTGCACTTACAGTGGAACAGCACATCGGTGGACGGGCCGATCTCTAACGAGTTCCTGATCCGCAGGGCGCGTCTGACCGCCGAGATCGATTTCAACGACTGGATCAGCGGCAAGGTCCAGCCCGAGTACGGTGAGGGGGAGAGCAGTCTGAAGGACGCGTATCTCCGCCTCAGCTTCGACCCGGCCTTTCGGGTGACGCTGGGTCAGTTCAAGCGGCCGTTCGATCTGTTTGAGCTTACCAGCTCGACGCAGATCGCCGTGATCGAGCGCGCCGGTGGAATCCGGGGCCTGGACACCTGCGCTGGACCCGGCGGCATCTGCAGCTACAGCCGCTTTACCGAGAAGCTGAGTTATTCGGATCGTGACATCGGTGGGATGGTGGAAGGCGACCTGGGAAGTCGGGTCGAGTACTCGGCCTCGGTGACCAACGGTACCGGCGCCAACACCGAAGAGGAGAATGGTACCAAGTCGTACACCGGCCGGCTCGCCGTTGCGGGGACGCCCGATCTGACGATCGCGGCCAACCTGGGCGCGCATGATTACGAGCGGGAAAACGCCCTGGGCGAGATGGAGAACGAGTACGCCATCGCCTTCGGCGGCGATCTCGAGTACGGGAATTACACGAGCGGGTTGCACCTGCAGGCCGGATTCACCACCGGCGACAACTGGAAGAACCTCGACACGTCCGGAGACCCGACGACTTTCGTGACCGCACAAGGGATCCTGTCCTATAAGGTGCCGCTCTCGAATTCGCGGTTTCTCGAGGCGATCGCGCCGATCGCTCGCGTGAGTTGGGGCGACCCGGATACCGAGGCAAACGATGACGAGGGGCTACTGTTCACCCCGGGATTGGTGGCGTTCTTCGGCGGACGCAACAAGCTGGCGATCAACGCCGACATCTGGTCGCCGAGCCAGGGGGACACCGAGCTGTCCGTCAAGGTTCAGTCGTACCTGCACTTCTAGAAAAGAGCCGAGCAGCGTGATCCAAGCGGCAGAGAGGAGATACAAAATGAAGGGCGCATTCAGGTACTTCGTCGGACCCGCCGTCCTGGCCGTGGNNACTTCGTCGGACCCGCCGTCCTGGCCGTGGCGATGGCCGTCCAAGCCTGCGGCGGTGGCGAGGGCCGCATCGAGAGCGGGTCGGGACTGAGCGGCAGTGTTCGAATCGACGGGTCCAGCACGGTCTTTCCGATCACCGAGGCCGTGGCCGAGGAGTTCCAGCTCGAGAACCGTGCGACTCGTNNCGTGGAAGAGTTTCAGGCCGCACATCGGAGCATCCGGGTCGCGGTCGGCATCTCGGGCACCGGCGGCGGCTTCAAGAAGTTCTGCGCCGGCGAGACCGACATCTCCGACGCGTCGCGGGGAATCAAACAGAGCGAGCTCGACGCCTGCCGTGCCAACGGCGTCGAGCCAATCGAAGTCCCCGTCGCCATTGACGGTCTAGCCGTGCTGGTGAATCCACAGAACAGCTTCGCCTCCTGTATGAAAGTGGATGAGCTGAAGCGGATCTGGGAGCCGGGAAGCACCGTCAAGACCTGGAAGGACGTTCGGCCCGAGTGGCCCGCCGAGGAGATCAAGCTCTACGGGCCGGGCACCGATTCGGGGACCTTCGACTACTTCACCGAGGCGATCGTCGGCGAGGAGGATGCCAGCCGCCCTGACTTCACGGCCAGCGAGGACGACAACGTGCTGGTTCAGGGTGTGACCGGCGACCGCTACTCGCTCGGTTATTTCGGCTACGCCTACTACGCCGAAAACACCGACCGTCTCAAGGTCGTGGCCATCGACGGCGGCAACGGTTGCGTGGAGCCGACGCCCGAGACGGTCCAGAGCGGCGAGTACGCCCCGCTCTCGCGCCAGCTGTTCATCTACTTGAAGGAACAGTCGCTCGCGCGACCGGAAGTGAGCGCCTTCGTCAAGTACTACCTGAAGAACGCGACCGTGCTCGTGCCCCAGGTCGGCTACGTGCCCTTGAGTCCGGAGCGCTACCAGGCGCTGCTGCAGCAAATCGGGTAGTCGACGAAAGCTTCGGGGGCCCGCAGCGTCTCGGGCCCCCGCCCAAGTCGCGTGGTCAACGGAGCCGTTGCAGTCAGGCTCGGGATACCAGGCTCGCCACGACCTCGACCTGTGCCGTCTGCGGAAACATGTCGAACGCGCGCAGGTCGACGAGATCGAACTTGGGGGCGAGCGCTTTCAGATCGCGTGAGAGGGTGGCCGGATCACAGCTCACGTACACGATGCGCGCCGGCGGCTGGCCGAGCAGGGCCCTGACCACCGGAGTCGCGATGCCGCGCCGTGGTGGGTTCAGGATAACCAGGTCAGCGGGCAGCTCCTGAGCCAGCACGTGCTCGACCTGTGCCGCTACGAAGCGCGCCGCGAGCCCGAACGCCACGGCACCCTTTTCCGCATATTCGAGGGCTCCCTTGTCCGAGTCGATGCCCACCACACGGGCGCCGCGCTGCGCCATCTCCAGCGCCCGAAGCCCGAAGCCGCAGTACGCATCGGCCACCCGCCGGCCCTCGAGATCGCCGCAGCGCCGGTGGACGTACGCCTCCAGCTCGGCCGCCAACTGTCGATTGACCTGAAGGAAGGCCAACCCCGCCAACTTTAGCCGGTGCTTTCCCCACCCCTCTTCCAAAGCAGGCCGGCCGACCGACCAGTCAATGCGTCCGGCCTGGTCGATACCCCAGATCGCATCCAGCGGCTCGACGTCCGCGAGCAGCGCCTCGGCCCCGCCGCGCTCCGAACCTCCCTGGATCGCCAAACCGACGCGCCCGCTCGACGTCGCGCGTAACGTCAGCCTCAGCTCTGGGCCCGCCGGCAGGCGTGAACCGTCTGGCCCCCAGGCGGCTCGCAAAGCACCCCAGGCACGGCTGATCGGCGGCTCGGCGAGCGGACAGAGCGGGACGTCGACGACATCCGCGGGTGACTCGAGCGCGTGCAAGCCGGCCACGAGGCCGCCGCCGCCACGCCGCACCATGAACGTCACGCGGTTCCGGTACTCGAGCTGCTTCTGGGATGGAGCGACGTCGGGTGGCTCAATGTTGATGCCGGCCAGACGGCGAAGATTCTCGGCGACGATGCCCGCCTTGGCGTGGAGCTGTGCGGTGTACTCGAGGTGCTGGAGCTGGCAACCGCCGCAGACATCGAAGTGCGGGCACGGAGGTTTGCGCCGCTGGGGCGCCGCTTCGACGATCCTTAACGGCCGCGCCCGCGCATACTGGCGGCGCTCCTCCACATACTCGACCTCGACCCGCTCACCCGGCGCCGTGCGCGGCACGAACACGACTGGGCCTTCCGGCCTCCGTGCCAGACCGTCGCCGCCCGCCACGATCCGCTCGATGTCCAGGAGCTCGGGCGGAGAGAGCGGCGGCTGCGGAGCCCGCGACCCGCTCATAGCGGCCAGGCGGCGTCGCTCGGCCTAGCGGCGCGTCCCTCGGCCGGACCAGCCACCGGACGGCCAGCGCCAAAGGCTGGGGCCGGCGGCCGGCGCATCGTCCTCGACCCGGACGCGCCGCCGTCCGCGGTCCTCCAGCAAGGCCACCGCCAGCGCGATCGCCTCTTGCCGTTCCGGCGCGCCGGGGGCGTCGAGCAGCCCCGGGTGTTCTTCGAGATAGCCGGTGTGGAAACGACCGGCTCGAAAGTCGGGCTCATCCATGACGCGTCGGTGGAAGGGAGCGATCGTCGCCACCCCATCCACGATCAGCTCGTCCAGCGCCCGTGCCATGCGCCAGATGGCGGCGTCGCGGCTTTCGGCGTGAACGATCAGCTTGGCGATCAGCGGATCGTAGTGCAGCGTGATCTCGGTGCCCCGCTCGATCCCCGAGTCCCAACGGACCCCGGGGCCCGCCGGCACCCTGAGCTGCTCGATGCGTCCGGTGGCGGGCAAGAAATCGCTGAAGGGATCCTCGGCGTTGATGCGGCACTCGATGGCGTGACCCTGTGGCTCGGGCGGTTGCAGAGTGAACGGCTCACCGGCGGCGATCCGCAGCTGCGCCTGAACGAGGTCGATACCGGTTACCAGCTCGGTCACCGGGTGCTCGACCTGCAAGCGCGTGTTCATCTCGAGGAAGTAGAAATGATCCTCCGCCACCATGAACTCGACGGTGCCGGCGCCCCGATACCGGGCCGAGCGCGCCGCGGCGACGGCCTGCTCGCCCATCTGGGCCCGCAGCTCGGGCGTCACCACGGGAGAGGGCGACTCTTCGATCAGCTTTTGATGGCGTCGCTGGATCGAGCACTCCCGCTCGCCGAGGTGTACGACGTTGCCGTGGGCGTCAGCCACGACCTGAATCTCCACATGACGCGGCTGCTTCAAGAACTTCTCTAGGTAGACGCGAGAGTCGGAGAACGCCGCCTGAGCCTCGCGCTGCGCGGCGCCCCAGGCCGACTCGAGGCCCGACTCATCGTCGACGCGCCGCATCCCTTTTCCCCCGCCGCCGGCCGCCGCCTTGATCAACACGGGATACCCGATGTCGCGGGCCGCCAGCCGCACGGCCTCCAGTTCCGTCAACGGTTCGGTGTTGCCTGGAACGACCGGTACGCCGGCCCGTTCCATCGCGCGGCGCGCCGCCGTCTTGTCGCCCATCAAAGCGATGGTCTCGGACGTGGGCCCGATGAAGGTCAAGCCCGCCGCCTCGCAGGCGCCGGCGAAGTCGGCGTTCTCGGCCAGGAACCCGTAGCCGGGGTGCACGGCGTCGCAGCCCGATCGCTTCGCGGCGTTGAGCAGGCGCACGATCGACAGATAGCTCTCGGCGGCCCGTGCCGGCCCGATCGGATAAGCCTCGTCGGCGTGCCAAACGTGTGGAGCCAGCCGGTCGGCCTCGGAGTACACGGCCACGCTCGAGATCCCCAGCTCACGGCAGGCGCGAATCACGCGCACGGCGATTTCGCCGCGGTTGGCGACCAGCACCTTCTCGAGCATTAGAGCGGTATGTTGCCGTGTTTGCGGGGAGGCCCGGGCTCGCGCTTGTTGCGGGCCAGGCGCAAGGCCTCGATCAGCCGCAGCCTCGTCTCGCGTGGATCGATCACGTCGTCCAGGTAGCCGCG
>JABAOF010000410.1_pt4 | contig 19736 bp, 14 predicted proteins | sample 7062171 | NCBI WGS metagenome assembly JABAOF01 (sample SAMN14538628, study PRJNA623070) | marine sediment metagenome | biome: marine biome [ENVO:00000428]; feature: marine pelagic biome [ENVO:01000023]; material: deep marine sediment [ENVO:00002113] | place: India: Gulf of Khambhat ...
AATATCGGAGTTGTCAATGTTCCAGACGAACGGTTGGGCCTTCTGTCAGATATCATAAAACCCGAGAAAGTGACACCAACGGTCCTGCAGTTCCTCGACGTTGCTGGCCTCGTCAAGAATGCAAGCAAGGGGGAGGGTTTGGGCAACCAATTCCTCGGGCACATCCGAAATGTGGATGCCATTGCTCACGTTGTCCGCTGCTTCAACGGTGAGAGTGTGACGCATGTGAACGGTTCTGTTGATCCAGAGCGGGATGTTGATATCGTTAACACCGAACTGATCCTAGCTGACCTTGAGAGTCTTGAGAGAAGAGTGGCGAAGACTGAGAGACTCGTCAAGACGGGAAGCAAGGAGATGGTGGAGGCGCTGGAGGTCTATAGAAAGGTTACGGAGGCGCTGAACGATGGTCGCATGGCCCGAACCCTCAAATTCGAGAGAGAAGCACTGGAAGTATTCAGGGATCTACGGCTTCTCACCGCGAAGCCCTCGTTTTACGTGGCCAACGTTGAGGAGAAAAGCCTCGACACGGGTGGGGAGCATCTGAAGGTCTTGGTGAGGAAAGCTGAAAAAGAGGGGGTTTCGGTCGTTGTCATCTGTGGAGAGCTCGAGGCGGAAATTGCCCAACTTCCCGAATCTGAGAGAGAGGCATTCAAGAGGGATTTTGGGATCGAGGAGTCGGGCCTCGAGAGACTGATTCGGATCGGCTATGAGATCCTGGACCTGATCACTTTTTTTACGACGGTCAGTTCCGAGCTGAAGGCCTGGACTGTTCCCAGGGACACTCCGGCGCCCTCGGCTGCCGGTAGGATTCACTCTGACATGGAACGCGGATTTATTCGGGCAGAAGTGATTTTTTACAGGGACTTTCTGGATTGCGGTTCCGAACATGCGGCTCGAGAGAGGGGACTTTTACGATCAGAGGGGCGGGAGTACATTGTTCAGGACGGTGATGTGATTCATTTTCGGTTCAATGTGTAGCGAGTTCGTCCTGAAAATGCTTTTTCCGCATTTTTAGAAACGCTTTGAATCGCAGGGCTACTGGATCTGGGAGTCTGCTATAGGGAAAATGTGACATCGGGTGGTTTTTTGTCCCTTCCAGGTGAGACGACTGACCTACGGGCCGCTTTTTGCTATGAAAGGCTAGGCAGGTGATTTCCAGATGCTGAGGGAAGAAAAGATCAAGAATCTTCCGCCTCGTCCGGGTGTCTACCTCATGAAGGATCGGGGCGGGAAGATCCTTTATGTGGGAAAGGCGAAGAATCTCAGCCATCGGCTCAGATCCTATTTCGGTCGATCGGAAGATTCGAGATTCCTCGTGCGGTTCTTTGTGTCTAAGATAGAGGATGTCGAGTGTATTGTGACCAATACGGAGAAAGAGGCTCTTATCCTCGAAAACAATCTCATTAAGAAGTTCAAGCCGCGATACAACGTCAAACTAAAAGATGATAAGACCTACTTCAATTTGAAGTTAGATATTCAGAATCCCTTTCCTAGGCTGACTCTTGTCAGAAGGGTTCGGAACGATGGGGCCTGCTACTTTGGCCCCTTCTCTTCGAGTCGATCTGTCAAAGAAACCATGAACTTTATCGAGAAGTATTTTCAGTTGCGTAGATGCGCTGATAGTAACTTTAAGAACCGGAGACGTCCTTGCCTCTATTATCAGATGGGACAATGCCAAGGGGCCTGTGTCGGTCTCGTTGATGAGAAGCGTTACCGAGAGAGAGTGAGAGAGGTCATTCTCTTCCTTGAGGGGAAGAAACGCCAGCTCATCGACATATTGCAGCGGAGGATGGAAACGGCATCTGAGAGCCTTTCGTTCGAAGAGAGTGCCCGCCTTCGGGATCAGATCCAATCCATTGAGAAGACCATCGAAAAGCAGAAGATCGTCTCATTTAGACCCGTGGACCAGGACGTGATTGCACTCTACCGTGAAGGGGCGCTCGTGGAGATTCATGTGCTGTTTGTTCGCCAAGGAAAGGTCATGGAGGGCCAGTCTTTTTCCCTCTCTGCGCAACAGGTTCCTAACGGGGAGGTCATCTCCTCTTTTGTGAAACAGTTTTACGCCGGCGGCAGGCTTATTCCTCGAGAAATCCTTCTCCCCTTTGAGGTTGAAGACCGCGACGCAATAGCCGAATGGCTTACGGAACAGAAGGGTAGCAAGGCGACCGTCAGGATTCCAAGACGGGGATCCTCTCTTGGCTTGCTGAGAATGGTGGAGAAAAATGCCGAGATCTCTTTCAAGGGAAAACAGACAAGGGAGAAGAATCTCGGAGCTAGTCTCGAGGAACTCAAAAAGCGATTACGTCTGAGCCGGATCCCTCGACGGATTGAATGTTTTGACATTTCCAACATCCTGGGGACTGCTGCCACAGGTTCGATGGTGGTCTTTCAGGATGGGCAGCCGGACAAGGCCCAGTATCGCCGTTTCAAGATCAGATCTCTCTCGCAGCCTGATGATTATGGCATGATGTACGAGGTTCTCTTTCGCCGCTATTCTAAGGCGACCCACGAGGATGGTTTACCGGATCTCATTATGGTCGACGGCGGGAAGGGGCATCTCCAGGTGGTCCTTGAAGTTTTCAAGGATCTCAATATGAAGGTGGGGGATGCCATCGCTTTGGCAAAACCCCGACGCCTCCAAGGGCGTTCAAAAGGGGAAGAGAGATCAGGAGAAAAGGTTTACATCCCGAGAATCAAGGACCCCATCCATATGCCCAAGCATTCAATAGCTACCTTCCTGCTCCAGAGGATTCGAGATGAATCTCACCGGTTCGCCATCTCCTATCACAAAAAGCTGCGGAGAAAAAGAGACCTTCGTTCTATTCTCGATGACGTTCCCGGAGTTGGAAAAGCTCGAAAAAGACAACTCCTCAGGCAGTTTAGAACGCTACGGCAAATCCAGAATGCTTCGATCGAGGAACTCCAGAGCGCCAGCGGGATCGACCGGACGACTGCCGGTAGAGTCTTCCAGTTCTTTCAAGGGTCAGAAGTCAGGGGACAGAGAGCACCTAAATAGATCATCGTTAACCCAATCAATTCCTCGTAATGAGCCGTGAATCTGCTTTTGCTCCTCTTTTCTCCCTGACTTCTCAGATTTTTTCGAAGAGCGCCATCTGGGTATCCTCTGGGTAGGCAGGAATAGGAACGGGATAATCTCCCGTGAAACAAGCATAGCAGAAGGTTTGGTGATCCTCTCCAACACACTCCCTCAGCCCCTCTTCACTCAAATACCCGAGGGAATCGGTGGTTAGATACGTGCAAATCTCATCCACCTTGTGGCTGGCGGCAATCAACTCTTTTCGCAAAGGCGTATCGATCCCGTAAAAACACGGATCGGTAATTGGAGGAGAACTTATCCTGGCGTGGACTTCGTCTGCCCCAGCGTTTCTGATCATCTTTACAATCTTTCGACCCGTTGTGGCCCGGACTATCGAGTCGTCGACGAGGATCACCCTTTTGCCTTTGATCACATCCTTGACAGGATTGAGCTTGATCTTGACCCCGAAGTGACGGATGGACTTTTCTGGTTCGATGAAGGTTCGTCCCACGTAGTGATTCCGAATGAGCCCTAGTTCCAATGGTATGCCTGACTCCATAGCATAGCCAATACTGGCCGGGAAACCAGAATCGGGAATCGGGACGACAACGTCGGCTTCGACAGGATGCTCTCTGGCCAGCTGTCTCCCGAGTTCTAGCCTCACAGAGTAAACACTCCGATCAAAAACGACGGAATCGGGACGGGCAAAATAGATGAATTCAAACACGCACAGAGAATTCGTCGTTTTTTCAAACGGCCTCATCGACTCAAGACCCCTCTCATTGATGATCAAGACCTCGCCCGGCTCTACCTCCCGCAAATATGTGGCGCCGATCAGATCAAAAGCACAAGTTTCAGAAGCAACGACATAGGCGTCGTCCAGTTTCCCCAGAGCCAGTGGCCTGAATCCGTTGGGATCTCGAACGGCGATGAGCTCTTCTTCGTTCAGAAACAACAGGCTGTAAGCGCCCTGGACCTGTTGCAGAGCGGCAACCACACGGTCCGCGAGCGATCTTTCACGAGATTGGGCGATGAGATGGATGATGACCTCTGTATCCATGGTCGACTGGAAGATAGATCCATAGGCCTCAAGCTCATCCCGAATCCTGCTGGCGTTTGTCAAGTTCCCGTTATGGGCAACAGCGAGGCTTCCTCGAGCGTATTCAACGACAAAAGGTTGAGCATTCTTAATGTGACTGGCGCCCGCGGTTGAGTAGCGGACATGGCCGATCGCCCGATCGCCAGGAATTCGATCAATGATGTTTCGCGTAAAGACCTCAGAGACGAGCCCCATGCCTCGGTGGGAATAGAGGATCGAACCGTCTGATGAGACGATTCCTGCACTCTCCTGACCGCGATGTTGGAGCGAATAGAGACCCAGGTAGGTGAGGTTGGAAGCCTCAAGATGCCCAAAAATGCCAAATATACCGCACTTCTCAACGGGTTCCATCATAACTCAAGCGCCGAGGCCTTAACTATGACTCAACCAAAGTCTAACCTCTTACAGGATCTTTTTCCACCGTTTCCGGATTGGAGGTTCTCGGTTTTTGGAAGAGAGGGCGTCCCACGAATCAAGGGGTTCCTCCTCGCCTGACACCTTGAACTCGTGTGCTTTCCCACTGGAATCTGTTCCCATGATTCAGCAAGAATTTTCGAGTCGACAAACAGTAGGACTATCTCCCCTTCCGGCTGCGAGGGTGGGGCTCCCTGTCTCCATATCCTTGTGGGTGGGAAGAATGCCAGGTCCAGGCGGTCTCTATGATCTCCGCGAGGTTGGGCCATTGGATGGTCCATCCGAGTTCACGTTTGATTCGATCAGAACTCGCAACCAAAACTGCTGGATCCCCGGGTCTGCGTTCTGCTGGAATCTCGGGGATCTCTTTCCCTGTGATCCTTCTAGCCGTCTGAAGAACCTCCAGGACGGAGAAGCCTTTTCCATTACCGAGGTTGTAAGTAGCGCTCTGTGAACCGCTCTCGAGGGCTTCCATCGCTAGAATGTGGGCTTCAGCTAAATCTTCAACGTGAATGTAGTCGCGAATGCAAGTCCCGTCTGGTGTTGGGTAGTCCGTCCCGAAGACCCGAACAGCCTCTCTCTGGCCGAGCGCTGTTTTCAGAACGATTGGAATCAAATGGGTCTCAGGGTGATGATGCTCCCCAATGGTCCCGTCCCTATCAGCTCCCGCAGCATTAAAATATCGAAGGGATATGGATCGCAGCCCATGTGACGTCTCGCATCGCTTCAGGATTTTTTCGTAGTAAAGTTTTGTCTCTCCATAAACATTCGTCGGATGTGTGGGCGCTTCCTCGTCTATGGGAGTACATAAGGGCTCGCCATAGACGGCCGCTGAAGAGGAAAAAACCAAGGTCTCTACTCCAGCCTGGTGCATGACCTCAAGAAGATTGAGACTGTTGGTAAGGTTGTTTCGAAAATACTTTAAGGGAAGTTGTTCTGACTCTCCTACCAGGCAGTAGGCTGCCATATGAATTACGGCATTGATTCCGTAGTGCCGAAGGATCTGATACATCTTCGTTTGGTCAGCGAGGTCTCCCCAAACAAACTCGGCATCGCCCACGGCTTCATGATGTCCCTGTTCCAGGCTATCATAGACGACAGGGTCGTGCCCTCTGTGAGACAGGGCCCTCACGATGAAACTTCCGATGTAACCAGCGCCTCCTGTGACCAAAATTCGAGACATGATGCTCTTCTTTCCAATCGCGTGATCCAATATAACGAGCCTTCCGGGGAGGTGTCAACTTTTGAGGCCTTCACTTGGGAGCCGGTAGCTTTACTTTGACTGACAAAAACACTCGTTTTGCCTGTGTTGGGAACTCCGTCGTCCTTCGGCGACATTTGCCGGAGGGCTCGCGCCACCACCGAGGTTAGGGGGGATTGGGGAGAGGTGAGAAGGTCCTCGAAGGGTTGAATGTTGAAAAAGGGCAAACATTGTGTTAGAAAGTCTTGGTAAAAACGATCTAATTGTCATGATTTCCTTGGTGAATTGAGGGTTTGGATTCATGACGAGGGACGGATGGCTTATTTTTTGCTAGGGGCATAGATGGGAGAACCCTTCTTCTTCTCGTGATCATGGATTTGATGAGAGCCAGCAATTCAAGCGGTGACCCTCGGTTTCCACATGAGCGCCGGAAGATTATGGGGTGAGAGACCTATTTTTGCCTGCGCAGGTTCTTCCCTGTGACCTCGTGAAAGGAGACAAGACATGCCTAAAGAACTCTTGATTGCTGATCCCAACGTCACGGCGCAGGAGGAATTTGAGGCCATTTTCGAAGGAACCGACTCTCAGTTGATTTTTGCAGAGAATGGCGAGGATGCGCTCCTAAAGATCAAGCTCTACAAGCCAGATTTGGTTATTGCTGATGTGACGATGCCGAATAAGGATGGGTTTGAACTGTGCAAGATCGTGAAAGAAAACTCGGAACTCAGCAATACCCCGTTCGTGCTTCTGGCGGGAATCTTCGAGGACATAGAAAAATCAGACCGGGAGAGGGTGGGAGCCGATGGGGTGATCACCAAGCCCCTAAAAGTAGATGAGATCTTGCCACTCGTCAAAGATCTTCTGAAGGCCAAAGCCATCCCCCTCAGAGCCCAAGAGAAGGCTGGGGAGGGCATTGAGGAACCTTTGGCTGAAGAGGCACTGTCGGGTGAAGAAGAGCTTCCTTCGATCGAGGGTCTGGAAGAGATGGAAGTGGCTGCAGCAGAGGGGGTCGGCGAAATCCAGCCCCCGGGTAAGGTGGAGGAGGAGCAGATTATCGAACTGACAGACGTGGTGGAGGAGGAATCTCCTGCACCGGCTTCTGAGGATGAGAGAGTCGATGAACTATCTCTGGAACAAGTCACGGGAGGACAGGAAGTTCTTCCTGAAGACACGGCGCTGGACGACAAGGCCCTTCGAGATATTGATCTTGATGAATCCGCTGAAGAACTGGAGTTAGAGGAGGTTGAACTCGATGAGAGTCCGCGGGAGGGAGAGGGTGGAAAAGTTGAGGAACCTTCGGCGGACCTCATCGAGGACCTTGAACCTGAAATATCGCGGGAGGTTCAGCTGGCCCCAGAGGATGAGGGACAGAAAGAGGGTGAGGATACTCTTTTGGAGCTGGAGGAGGTCGAATTGGAGGAGATCTCTCGAGAAGAAAAAGGTGGAGGGGTCGAGGGACCGCAGACAGATTTGATCGAGGACCTCGAAATCGAAACAGCGGGGGAAGCGGATTTGGCAATGGAGAAAGAGGAACCCTCTGATGAAGCGATGAAAGCGGAGCTCGAGGAGGAGATTGATCGACGTATCGATTTGGCTCTGGGGGAGGAACAGGAAGAAGAGGATACCCTTCTCGATCTGGAGGCAGGGCAACTGGAAGAAGAGTTTTCCCTCGAGGGAGCGGAGGAGCCCGAGGCGCTCGCTGAAGAGTTGGGACCGCCTGAGGTTCCGGAGGATCACGCAGAGTCTGGTGAGTTGACTGGAGAAGAGGAAGAGACCGTCCTCGAACTGATTGAGACCGAGGAACCGGGGGAGGGGTTAGAAGAAGAGGTGTCGCCCCATGAACCGCCCCTTGAAGGGCCAGAGGAAATGGAGGGAGGCGAAACACTCCAGCCCTTAGCGGCTACAGTTTCGCTGGAGACCCTCCAAGATCTGGACGAGTCCTCGAGTGAGGCAATTGATCGAGTCTCTGAGGACCTTGAGGAACTCTCCATGGAAGGTTTAGAGGACCTAGGCGAAACGGTCGAGGACCTTGAGGAGTTTCCATTCGAGGACGAATTAGAAGGATTACCTGGGGAGAAGATCCAAGAGGCTAAGGAGGATCAGGGAGCTGATGGAGCGATATCGGAGAAGGATGTAGAACCGGAAAAATTACCCCCGGATGAGGATATGCAAATCGAAGAGATCCTCGAGGATGTTCCGCATGCCGAAGAAATAGGGCAGAGGTTGGATGGGGAAAAACTCGTCGATGTTGGAACTGAAGGTCTGAGGGAAGGCACCGAGAAGGAGCCTGTTGAGGAGGGTTTGGAAGAGGCTCGCGACGAATTCGCCGAGGGATTAGCGGGAGAGGGGCTGGAGGAAGCTGAGGGTTCTTTCGAAGAATCTCTTCAGGAGCCAGTCGCAGAGCCTGCTGAGTCCGGTTCTCATCCGAGCGAGTTGATAAAGGAGGAGCCTGTCTCCGTGGAGGAGATCGAGGCATTCCAGAAGCGTCTTTCGAGTGATCAAGATGTCGTAGAATCTACTCCAGAAGCGGTCACCGAGCCATCCGGTGATCGGATTGAATCTTTGGTCCGGAATGCTGTGGAGGAGGCTCTGCGGAGAATCTCGGAGAGTGTGATCCCAGAGCTGAGCAAGAGAATCATCCAGGTGGCCTCGGAGCGGATTGAAGAGGTGGTCCAAGAAGTCGTACCAGAGCTTGCGGAAGGCGCCATCAAAAGGGAGATCGAGAAACTGCAAAGGGGAGGAAGCTAATCGAATCTCCCTCTGTTAGCGAGCGGATTGACGATACACGTTGCTCTGAGGTTTTCCAACAGGTATGTATCCCCCGTTTTAAGAAATCCCAACTGAACCCAGTGTTTCCTTTTGTTTAGCCGAGGAGATTTTTGGGCTCTGGCTTGGGAGGATTGATTCAGTCTGTCTCCCGGCAACACGATTTTTGGTAGAGGTGGGCCGCCGCATAGGGTGGAGTTTCCTGAGTTTTATAAGCAAGAAGTTTATAACGGTCTGATGTTTTCACGACAATTTTGAATCTTTTAATTGGACCCTCATATCCCTTCGCTCCCTTGCTGCTGCTTTGACCTTCTCTCCCGCCGTTGGCGGACAGGTGGGAGCGGGCTATTGCCTAAATTCCTTTTCTCGACATTTGTCTTATGAAAGTGGAAAAGAAGCGCTCTTCGCTGCTCAAAAGCTTTTCTGGGTGCTGTCAGTTGCCGGTTGTCAGTGGTCAGTCGTAACGATCAATTCACGCCATTCGATTGAGAATCAAATTCCCTAGACCCGTTACTCGAATAGCCGTGGATGGGCAAATCTTAGTCTTTATACAACGAACCACGGACCACGAGCACCGATTTTTGGTTTAGAGCTTTTCTTCCCACTTTCTGGCAAAATACTTTTGCAAAGCTTCGACCAGAGTGTTCTAAAGCTATTTGGGAAAGGCCCGAGGAGTGCTGGCACCCTTTCACGGAAGACGTCCCTCGGAGACATAAGGGTCTAAAAAACTGAGGAAACTCGACCCTCATAGGATGTTGTGATTTTCGCTGGGGGGACATCTTCCACCTGAGACCGGTTGACATTCTCCCGTAATTCTGTTTAACACTTTCCACAAACCGCACTCAGTGGCGCGGTGAAGGGACTTGTTTTGGACTTGTCGACGAGGGTCTTCTTGTCGAACAATCTCATGGTTAGGTAGGGAATGATGATTCGAGGCTTTTAGAAAGGGTCGTGTATGGTGAAGGGCGAATTGAGACTGAAAAAGGCTTATGAGTTTAAAGGGGTAGAAAAACGGTGGTACAAGTTCTGGATGGATCAGAACCTTTTTCACGCCGAAGAAAACTCTGCAAATGCTCCCTATTCAATTGTCATCCCGCCTCCCAATGTGACGGGTTCGCTCCACATGGGCCACGCCCTCAATAACACCCTCCAGGACGTTCTCATTCGTTTTCGAAGAATGCAAGGAAGGAATACTCTGTGGCTACCCGGGATGGATCACGCAGGGATTGCCACCCAGAACGTGGTCGAAAAGCAATTGGCCAAGGAGGGGGTGGATCGGCATGCTTTGGGAAGAGAGAAGTTCGTTGAGCGAGTCTGGAAATGGAAGGAAGAGTATGGAGGCCTTATCATCAGCCAACTTAAGCGATTGGGTGCATCCTGTGATTGGAGTAGACAGCGATTCACCATGGATGAGGGGCTTTCCGATGCGGTTAAGGAGGTCTTCGTCCGTCTATATGAGGATGGTTTGATTTACCGAGACAAGTACATCATTAACTGGTGTCCTCGGTGTCAGACTGCCCTTTCAGACCTGGAAGTTGAACATGAAGAGATCCCCGCAAAGCTCTACCACCTTCGGTATCCATTTGAGGATTCGAACGAGGCGATTGTGGTCGTGACGACCCGGCCCGAAACCATGATGGGAGACACTGCTGTCGCTGTGAATCCAAGGGATGAGAGGTATCAAAAGTTGGTCGGCAGAGACGTCATCCTTCCTGTCGTGGATCGTCCAATTCCCATCATTGCCGATGATTTCGTGGATCCGGAATTCGGTTCAGGAGCTCTCAAGATAACACCGGCTCACGATCCCAATGATTTTGAGATTGCCTTGAGACATCATCTGAAGCTGGTGAAAGTGATTGAGGGCGATGGGAAAATGAATCAAGAGGCGGGCCGGTACTGTGGCATTGACCGATTTGACTGCCGGGCAAAAATCGTAGAGGACTTCAAAAATCAAGGGATTCTCCTCGATACAGAGGATTATCATCACNNTAAGCCTCTGGCTGAGAAGGCGATCGAGGCGGTTCGGCGTGGCAGAACCAGGATTGTTCCGAAAATGTGGGAGAAAACCTATTTCGAATGGATGGAGAATATCCGGGACTGGGTCATTTCACGACAGATTTGGTGGGGTCACCGAATCCCTGCGTGGTTTTGCGACCAGTGTGGAGAAATTATTGTCTCAAAAGAAACCCCGGAGTCGTGTAATCGCTGTGGAAATGACCGTCTCAGACCGGAGACGGACGTACTCGACACATGGTTCAGTTCCGCTCTCTGGCCCTTTTCAACCCTGGGTTGGCCCCGAGAGACAAAAGAGCTCAAGGTTTTTTATCCGACTTCAACGCTGGTCACAGGATTCGATATCCTGTTCTTCTGGGTAGCCCGGATGATGATGATGGGTTTGAGGTTTATGGGAGGTGTTCCATTCCGAGACGTGTACATACACGCTTTGGTTCGTGACTTTAGGGGTCAAAAGATGAGCAAATCCAAAGGAAACGTGATCGATCCTCTGGTGATGATGGAGAAATATGGCACAGATGCCTTCCGGTTCACTCTGGCCGCTCTTGCCGCACAGGGGAGGGATATCATCCTGGCTGAGGAGAGAATAGAGGGTTACCGGCACTTTGCGAACAAAATATGGAATGCCTCTCGATTCTGTCTCATGAATCTGAGAGATTGGCAGCCCTCCGGCGAGAGATTAACCCCTGCGAGTCTACCTGACCGATGGATATTGGATCGTCTCAACGCTGTCATCAGGGAGGAAACTGCATATCTCGAAATGTACCGGTTCAACGACGCGGCTCAAAGTATCTACCAATTTATCTGGCATGAGTTCTGTGATTGGTATCTCGAGATGATCAAACCAACCCTTTACGGGANNCCTCGGAAAGGTTCTCGAACTTCTCCATCCTTTCATGCCCTTCATCACAGAGGAGATTTGGCAGCGCATGTCCTGGTCAGAGGGGAGCATCATGGTCGCTGAATTCCCAGAAGCGGATGAAGCGTTTGATGCCCCATCCGCAGTGGAAGACATGAAGTGGGTAAAAAGCGCCATCTCTACAATCCGCAACGTCAGGGGAGAACTCTCAATCGCCCCATCCAAGACCATAACCGCTCTTGTGATCCCAAATAGCCCGGCAGGGGTGGCCCCTCTCGAGCGGAACCGGCATCTCATTGAGACCTTGGCTCGGGTTAGCCATTTGGAAGTCACCCGCGATAGGACCCCTCCAGAAAGGGCGGTCACCGCTGTTGGAGAGATCCTCGAAGTCTTTATCCCTATTGAAGAAGCTCGTTTTGTGGAGGAGCGGCGAAGGCTCGAGAAGGAAGTTCAAAAAGTCGAAAAGGACTTGCTATTCGTCAGGGGTAAACTCGCTAATGACGCGTTTCTCAGGAAGGCTCCCAGCGAGGTGGTAAAAAAAGAAAGGAGGAAACAGGCGGAATTAGAAAAGATAAAGGAACGGCTTGAGGAGGGTCTCCAGAGGCTTGAATATACATGAAGTTTTAGGAGATTCATTCTGAAGTATGCTCGTCATGTTTCGATTATCTTGCGATTTTTCTCATGTGATTTCCCTTGTCCTCTCACCCTGGCGCTCCCGGAGTGACCCTTTCCCCCATGAAGTCGCTCCTGGGTAAGACGTTTCTTTCGGCTGCGATGAAGAACCAAATATGAAGGATGATTCGGGGAACGATTTCGTATAGAAGTCTCTTTTGTCGGAATTGGGGTGTGGGAGACCTGTGTGGATGCGGAGCTGGTCTTTATCGAAGATCTGGCGAAAGGAATGCAGACGGGCAGGTCTCCAAAAGAGGGACTGGGAATTGACAGGTACCGTATTGATGGACTCTTTCAGCGATACCAGCCAGACCATTTGACAGGACCCGAGCAACTCGATGTACTGCGTGGGTTTCAGGATATCCTCGGCCGAGAAATAAGCAGGTTAGAAGCATGTGAGAATCGTTTTTCCGATCTGATCGCCAGAATTGGCCAGGCTGAAACCATTCAAGAAGTAAGGAACCTCCACTGCGATCTTACCGCTCTAACCATTCGAGTTTTTCAGGAGACGGGCTCCGTCAGAAATCTCCAGGAAAAGTGTACCCGTTTTCGGCAAGAGATCACCTGTCGCCTCATCAGCTTTGTGGAAAAACAGATGTTAGAAGAGGGGTATGGGCCTCCCCCCTCAGCTTACGTCTGGATCAGCATGGGGGCCGATGGGCGGGGAGAGCAGACGATCCTGACTGATCAAGATAGTCTTCTCGTTTACCAAGACATCCCACGCTCACGGCAACGATTTGAAGCAGAAGTGCACAAAAAGCTGATTCGACGAGACATTCGTGAAAGTCCCCTGGAAGAGTCCCAAGTTGATTTGGTTGATAGCTATTTTGAAATCTTTTCGAGGAAAATGGTAAACTGCCTCGATCATGTCGGCATCAAGAAATGCGTCGGCGGAGTCATTCCGACAAACGGGAGATGGAGGGATTCACTGAAGGATTGGATCGATCGGTTAAAGCAGAAAATAAAATACGGATCCGGGACGATCACCATTCTGGATCTTATCATCCTTATGGATGCTCGGTCAGTTGCTGGAGACAGAGCCCTGGGAGGGCAGTTTGTCGGAAGGTTCAGAGATCTGATTGAAAAAACTCCTTCCATTCAGGCAGAGGTTGCCAAATCAGCGGTATTGATGCCGGTTGCTCTCGGTTTCTTAAGGCGATTCAGGACCGAGCGTTCGGGTCATCGCAGGGGAAAGTTCAACTTAAAGTTAAAGGGATGGGCGCCGTTGGTTCTGACCCTTCGCGCCTTGGCGATGAAATACGGAATCAAGGGGACGAACAGTTTTGACCGGATCAGGTCCCTTGAGGTGCTGGGTCTCATATCTCCTACGATCGCCAGTGATCTCGAAAAGGCGTATAGACTGCTTCTGTCAATCCATATCCGGAAACAGATCGAATCGATCAAGCTCCGAAAACGATTCGACAATTTTTTCGATCCTGCAACCCTGTCGGAAGACGAACAAACACAGCTGAAAAATTCCCTTCTACGCATCGAAGTGCTTCAGAAATTGGCTCATAATGTCTTTTTCCCCGGGAGATTGGGTTAATGAAGGTCCAAGATTTTATGAATAAAGACGTGATCGCCTGTACCCCTAACGAGAAGCTCACAACCATACTTAACAAGCTCAGGCTTTTTCGCATCAGCGGTATGCCTGTAAGTGAAGGCCGTGTCATCAAAGGGATCATTTCGGAAAAAGACATTCTAAAGAAGATTCAGGGAATGACGAATGATCTTTGTACGAATCTGGAAGAGGCTCAGAATCAAACAGAACTGGTGGTTGCCGATGTCATGACACGGGATGTGGTCACTGTTACTCCCGCTGAGAATATCGACACGGTCGTGAATCTTATGATGAAGAGAAAAATCAACCGAATTCCGGTGGTGGTAGATGGGAAAATCGTCGGAATCGTGACTCGGGGAGACATCATTAGCGCCCTGGCCGAATCGGGTTAGCACGAGGGGAGGTCTGGAGTTACTGACGAAAAGATCATGAAAGGCATGAAGATTTCGAGAGAAGCCGTACAATATGTAGCCGGATTGGCCAGGCTGGACTTGTCTGAAGAGGAGACGGAGAGGTTCACCTTACAGCTCAATACCGTTCTCTCTTATATGAACAAACTGAACGAGCTCGATACGTCCAGTGTCGAGTGCATGTCCCATGTAATTGATGTTTTTAACGCCTTTAGAAGGGATATGACTGAGGAGTCATACTCTCAGGATGTGACCCTACTGAATGCTCCGGAAAAGGAGAACGGGTTTTTCAAGGTCCCGAAGATTATTGAGGATTGAAATGCAGGGGGACGATGGAACTCCATTGGCTGACCATCCACCAACTCAAGCAAATGCTCAGGGAGAAGAAGGTTTCTTCTCTCGAGTTGACGCAGGCTTTGATCCATCGGATCGGAAGGATTGATGATCAGATTCATGCTTATGTGACCGTCACGGAGGAAGACGCCCTTCAACAGGCAAAGCGGGCCGATGAAATGATTGCCAAAGGAGAGCACCCTTCTGAGCTCTTGGGAATCCCCCTGGCAATAAAGGATATCCTCTGCACACGAGGGGCGAGGACGACCTGTGGGTCGAAGATTCTTGCGGATTACATCCCCTCCTATGACGCCACCGTGATCCAGAAACTCAAGGCCGAGGAGGCTGTTTTCCTTGGGAAAACCAATATGGACGAATTCGCCATGGGCTCTTCCACCGAAAACTCCTATTTCGGTCCCACCCAAAACCCATGGGCATTGGATCGTGTGCCAGGGGGATCGAGTGGGGGTTCAGCAGCGGCTGTGGCAGCTGGTGAGTGCATTGGGGCCCTTGGATCGGATACAGGAGGTTCGATCCGGCAGCCGGCGTCCTTCTGTGGAATCGTCGGCCTCAAGCCCACCTACGGCAGGGTTTCCCGGTACGGCTTGGTGGCGTTCGCGTCGTCCCTCGACCAGGTTGGCCCCCTCACCAGAGATGTTGAGGACTGTGCCATTTTGATGAACGCTGTTTGCGGGTATGATCCCCACGACTCAACTTCAGTAAAGTTTAAGGTTCCAGATCTCAGAAAAGCCCTCGTCAGAGATTTGACAGGAATGAAGATTGGCATTCCAAAAGAGTATTTCATCGAGGGCATCGCTCCTGACGTCGAGAAGGCGATTGAGTCGAGCATTGAATTGCTTCAAAAGTGGGGTGCCAGGTGTCGGGAGATCTCTCTTCCCCATACGGATTATGCCTTAGCTGCCTATTATATCATTTGTACGGCCGAGGCGAGTTCTAATTTGGCCAGATATGACGGCGTGAGGTATGGCCACAGGGCCGCTGGCTATCGAGGGATCGTTGACATGTATCGAAAGACTCGCACCGAGGGGTTCGGCCCGGAAGTCAAACGGAGGATAATGCTAGGCACATATGCGCTTTCTGCCGGCTACTATGAGGCCTACTACAGGAAGGCTGCTCAAGTGCGGACGCTCGTTAAGCAGGATTTCGACCATGCCTTCAAGGAAACCGATGTCATTCTCACCCCGACGTCCCCGACGCCTGCATTTCGGATCGGAGAGAAAACAGAAGATCCCCTTCAGATGTATCTGATGGATGTCTTCACAATCCCGGTGAACATGGCGGGCATCCCGGGTATTTCGGTTCCCTGTGGTTTCAGCCGGCAAGGTCTCCCGGTGGGCCTACAGTTTCTGGGTCGACACTTTGACGAGGAGACAATCATCCGTGCTGCCTATACGTTTGAACAGAACACGGATTTTCATCTCCGAAAGCCGCCTATTGACTAGGCAAATGTTCGCTCTTTGCGTCTCAGCGGTAAATCGTTGGATTCTTATTCTTGGGAGGAGATTATGACTGTTGAGAAAGATCTCGATCTACTCTGCATCAATACAATCAGAACACTCTCAATGGATGCGGTCGAGAGAGCAAAATCGGGGCACCCAGGAACACCGATGGCCTTAGCTCCTGTCGCTTATGCTCTATGGACCCGAATCATGCGTTACCATCCTCAAAATCCAAGATGGCCAGATCGAGATCGATTTGTGCTCTCTGCTGGCCATGCCTCAATGCTCCTGTATAGTCTCCTATTTCTCGCCGGGTATGATCTTTCGATAGACGACATTCGGAATTTCAGGCAATGGGGAAGCAAGACTCCTGGACACCCCGAACGCGACCCGAACATCGGGATCGAGACCACCACAGGACCCCTAGGTCAAGGATTCGGCAACGGTGTGGGAATGGCTATCGCGGAGAAACACCTGGCCGCTCGCTTCAATAAACCAGGCTATGAGATTGTGAACCATCATGTTTATGCCCTTTGCAGCGACGGGGACCTCATGGAGGGGGTGGCCTCGGAAGCGGCCTCCTTGGCAGGTCACCTCGGCCTCGGCAAGTTGATCTACTTCTACGACGACAACCGCATCACGATTGAGGGAGCAACCGATTTGGCCTTCTCGGAGGATGTGGCTAAGCGTTTTGAAGCTTACGGCTGGCAGATNNCAGGGTGACACAGACCGGCCCTCCTTAATCATCCTGAGAACCCATATCGCCTATGGAAGCCCTAACAAACAGGACACCGCTGCGGCTCACGGGGCTCCCCTGGGAGCTGAGGAGGTGCGGCTGACCAAGAGGAACCTGGGGTGGCCGGAAGATAAGGAATTCTTTGTCCCTGAGGAAGCTCTCCAGTATTTTCGTCAGTTTGTGGAGGAAAGGAAACTTGCCGAAGTAAAATGGCAAGAAACCCTGACCGCCTACAAGAAGGCCTTTCCAGAACTGGCTCACGAATGGGAACGGGTGATAAGGGGAACTCTGCCCGCGGACTGGGACCAAGATATTCCGCAATTTGACCCAGATGAAAGTCCAATGGCTACGAGAGTGGCCTCGGGAAAGGTTTTGAACGCCGTGGCGTCGCGTTTGCCGGAACTGATTGGAGGGTCAGCTGACCTCGCGCCGTCGAACAATACCTATCTCAAGGAGCACGGCGATTTTGAGAGGGAGAGCTACCAAAACCGAAACCTCCACTTTGGGATTCGCGAGCATGCCATGGGAGCTACCATTTCGGGGATGGCTCTCCATGGCGGAGTTCGTCCCTTTGGGGGAACGTTTCTCGTCTTCTCAGACTACATGAGGCCTGCGGTCAGGCTCTCATCCCTGATGAGACTCCCGGCGATCTACGTCTTTACTCACGATAGCGTTGGCTTGGGCGAGGATGGCCCTACCCACCAGTCCATCGAGCAATTGGCCTCCCTAAGGGCTATCCCACATTTGACATTGATCCGGCCTGGAGATGCCAACGAAACCGCCGTGGCGTGGCGGGTGGCTCTGGAAAATCGAGTCGGGCCGGTAGCCCTGATCCTGACCCGACAGGGGCTGCCGATCTTGGATCGATCGGTTTTTCCGCCAGCAAGTGATCTCCAAAAGGGCGCGTATATCATCGGCCCGGAGACGGGAAAACTTGAGGCCATCATTATTGCGACAGGATCCGAGGTTCACATCGCCCTGGAGGCATGGAGGAAACTCTCGAGTGATGGCTTTGGGTTGAGACTCGTGAACATGCCGAGCTGGGAGCTTTTTGAGGCTCAGGATCAGGGCTTCAAGAACGCGGTCCTGCCTCCAGAAGTCAAGGTTCGTGTGGCCGTTGAAGCGGGTTCCCCCCTCGGATGGGAACGCTACGTAGGAGAAGAGGGAAGGGTCATCGGGATAAACACTTTCGGGGCTTCAGCGCCTGGTAAGGTCGTCCTAGAGAATTACGGGTTTACGGTGGAGAACATCATTGCGAACGTAAAGGCGTTGATGAAATAACGGCCTGTGAGGGAGGGATTCTCCGTTCCATGATGATCAGGGCGTACCAAACCCCGTCCTGCCGGTTGCTAGACCTCTCTATGGCTTAATTCGATCTCCATGAGATCTTCGGCAACGATGGTCTGGGAGAAAATCTTACAGGCCTGTTTGATAAAGCGGTTCTCCTCTCCCCGATAACGGGGCGAAAGATGGGTAAGGACCAGACGCTTGGCCTTTGCGCGTTGGGCTACCTCAGCTGCCTCAGCGGCGGTCGAATGACCTCTCGCTCGTGCTTTATCCACATCCTCAGACAAGAACATTCCGTCATGGATAAGTAGGTCCGCTTCCACGGCGGCCTCGACCGTCTCCTCACAAGGTCTCGAATCGACAGCATAGACGATTTTGAGTCCCGGTCTCGTTGGACCAAGAACCTGTCGGGGATGTACGTCTTCACCCCCTTCAAGTCTCACGGTGTGGCCCGACTGTAGCCGACCCCACAGTGGCCCTTTCGGGACTCCTAGTCTCATCGCCTCCTCCACCAGGAACCTCCCCGGTCTCTCGGCTTCCTGAAATCGGTAACCCATTGTCGGGATTCCATGTTCAAGAGGAAAGGTGTGAATCACATATTCCGATGAAACAAGGGCCCGTTCTGGGCCTACCTCCTTCACATCGATCTCGAAAGAAGCGTGAAAGGCAAGATCCTCACGGATGTGTCGTATCCATTTGGAGACCCCCGTGGGGCCGATAATGGAAAGAGGGTGCGAACGGTTACCCTGAGTCATTGTCATGAGAAGACCTGGAATACCCAAGACATGGTCCCCGTGGAGATGAGATACCAGGATGGCACGAATCGGCGCTATCCCAAGGCGGGCTTTGAAGATCTGAGTCTGGGCTCCTTCGCCGCAATCGAAGAGAAATGACTCTCCCTCTCGTATGATGGCCAGTGTCGGGTGCTTCCTCTTTTCGGTGGGAATCGTGCCACCAGTGCCAAGAAATACCACTTTCATGCAGAACTTATAGCAGTTTTCACCAGCTTTGGAAAGAGAGAAGCTACACCCGGGGTGCCGGTGGGTTCGCATCGGGGAAATTATTCGAGAAAAGCAGAAAAAAAGAGAAAATCAAAGAAAATAGGAGAAACGCCCTGTGGAAAGGGTTGTCAACATTGGTGGATTAGTCGAACAAGGAATTGAAAGGACAAAACAAATTCTGTTTGTTGGAAAAAGCCTCATTTTCCCTCAAACGCGGGGGTGGCCTCTCGGTCTGGCTTCCTTTTTGTGGGTAAGAGGGCTGTGGAAAAATGAGCTGACACGAGAAGAGAAATTCCGAAAAATCGGATTTGACTCTACCGGTGGTTGCCTATAAATGTCTATGACAGTAGCTGGATTTTTCTCCTCACACTGAAAAGGTTCTCATCCGCATTGTCGGGCCTCTTCGCTAGAAAACATCCATCGTGTTGCTCGTCTTTGCTTGACACTTACCGGTGTGAAATGAATGCATCTGAATGATTTGATGGGGGTGATTATGAACAACATTGGGGCAAACGCAAAAGAGGAAGTCGAGGATTCCCTCCACCCGAAGAAGCGGGGTCTTTTGTCCCGCCCCCTTCGGTTACCCGAGAGATCAGACTCAGGAAGGGCTGAAACCTCCTCAAATGATCCCTTCGGTGACACGGCCGCAGATGCCGGCGTCGGTGGCCAGGCAAAGACGTCCGCTTCGAAGCAGATGACTATTCCGGGATTCGAGGCTCATCCATTCTTACCTTTCGTGAATCGGCGGTTTACCTTCGGTCAATTTGTCGTTGGGCCTACCAACCGATTTGCCTACCAAGCCGCATGGACAGTGGCCAATAAGAAGGGAAATGCGTACAATCCTCTGTACTTCTTTGGGGAGAGCGGATTGGGGAAGAGTCATCTAT
>JABAOF010005183.1_pt2 | contig 19733 bp, 20 predicted proteins | sample 7062171 | NCBI WGS metagenome assembly JABAOF01 (sample SAMN14538628, study PRJNA623070) | marine sediment metagenome | biome: marine biome [ENVO:00000428]; feature: marine pelagic biome [ENVO:01000023]; material: deep marine sediment [ENVO:00002113] | place: India: Gulf of Khambhat ...
CTTGTTATGCACGCTTCTGCAATTTCATACATTGGATAACCCGTTTTTAACGGGCCTGTCCTTGGCGTTGATTCTTTACATTGTCAGCTACTACGTTTTCAAAGCATTATTCGCCGCCAAGGTGGAGAAGACATCAAAACTGTTTACAATGGGAATCTTTATCTACTTCATAACATGGATTGCCGCTTGGACGTTGCTGAACACAGTATTTTTCCATCAAGAAGGCTAGATGGTATAGATTAGCTATCCTAACTTAGTTTGCATCATCTTCTTTGGTGTTGTTTTCTCTTCAAGCAATGGTTGTGCAGGCTCTTTCTCAGCAGGCTTCCTTCGATTACTTCTCGCCAATTGCTTACTTTTTGTTTTGGCATTCTTTCTTTCAGCGTCCTTAAGCTTTAACAATATACGCATATAATCTGCCCAGGCTGAGAAGAAACCGCGGTCATAATCTGCATGTAACTTGTTCTTCGCGGATTTCGAAAATTCGCGTCGATGACGTTTCAGCTCGTCTTCGTCCTTAGGGTTTACATTAGAAATGAAGACGTACTGGTCATCGTTAGATTTTCTCGCCAAGATTATTCCTTGAAGCGCTTGAAAATATCCCCGATTCCACTCGGTCTCGTGGACCTTTAGCTTTATTCGTTCAAGTATACGCTCTGCTTCAGCGAAATGCCTACCTGTCACGAGTTGAAAGAATCGAGTCACAAAGACCCGGGAGATTGGCATTTTACCTTCGTCTCGGTTTATCTTCTTCAGTCACGTCAACTAGTCCGTCTTCAGTGATCTTAAAAACCCTCTCCCCCTCAGGTAGGTATGGGCTTGAGACCAAACGAGCAATTCTTACTGGGCCTCGGGCGGACTTGCGGAGAAACAGTCGTGTGTGACTTGTGTGGGCAACGATGTGACCGCCTACTGGATGGACGGTATTGCCGAAGAAAACATCGGGTTTAGACATAACTTGGTTGGTCACGACCGCTACAGCATTGAAAGCTCGGGCGAGACGGATTAGTTTATGTAAGTGCTTGTTGATTTTCTGCTGTCTTTCAGCCAGCATTTCTCTACCTAAATACTCGCTTCTGAAATGAGATGTTAAGGAGTCCACGATGATTAGGCGAATGTTGTTTTCCTTGAGCACCTTATCAGCATTATCGAGGAGAAACATTTGATGATCTGATGTGAACGCCTCGGCAAAGATGATATTCTTTACAACTCCCTCCGGGTCAAGACCCTGATGTTGCGCCATCTGAACGATGCGCTCTGTTCTGAAAGTATTTTCAGTGTCAACGTAGAGGGCTCCTCCTTCCAGTCCTCCACGTTCAGGGGGTAACTGCACATTTACGCATAACTGGTGGCATACTTGACTTTTGCCACTTCCATATTCGCCGTAGAATTCTGTGATCGTTTGAGTTTCGAGACCTCCCGCTAAGAGTTCGTCTACTTCTCTGCTTCCTGTTGTAAGGCGTAGGATGTTCTGCCGCATCTTCAACAATTCATCTACGCGGATGAAGGAGATTTCCATGGATGACCGTGCTTTCCGAATGACCTCCAAAGCGCGTTTATCGCCGATACCCGCAGGTTCAAGTTCACGCGCTGTCGCAGTGGCTAAGGATTCTACGGTGTTGAATCCGAGTTCTTGTAGTTTTTGCGCTGTTGCTGGTCCTATGCCTGGCAAGTCTTCTAAGTACTCATACTTCTTCTCTTTCGGAGGCTCCTCTTCATTCATTTTGATGGTGCCTCAACTAGAATGCAAAAAGAAAGTTAGACCAGCACATATTTAAATTAGACGAAAGGGCTGACGACATATTCCGTGAGAGTGGAGGCTGAAACTAATGACATGTCTAAGAATCTCCGTAAAGTGTATAAGATTGAACGCTTAACAAGATAGCTCTTCATGGAGGAAGATATGTTGGCCAAAAAGAACCTTGTTGAAGATGTCGCTGTCAAACTCCTACAGTTGGCTGTTACAGAGTTACCCAAAGATGTGAAAGAAGCTCTCCAAAGGGCGTACCTTGAAGAAGAAAGCGAGGCCGGGAAAACCCAGTTAAAGGCTATAATAAATAACATTGAATTGGCAGAAAAGACGCGCACGCCGATGTGCCAAGACACCGGGGTAATAATTTTCTACCTTAAGGCAGGTGCCAAAACGAAGAACCTTGACAAAATCGAGGAAGCCCTCCGCAAAGCCACAGAAAGAGCGACAAAGGAGGTGCCACTACGCCCCAACGCTGTAAATCCCTTCACAGGTAAGAATTCTGGAGACAACACTGGGAGATTTGTGCCCTTCATTCACTGGGAGATCGTACCGGGAGATAGGATTGAAATCACGACCCTCCCCAAGGGAGGCGGATCTGAAAACGTGTGTGCGCTAGGTATGATCAGCCCTGGTGAAGGCGTAAGGGGTTTGAAGAAGTTTGTTGTGGACACTGTCATAAAAGCTGGCGCCAAACCATGTCCCCCAAACGTTTTGGGAATAGCTGTAGGCGGCGGGGCTGATATTGCGATGAAACTGGCAAAGGCCGCGTTGCTTAGACGACTAGATCAGCCAAACCCAGATCCGCAACTCGCCAAGCTTGAGACGGAACTCTATGACGCTGTTAATGCAACTGGAATTGGACCCATGGGACTCGGAGGTAAATTCACGGTAATAGGCGTGAACGCAGAATACGCCCACCGACATCCAGCATCCTACCCGGTAGCTGTGGCTGTTCAATGCTGGGCTGCAAGGAGAGCTTCAGCACGGATTCATCCTGACGGAACGGTCGAATATCTAACTCACAAGGTGGTGTGAAAGATGACCACGTACAAACTCACGACTCCAATCTCAGAGAAAGACGTGCGAAAACTGGAAGTGAATGACACTCTCTTCATCAGCGGAACCATGATAACCGCACGAGACGCCGCCCACAGAAGAGCGCTGGAGTTTCACAAGGAAGGAAAGAAGCTGCCCATCGACCTGCAAGGATTAGCAGTTTTCCACTGCGGTCCCATCGTGAAAAAAGAAGACGATAAATGGATCATAGTTGCGGCAGGTCCCACCACAAGCACTCGCATGGACATGTTTGAAGACGAACTCATCAAAAATTTCAAGGTGCGGGTAGTAATAGGCAAGGGCGGCATGGGCAAAAGAACTACAGATGCCATGAAAAAGTACGGTGCCGTCTACGGAGCCTTCACAGGAGGAGCAGCAGTTCTCGCAGCAAAGGCTGTCAAGAACGTTAGAACTGTTGAGTGGTATGACCTCGGAATGCCCGAAGCCATGTGGATATTAGAAGTTGAAGACTTTGGACCCTTGACAGTTGCCATCGACGCTCATGGAAACAACCTCTTCGAGAACATCATGAAAAGTGTAGAAGAAAGCAGACACAACATTTACGAAAAACTAGGTGTATAACCGAGTTCTTCAATTGCATCAGAGGCGCGATAGATGGAAACACAAACCCATGACATAGCCATCGTCGGGGCGGGCATAGCCGGTCTCAGGGCTGCCATAGCCGCTGCTGAGACTAGCAACAAGATTGATGTCGCTGTCGTTTCCAAAGTCTACCCCGTACGTTCACACTCTGTCTGCGCGCAGGGCGGAACAGCTGCCGTAATGAGAGAGAAAGATTCACTCGACCTCCATGCTTGGGACACGGTCAAGGGGGCAGATTTTCTCGCGGATCAAGACGTAGTGGAGTTCTTTGTAAGACAAGTCCCTAAAGAGCTCATCTTGTTGGAGCATTGGGGATGCCCCTGGAGTAGAACTCCTGACGGAAAAATGGATCAACGTCCCTTTGGAGGCCATAGCTTCCCCCGAGCCTGCTTTGCAGCCGACATGACAGGATTGGTTGAGATGCACACACTTTACGGAAGAGCCGTAATGCAGGAGAACATAACGTTCTACAACGAATGGTTCGTCACTTCCCTCATCATGGAGGAGAATATCGCTAAGGGTTTGACAGCTATTGACTTGAAGACAGGTGAGATGAATGCGCTACGCGCTAAAGCCATCATAATGGCAACCGGTGGTTACGCCCGCATCTACGAATTTACCACATTCTCCCACACAGCAACTGGCGACGGAATGGCTATGGTCTATCGGGCTGGGGTACCCCTCAAGGATATGGAGTTTGTCCAGTTTCATCCCACTGGCCTTGTCCCCTCGGGAGTACTGATAACAGGAGGAGCCCGTGGCGAAGGAGGATACCTAATCAACGCCGAAGGTGAGCGGTTCATGAAGAATTATGCTCCTGACAAGATGGAACTAGCTCCACGTGACATAGTTGCCAGGGCGGAGACAATGGAGATTCAAGAGGGGCGCGGATTGGAAGGATCCTACGGACCCTATATAGGCTTAGACCTCAGACATTTGGGTGAAGAGAAGATAAACGAGCGGCTACCTCTGATACGTGATGTAGCGATAAAGCTTAGCGGAGTGGACCCCGTTGAAGAACCCATACCCATCAAGCCGGCGGCCCACTACTCCATGGGAGGTGTCCACGCTAACATACGGACGGAAACACCGACTTCGGGACTCTATGCCACCGGAGAATGCTCCTGTCTGAGTGCCCATGGAGCGAACAGGCTTGGAACGAACTCGACAGCAGGGTGTTTAGCCTTTGGTTCTGTAGCGGGAGAAGAAGCCGCCAAGTATGCTTTATCAAGTAATCTCCGAGAACTTCCGCACGACAAGATTGCGGCTGAGGAAAAAAGAGTCTTTGATAAGGTTTCAGGCAGTGAAGGTGACGAGAGAGTTTCTCTCATCAGGGACGCGATGAGGCGTGTTATGAATGAGAACGTCTGGGTATTCAGAAGGCACGATGAGCTCCAGAGTGCCTTGAAAGAAATAAGGCAACTCAAAAAGAGATTCATGAACATACGGATCGAAGACAAGGGTAAGTCCTTCAATACGGAGCTCGTGGAAGTCTTGCAGCTCGACTTCACCCTAGACCTAGCCGAGGTGACGATAAGCGGGGCCCTTGCGAGAACAGAGTCAAGAGGAGCCCATTCTAGACTTGACTATAAGCAGCGGGATGATGAGAACTGGCTAAAACATACTTTGGCATACTACACGAAAGAGGGGCCAAGGCTCGAGTACATTCCAGTGACGATGACCAAATGGTCTCCAACTAAGAGGGCTTATTAGAGGGGTTCATGATGAGCTCTGAGCAAGAGAAAATCGTCGAATTCAAGATACACCGTTTTGATCCTGAACACAACGAGCACTATCTATCCACATATAAAATTCCCACCCGCACCGGAATGACCATACTTGATGCTCTGCTGTACATCAAAGATAATCTTGATGGGACGCTTACATTTAGGCACCAATGCAGAATGGGGCAATGCGGAAGTTGCGGAGTTATGGTTAATGGAAAACCTATGTTGGCATGCTACACTCAAGTGCTTCAACTCGGAGTCGGTACCTTGGACATTGAGCCGCTCTCCAACCTATCGGTGATAAAGGATTTGGTCGTCGATTTCGATCCTTTCTTCGAGAAATTCGTGAAAATCAAGCCGCTCTTGATAAAGGCTGAAAAAGAACTGAAGACGCCCACCGAGTTCATCCAGGTGCCAAGTGATTTCAAGAGATATTGGGACAAATCCATCTGCACAAAATGCTCTCTGTGCTACTCGTCTTGTCCAGCTGAGATAGATAAGAGATTCCTTGGACCCGCAAGCTTGACTCATAACTATAGGTTCCTCGTGGATACGCGTGATGAGGGGCTGAACGACCGATTAAAAGATGCTACAGAGACCATATGGTTGTGCACTTCGTGCGACTCCTGCACGATGAGTTGTCCCAAAGATATCGACTGCGCACTGGCGTTGGATGACGAGCGAAGCCTCATAGTTGAAGAAGGCGCTCCCATGCCAAAGACTGTGAAAGACGTATTCGACAGCACATTCAAGTATCACAATCCAGTGCTCATGCCCCCAAGAAGAAGAACAGAATGGAGTGAAGGACTAGAAATCAACGAGCTCTCCACAGTCGGAAAGGCGAATGTCCTATTCTTTGTAGGCTGCCTACCATCCTACGACGAAAGGAACCAAGAAATCGCCAAATCTTTGACTCAAATCTTCGGAAAGATCAACATTGACATTGCAACCCTGGGAAAGGAGGAGTGGTGCTGCGGGGATCACATACTACGACTTGGCGAGAAGGGTCTCTTTGAGATCCTTGCTGAGCATAACATGTCTCTATTTGAACAATACGATTTTCGTAGGCTCGTGACGATATCGCCCCACTGCTACCACGCTTTTAGAAACGACAAGCCCTACACGGACCTCAAAACTGACGTCCAACACTATACCCAAATCCTCGCCGAAGCAATCAAGGATGGAAGGCTCAAATTGGCAAAGGCGATTGAGAAGAAAGTCGCCTATCATGATCCCTGCTTCCTGGGCAAACGAAGCAACATCTATGATGAGCCCAGAAACATACTGAAATCGATACCCGGTCTAGAACTCATTGAGATGAGGAGAACAAGGGAAAACAGCTTCTGCTGCGGCGGCGGAGCTGGAAGAGTTTGGACAGAGGAGGCAACCCCTGAGAATCGACCCTGCGTGGATAGGGTTAAAGAAGCTCTCGAACTTGACGTTGAGGTTATAGCCACAGCCTGCCCCTTCTGTGTAACAACTTTGGAAGATGCAGTGAAGGTCCTAGACGTAGAAGATAAGATTCTTGTGCGAGACATCTCTGAACTTGTGAAGCAAGCAATGTAAGAAAGATGCTCGTCAACGACGGGCGCGCATCTCAACCCATAACGGTTAAGCTTGACTCGAGGAGTTTCGGCATTCTAACATCTTCAGGCACGTTAGACATACATCGGGCACAGGCTTATTCTTAGGCAAGCTAGCCAGGTATCCAAAATGATGAGGACACCCCTTCGAAGTCGATTTAACTTGTTTGTTCTGCCCTGCGAGTTGCGTGGAGATTGCCCGCTCAATCTTTTCCAACATTCTCACTGTGGCATCAGTTATGTCGGACTCTTGTTCTGATTGTGCTTCATATAAGTTCAATGAAGACAGAATATGAATCTGTCATGCGCACATCTCGGCGCTTAGAACCATTTACGTTTCTTTTTCTTAATTTGTTCTTCTAATTCTTCTCCGAGCTGTTCAGCAAGTTCCTCGGCTTCTTGGGGAAGGCTCTCAGGCTCTTGGATCTCCGTCCACTCTTGAGCAGGTTCTGGTTTCTCTGTTGGTTCTTCAAATCCCTCTTCCTGAACATTTCTCTCAAAGCTCTTCTTTTTTGGTTGCATTTTCTTTTTCAAGGCTCTTCTCTTGGATTGTAGCCGTTCCACAATCGCACGTTTTGCGTTAACCTTTTCCTCTATCTCGTGAAGTGCCACTTCTTCTTCAAGTATCTTTATGCTTTCTCCCAAAGTCTTCTCCTTTTCTTCCAATGATTTTAACTCGCTTTTCAGGTCTACCTTCTTCTGTTGAAGTTGTTCAAGTCTTTCTGAAACGCTCAAGATGTTTCCACCAAGTTTCTCAGTGGCATAGTAAGATAATTATGGTTTATGAAGCCAGAAACTTTACTAGAGATACAAAGAATGTGCGCAAGACAGGATCAACTTCTGAACAAGTGCAGCTTGAAAACACGAGAAAATAATCATCCATTCACATGTGTTTGGAGCCCATTTGAATCTCATCTAAGACCTGGGTCAGGCGCGCGCACACATTCACACAAGACAAAACACATGCAAGAATCTCTCTGTAGTCTCTAAACTGAGGAAGCCAATAGTCACTTAACTCAGTTGAAACCTAAATCACCCCCTAGCAAGTTTGGCAACAATCTCTTTTACTACCCCCGCGGAAGCATCCGTTCTAACGCCTCTACTGTTGAAATGAGTCGGCGACACTCGAAACCCAGCAGCTCTAAGCTCCTTCATCACCTCAATGAGCGGTGGAATTGGTAAGTTCAACCTGTCGCACACTTTGTCAATCACATAGTACGAAACTGGCGACCCAGCCTCCTCCCTGGCTAAGGAGAACAATCTCACTATCCTCTTCTCTTGGCTTAGTTTTTTTCCAATAGCTTCCTTCCTCATCAAAGCGCAGAAACTTTCATCAAAAATCTTCCCGACAAATAGAGGCCCAGCTACAGCCAACTTGGAACCACACTCTCTGCACTCATGTTTGAAAGAAGAGAACAGTCCTTCACTCCTTTCCCTGTGTAAACAATTAAAACAATGAAGGGCGTATCCCATCGTCTGAACGCTCTTGTCAGCTTCTTTCGCACCATAATGGGCAACAGCGTAGACTCTGACATAGTGATCCGTACTGTGGCCAAAAACCACTTCAACTCCCATCGCATGCTTTGCGGCAGTCATTAACAAACAACCAGCTACGAGACGGACAGCAAGCTCGTGACAATACTCTGTTCGCAACGGTTTCCCACCATACTTCCTAATGCAAGCCTTAGGATGTACTCCGCAGAGAGGCGCCATATCTGTCGCAGTCACCGCCAGCAAGCCACCGTCACGCAGAGCCCTTACGGCAGAGTCAAGATACGTCACAGGAGGCCCAAAAGGGTCGACGTCGATAAAGTCAAAACGTTTCCGAGGCGCCGCGTAACGACTCAAGAGAAGATTCGCATCTTCATTTGCAACGCAGACACGCCTAGTCAGCTCATTCCGTTTAACATTGAACTTGGCAAGCTGAGCTGCCTCAGACTTTATATCGTTCAAAATAACCTTTCGAACATCATCGACCTCCGCTGCATACCTGATGCCTCGAACACCGCAACCTGTTAGAGGTTCGCAAGCAGAGATCTTTCTTCCTAACGTTCTTTGATACGCCCGCAACGCCAGAACCGCCACGTCTCTGTTGAACTCCATGACAGGGTTGTAGAACACAGGAGCCTTGGCCGGAGCGTATTCCCAAACCTCTTTCACAAAAGCTTCAAGCTTGGGCACAACAACACTGACCTTTCCCTCCCGTACCATTTCCGTTGGAAAACTGAAACTCAATTCTGCATCCTCAAAGGTTTATCAACCACCAATCTCGTTAATATCTTTGTTAAAATAGTTCTTGAAACGAGAAACCTCGGTGGCAGGCTTGAAACGGCTCATACTAGTGACGGGGCAACCAAACGTCGGCAAGACAAGCGTTCTGCTTCGGGCGATAAACGACCTCAAAAATAGAGGTTATAGAATCGGAGGCATGATCAGCCGTGAGGTCCGTGAAGGAGGAGTTCGCGTCGGCTTCGAAATCGCGGACTTATGCACAGGAAAGCGAGGGTGGTTGGCCCATGTAAACCAGCCTACAGGTCCCAAAGTCAGCAAGTACCGAGTCAACATAAGCGATTTGAACGCAGTTGGCGCAAGTTCCATTCTGAACGCCATGACAAATGACGATGTAATAGCAATAGACGAGATTGGACCTATGGAGCTCTTTTCGCACACCTTTAAAGACGCAGTTGTCCAAGCGGTAGAGAGCAGAAAACCGCTGCTAGGAACGATCCATTTCAGGTTGAGAAATCCTTTTATTGATACCATCAAAGCAAGAGACGACGCCGAAACCTTAGAAGTCACTTTCGAAAACAGAGAAAGACTCCACAAAGCCATTGTTGGAAAAGTTATCTCCTTTCTAGAAGCAACTAGTCATTGATCAAAACAGTTAACACAACGCAACGTTACATATGCATTGGTGAAGGGTTCGGTATATGCTCATAGCAGGAGTTGACGACGCGGGGCGTGGGTCGATAATCGGACCCCTCGTCATCGCAGGAGTTCTGCTGCACGGAAATGATCTACACACGCTCACGGAGTTAGGCGTCAAAGATTCGAAGCAGCTCTCGCCTGGGAGGCGGAGACAACTTGCTGAAGAAATCAAGAAAATTGTGCTCAAATATCACGTCGAAAGGCTTTCTCCAACTGAGATCGACAGAGTTGTAGAGACTGGTAAGAAGCTTCACAAGCTCAATCGGCTCGAGGCTCAGACTATGGCTAGAGTGATAGCGGTTCTCAAACCCGAAGTAGCCTATGTCGACGCGTCAGACGTGTTGGCTGATCGGTTTGGAACTCACATAAAGGAAAGTCTGCCCTTCGAGGTTCAAATAGCATCGGAACATAAGGCGGACATGAAGTATCCAATAGTCTCTGCAGCCTCCATCATAGCTAAAGTGGAGCGCGACAAAGCAATATGTAAGCTGAAAGAAACATACGGAGACTTCGGATGCGGCTACGCTACAGACTCGAAGACACTCGATTTCCTAGAAGCTCTAATCAGAAAGTTTGGTAACTACCCCGATTTTGTGCGCAAATCTTGGAAGCCAGCGAAACGAACGAAAAGTGAGACAACACAGACAAAGCTAACTTAGAGTTGCGAGACTAAGTCTTCTGCACACCGGATCTTTGAGAAATCCTTGTGACAAATCGATGGGATGTTATTTCCGGGAGCTTCTTCACCATCAGTTATGAAGACGGGCTGAGCGTTCACAACCTTGCAAATGCTTATAATCTCTTCGGTCCTTTGATCAATGCTGTGTTCTTTCCCGTCCGATACTCCTCCGATTATGTTTAGCTGGGTCTTCGGACATTGAGCTATAAAATCGAAGGGTGCCCTTCCAATACATGCACAACGGAAATTCATCTCGGCAAACTTCTTCAAAACTTTTTGTAGAAAAGGATGTTCGCTGATCATGCGTCTGGCTGTGGCAAAGAAACCTCTGGTTTCTAAGTAGGATTCAAAGATGTCAATGGACTGTACAACTGGGACTCCCAAAATCCACTCAAGTTTATAGGCTGCAGAGACTGAAGCTTTAGTCATCCCTTTTTCGTAACCGTAGAGGGTTCTTCGGGAGATGCCCATCATTTCCGCTAGCTTTCCAACAGATAGTCCCAGTTTTTGCCTCTTTTTTCTAATCTTGTTTCCGTCGACTGCAACGTAGTAACCTCCGGGGCCAGCCTCAACTAGGGGAAAAGTTCGGCGAAGCAGAACGTCCTCAAGCGTTTTAGGGTTCATTGCATAGGTATCATATCTTGAGTAGACGGTATCGTCCTCCAATGGTTTGCGGCGGTTTTTATCACCGATGAATAGCGGTATAGCGGAAAAATATGTAGAGATTGAATGAAGTTCCGCAGCGTCTGTACGAGAAACGTTTCCAATGTTGCCGTACGCCTTTATGAAGACAAGCTGTTCCTTCTTACGGGTTACAAAATCGAAGCAACTCGTCCTTGCAACGCACCTTTCGGAAACCTGAAAGCCAGCCTTCTTCAAGATGGACTCAGTGGCGTCTAGCATTTCCCCACGCTTCATCATCTTCCCTCCGAAATAAAACCATTCGGAGAGTCTCATATAAATTTAGCCTAACATGATTTTGGAGAGCCTTGCAGGGAAAAACAACTATGATAAGAAGATATAGTTCAAATTATTTGAAGCTTATATGTTGAGCCACGACCATAACGTGGGCCTTATCGAATGGTTCTAAAGGCACGACTTCACTGATACGAAAATTTCGATCTCTCAAAGTCTCAATTTCATGCTCGTAGACCTTAGCAGGTTCTTTTGTAACATCTATACTTCGAGCCTTCACTGCAAGCATGACCCAACCATCGGCTTCGAGAAACAGGTCGGAGTTATCCGCCAAGACCTTGGCTTGCTCTGGCTGAGCTATATCGCAGTAGACATTATCCACCTTCTCAACAAGCGACGAATATCGTTCTGGGAGCCGTGCGTCCGCCAATATTGGCGATATATTACGGCGAAACGTGCAAACCTTGTCGACCAATTCCCGGATTGCTCTATGTGCGAATTCCACACAATATACGTGTCCCCTTTCTCCAACAATGTCAGAAACGTGGCTCACTGTTGTCCCAGAGGCTGCTCCTAAATAGAGAACTTTACGACCTGGTTGTATGGGCACTGTTTGCAGTCCTTTCAAGATGGCCGCAGCTAACTTGCTTCGAGAAGGGTCCCACACTCTATATTCTTTTTTTTCATGCTTGATCAGTCGCTCGCCATACACTTTCTTCCCGGGAATAAGATTTCTTGTAGCTAATCTTTTTGATTTGCCTTCCAAAGTGGCCCAATAGATCTCTCGAAACTTTGGGTGTGGTTTAACTTTAACGACCACTTCTTGTTCTCCTGCGCGACTTGGTGGCTGGCGGGGTCTTTGAGGGGGATTCTCCATATTTTTCCTGAATTTCCTCGATTCTCTTGTTAAGGTCGGCTTTCAACTCGTCGCCTCTGTATCTGTGGCTAAAAGCGTCTGTTCGTGCAGCTATCGCTAGCTTCCCAGCTAGTGCTCGGGCTACTTTTCCCCTTTGCCAACGTTTGGCCTCATGGATAAGTGTGTGCTGAAAGACTATTCCATGTTTTGGTGGGCGTGCTCCGGTTCTAAGTGCTCTAAACAACGCTTTTTCAGCGCCTAGCACCTGAATGGTGCTCGCTGGCATTTTAGCCAGATTTTTTAGACCACCTGCAAGGGCTATGAGGCGTGCTCCTAAGAGAGGACCAGTTAAAACTCGGATGTTTGGTGCGACCTCCTCCATTGTTGAGTCCACGTACGTTTCTAGCAAGTTTCGCAGATCGTTAAGCGTCAGTATAATCTTGCCCATTGCTCGTATCTGATTTGAGTCTGTGTCTTCTACGTCGGCTCCCATGGATGCTCTTGCAGCCTCAGCAACGCTCTCAGCCTTCGCTTTAGTTAGTCCTTCTTTCTCCAAGTTATCTACAGTGAACTGCCCTCGTTTTCCCAGATTGACAATGAGGCGCGTGTAAGTTTCATGCTTGTCCATGAGCCTATCTAGTTCGGGGAAGTGAAGCCCATACCACTCCCGTATTCTGCTCATGAAAAGATTTAGGGTTTTATCTAAGTCGTCTATCGTTTGGATAGCTTGAATAACTAATAGGTCACGTTTCTCAATCGCGTCTCTAACTCGCACTTTGGTGAGTTCCATCGAAACGTTATGAGTCCATTCGCGAACTTGGTCCGGTCTCTTCACGAAACCTACTTCTATGGCGAGTTTGTCGAGATTTCTACGCAGTAATTCAGCGGCTTCCAAAGGCTTCTCCACAACCACTTCGATATCAAGTTCTTCGCTGGCTTTACGAGCTATTTCCGCGTTCTCAAACACAAAAGTGGTGTAGCCTCTTTTCCGAAGTTTCTTGATGAGAGCGGCTATCTCTTCAATAATCTCTCCTGCTTCGATTCTTCTCAGCCTTTCTGCTGTTTCTCTTACATCTTTCGGGAAGAAAACCTTATCGATGAGTTCGTTGCCTTCTTCAAAGCCCAAAATACCCATAATACACACTACGATTGCCGCTTTCACAGTGATTTCTCTCCATTATCGAACAATCTCACAGTCTTCCTAATCTTTATCTTGACTAGTAGATAGGAACTAGTCAATACCTGTTCTTGTGCGCATAAATGTGTAGCCGTTTTTCTACCCAGGAAAGATGTGCGCGCAGAGCTTGTCAGGCACAATGTTCTCGGACGCAAAGGTCGTCCCAATACACTATGTACACAGGACAGTTAAGATTAAGCCTAGGTATTGAATAACCCTTTACTGCAAAGGGAGGCTTTTTCATGGGTAATCTGCTTGTTACGGATGTTGCAGGATTGAGACTGAAGAATCCTACAATGCTGGCGGCTGGAATTCTTGGAATGTCCGGATCGTCTTTGAAAAGAGTGGCAGAAGCTGGCGCTGGCGCCGTAGTCACGAAATCGGTTGGGTTAATACCGCGTGAAGGTTATTCTGGTCCTACGGTGGTTCAAGTTGAATGTGGTCTGCTGAACGCTGTTGGGCTTCCAAATCCTGGAGTTAGCGATTTTGGTAAAGAGATAAGAGCGGTAAAGGAGACCGGCGTCCCAGTAATTGTAAGCATCTATGGTTTCTCATCCGAGGATTTCGCTAACGTAGCTGAGATTGCGGTTCAGGCGGGGGCCGATGCCTTGGAGCTGAACGTATCTTGCCCTCATGTCGAAAAGACAGGGACGGAAATTGGTCAGGATGCTCAATTGGTGGCGAAGGTTGTAGAAGAAGTGAAAGATCGGGTTGATAGGCTGGTCTTCGTGAAATTAACCCCAAACGTGACTGAGATCACCAGGGGGGCAAAGGCGGCATCGGAGACTGGCGTAGATGCCATCACCGCTATCAACACGATTAAGGCGATGACGATTGACATCGAGACAACTCGGCCAGTCTTATCGAATAGACTCGGCGGATTGTCTGGACCTGCGATAAAGCCCGTCGCGGTGAGGTGTGTTTACGAGATTTCCCGAGAAGTTGATGTTCCTGTCATTGGGTGCGGTGGGATAGTCACTTGGCGAGACGCTGTAGAGTTCATGTTGGCTGGGGCTTCCGCAGTTCAGATAGGGACAGCAGTTGCTTTCAAGGGGCTAGGGGTTTTCAAATCAATTACGAGGGGGATTAGTGCTTATATGGAAGAGAAGGGTTTGAGGAGCGTGAAGGAAATTGTTGGACTATCTCACCGATATTAATCGTTTAAGAGTCGTTAGAATTCATGAGATCGTAAGAGAGAGCCCAACAGTTAGAACTTTTTCCTTCAACGACAGGATTTGTTTAAAGGCTAAGCCGGGGCAGTTTGTTATGGTTTGGATTCCCGGTGTAGACGAGATTCCTATGAGCCTAACAACTATAGATCGAAACGGGTTGGCCTCAATAACCGTAGCTCAGGTCGGTGAAGCGACAGCTGCTTTGCATCAAAGAAAACTTGGTGACGTTCTTGGAGTACGCGGACCGTTTGGCAATGGCTTCAAACTTGTGGACGGAAATGTGATGATCGTTGGTGGAGGAACTGGATTGGCTCCCCTCGTGCCTTTGGCTGAAAATCTTGAAGGTGTTGCTGCCAACGTTACTTTTCTGGTTGGAGCCAAGACGAAGGATGAGCTTTTGTTTCTAGATCGGATCAAACAGGTGGTTTCAAAGTTTCACAGAGGAATCGTTGCTACAACTGAGGATGGAAGCTATGGATTGAAGGGAGTTGTCACGAAGCCAGCTGAAAAGATATTGGCGAAAGAAAGATTCGACATGATATATACATGTGGCAGAGAGCGGTTGATGTACAAAATGTTCCTTCTCGCAGGACGATACAATACTCCTCTTCAAGCGAGTCTGGAAAGGATCATGCGGTGCGGCATTGGTTTGTGCGGTAGTTGCGTGATAGGCGAGTTTATGGTATGTAAGGATGGACCCGTGCTGAACTATGAGCAACTACTAAAGATTAGAGATGAATTCGGTAAACTCAAGCGTGACTTCTCTGGTAGAAAAACTCCAGTTTAGAAACCAGTGATGAGCTAAAGTGAAAGTCAGCTACACGTCGTGAAACGGCAATAGAAACCCATGTTAATTCGTTGATGACCGATGCGAATACTTAAATAAATTTTGGATTGATTCACTGTGGACGTTCGTTGGAGCGTTGATCATGAGTTCGCATGCACTGAGTAAGGTGGCCGTTGCCTTAGGGGGCTTCCTGATTTTTTCGGGGATCATAATGGTGGGCTTTTTTGCCTTGGTCTTTTTCGATATCGTTGAAGTCGGTGTGTTGGAGAGTGATGGATATAGAATGCTCTCTTTGGGAGTTTTGTTGATGATTGGCATACTTGACCTAGTATCAGGAGTCATACTTAGAGGCGGATGATCTATGATGGAACCTAGGAGAATCCTTGCAGCAATCGTCGGCGTAGCACAGAGTGCGATAGGCGTGTTAGCAGCCGTGTTCGTGTGTATCATCTATTTCAACCTTCTGAGTGTTCAGTCCATAGTAAATCTCCCTACGGAGCTTCGCCCTCTCGGTCTTCTGGTTCTTGCCGTGTTCAGCTTCTTCTCGATCATAAGTGGAGTTTTCCTTGCTCTTGAAGGACTAGGTCACCATTGACTGAAGGAGGCCAACACTTAGTTGAAATCGAAAAGAGAACTTGGGCTCTTCGGGGCAACAATGTCAGCGTTAAGCGGTGCCATAGGATTTGAGATTTTTGCACTGACAGACTATGCTTATTTCGACTTGGCAGGGTCAGGCCTAACGTTGGCACTCTTGCTTGGCGGGATGATAAACTTGCTAATAATACTCAGTTACTGCGAACTCTCCGCAACCATCCCTGAAGTGGGCGGCGAATATACGTACACAAAGGTTGCTTATGGAGGTATTGTAGCTTTCATATCCGGTTGCCTAAGATGGTTTGCGAGCGTTTTCGGTGCTGCGTTGGCAGCATTAGCCTTTGCTCAACAATTTTCGTATCTTTTTCTCAGAGTTGTTCCTTCGGTTCATGACATTATTTCAACGCAACTGCCATTAGTTGCCATGATAGCGGTCATCATCTTGGCAGTGTTAGACATCAGACGTACAAGAAAGGCTGGAACTATGATGGTTGTTGCTTTCTTGGCCATATTCGCCATTTTTGTCGCTGGTGGATGGTGGCGTGGCCTGGCCCCACCAGAAGTGCTTCCACAACTCACGCATGAAGGTTTGCCAAGCGTCTTTGCAGCTACTGCATACACGTTCCCCATGTTTTTCGGGATGAGAGCCCTTGTGGCAAGGGCTGCCTTAATAAAAAATCCGGAGAAAAACATTCCTAGAGGTATACTTTTGTCGGCGTTGATCATAATTCCCGTTTATGTTAGCCTCGCTTACATAGCCGCTGGAGCTGTCCCACTTGAAGGAGCCCGCCCATCGGTACCGTTCCTTAACTCAGCAGCCGAAGTGATTATGGGTCAAGCTGGAGGCGTTCTATTTGCGGTTGCAGGGATGATTGCATGCCTATCTGCCTTAAGCACATCTATTGATGTGCAGTCAAGTATCGCTCGCGGCATGAGCAGAGATGGATACTTGCCCGAAGTTTTGCAGTCTGTTCATCCGCGTTTTAAAACCCACTACGTCGCAATTATCGCTGGCTCGATTTTCGTTATGATTTTTAGTGCGACTGGCCGAGTTGCGTTCCTCGGATATGCAGCGAGCTTCGGCTCTCTTCTGGTGTTTGCCCTAGTCAATCTCTCCCTTATGAAGCTTAGAAAGAAGATACCAGACCAGAAGAGACCCTTTAAGGCACCTTTGTACCCCCTTACTCCCATTGCAGGAATTTTCATGTCTCTCTTACTTCTTGCAGTTCCTATGTTCTTGAAAGATGTTAACGCCGAAAGCGCGCTCACGGGGAGTCTTGGGTTAATTGGATTAGTCCTGATGATATACCATCTTAGAATGATAGGGCGTTATCGTCTGCGGGTCGCCGTGGGTGGGATTAACCTGGGAATAGGGATTTTCGTAGCGATGCTAATTTGTCTTGTCGAAGCGGGATTCGTGTCACTTGTCTTGTCCCCTATGTTCTTCTACGGTCTGATATTAATCTGTGCAGTCTCTCTTTTAGCAGGTGTTCTGAATATCACTGCAAGTATGGGCAAGATATTTTAACGATGCCCGTCAAAAATTCCTGTGAGCCAAATGCCAAAGAAGAGAGAAAGAAAGGCATTAATGGTAGCCGCACCTTCTCGTAAGCGCGAAAGAGCGAAGCTTCTTGAAGACACCACGGGAGCCGAGGCTAGAGACCTTTTTAGGATATCTACAAAGATAGGCAGACGTTTATCTGGCCTGATGTTAGTCCTAGGCGCCTCGCTTTCCTTCTTCTCTGTATACAGCATTCTGACCTCTGCGCAGTTTTCATTTTCCGACCCCCTCTTCATCGGTGCACTGGTCTTTCTCGGCGCAGTAAACATCTTTTGCGGATTAATATTGCTAGCAAAGGAATAAACGAATAGGGATTAGAGGCGGGCATCTCCAAATCCATTGTAGTTTTTCATTCCAACAGAATCCAACTTGGTATCCATTTCAGAATCAGACAGTTAGGGTAATAGATTACCAGCCTATTCTGCTCCTGTTTGCCGCCTATGGACGACTAGGCCTAGACTAGGCGCGCACACGCAGAAATGGCTGATTTAGGCTTTGCTGGTTCCTTACCTAGCCTTCAAAAAAGTTATATTTGACCAGGGGCATTTCGATGTAGGCGGGTGTTGAGATGAGAGGTGGCCGCCAAATTCAAAGCCGATTCTGAATGTTTGGACACGCTAGACCATACCCTCTCAGAAACCGTAAAAGAATGTAACACTTCTCCAAAATCGAAAACTCGTACAAGTAGAAAGGGTGAGAAAGAGTGTTCAAAGAAGTAGAATCTACAGTGGATCTTCCAAAGCTAGAGAATCGAATCCTGAAGTTCTGGAAAGACACAAAAGCCTTTGAAAAGAGGGTGTCCCTGAACAAGGGCAAGAGACGCTGGTCATTCATGGATGGACCCATCACCGCGAACAATCCAATGGGGATCCATCATGCTTGGGGACGCACCTACAAGGATCAGTTCCAACGATATCGGGCCATGAAGGGCTTTGATCTCCGATATCAGAACGGCTTCGACTGCCAAGGGCTCTGGATTGAGGTTGAGGTTGAGCGGGAGCTCGGCTTCAAGTCAAAACGTGATATTGAAGCCTACGGTATCGCCGAGTTCGTCACGAAGTGCAAACGGAGAGCTTTACGCTACGCTGCGATACAAGTCGAGCAATCTATTCGCTTGGGGTACTGGATGGATTGGGACGATCCTTCGCTCCTACGGGAACTGGCGGATCGCCTTGAAAAGAACCCAGAAGAGGTGATGACCGTTCAAGGATCGTTAGGTCCGGTGTCCGGCACGGTCGAGAGCATAATAGGCAGACTGGGCACACCTTCGCTGGGTGGCTCATACTTCACTTTCTCCGACGAGAATAACTATACAATCTGGGCTGTGCTCAAGAAATGTCACGAGCGCGGATGGATACACAAGGGCAGAGATGTGATGCCTTGGTGTCCCCGCTGCTCCACGGCCCTCTCCCAACATGAGATAGTTACTGAGGGTTACCGTGAACTCTCTCATCCGGGGCTCACTCTTAGGTTTCCTCTTCGCGGACGATCAAAGGAAGCCCTTCTGGTCTGGACGACGACTCCGTGGACCCTCTCCTCCAATGTTGCAGCTGCAGTGCATCCCGATATGGTCTACGTCAAAGTTCGTCACAACGATGAGATTTTGTATCTTGCTAAGTCGGCTTTAGGCCATGTCTTTACGAAAGCAGACTATGAGGTGGTTGAAGAGTTGATGGGGATGGATATGCTTGACTGGATCTATGACGGCCCCTTCGACGAGCTTCCCGCCGAGAAGGAGCTGAGGGCCGTTGACGCCCACCGCATTATACCTTGGGAGGAAGTAAGCGAAGTCGAGGGCACTGGAATAGTTCACATCGCTCCAGGCTGCGGCAAAGAAGACTTGGAGCTCAGCAGGCAATTTGACTTGCCAGCTGTAGCCCCACTGAACGAGTACGGGGTCTTGATTGAAGGATTCGATTGGCTAACAGGCACGCATGTCTATGACACGGCGCAGCCGATAATTGAGAACCTGAAAGCGAAAGGTTTGCTCTTCAAGGTGGAGGACTACACCCACCGCTATCCCGTCTGTTGGCGGTGCGACAGCGAGCTGGTTTTCCGCCTCGTCGATGAATGGTTCATATCTATGGGAAAGAAGCTTGACAAGCCCCTTGAACAGGTCAGTGAAGAGGAGAAGGAGAAGAACCTCCGCTATCAGATCATGGAAGTTACCAAACAGGTTCGATGGATTCCAGATTATGGTGTACAACAAGAGTTAGACTGGTTGCGGAATATGGAGGATTGGATGATCTCAAAGAAGAGGTATTGGGGCTTGGCACTGCCGATCTGGGAATGCCATCGGTGCGGAAACTTCACTGTCATGGGTAGCAAAGAAGAGCTGAAGT